>Ga0316610_1000407_pt1 | contig 10607 bp, 9 predicted proteins | sample MIS2017111B_MG_FD_207677 | JGI IMG/M metagenome (GOLD analysis project Ga0316610, IMG submission 207677) | Microbial mat bacterial communities from Middle Island sinkhole, Lake Huron, Michigan, United States - MIS.2017.111B | ecosystem: Environmental > Aquatic > Freshwater > Lake > Sediment... | reverse complement strand
CAAGGTACATCAAGAACCAAGGTCAGACAGAAGAATATGCTCAAATTCTAAAACAAACAGTTCTGTTTGAGTAGCGAATACCCCGCTGCTTGCGGCGGGGATCCTTTATTTTTGGATTTTATTTACCCCTAATCCTGATAAAGACATAAATTCTTGCAATTCTCTTAATTTCAAAAACCTAACATGTCCATAATTCCAGGCACGGGTGTTTGGGTATTTTTTATGATCCCAGTGTACGATACCGCCACCAAAGAGCATGTTTATCCGATTTCTTAGGTCGAAATGATTTGGGAAAACTACTAGAAAAAATCCATCAGGTTTTAAAACTCTTTTTACCTGAGCTAAAACACCTTCCATATTGGTTATATGCTCTAAAACATCTAACATCATCACCAAGTCAAAAGACTTGTCTTCTGTTTGCCAAGTTTGTTCTATGTCTCCTAAAATAGTGTTCAAGCCTTTTGCTTTTGCTGATTTCAAACCTTCCTCATTTATATCTAAACCAGTGACCTGAAAGCCCATCTCTACAAGCTTTTGAGAGAGTCTAGCATCGCCACAACCGGCATCCAAGATTTTACTATCTAGGGGCAAGTCAGGAAATATATTTTTGACTTTTACAAAATCTGAAATATGCTCAAAAAGTCGATTTTGAGTGTGAATCTGGGCTCCTCCGGATAAAGACATAGATAGAAAAGGTTTAGATCTCTGGTATCTTAAGAGTTATTTTTCTTTTAAAATAGTTTTCCATATTTTTAATATCCCTTTCCAAAAACTCTTTCCAAGCTGGATTTTCCCTCATATCCATGCTTTGTGGGAAGTCGATCACATATGGTAGATCGTTAAAAACCAAAATATTAAACGGGGAAAGATCACCATGAATTATAAAATTGTCGATAAAGATTTGCATTGTTTTTACAATATTTTCAAATAAAGACTTGGCTAAATCAGAATCTAAATCAAGCTCAACTTCGATGAGTCGAAGAGCAGGTGTTTCGAGACCGATGTACTGCATTAAAATAGAATTTTGGCTATAACTCAGTGGTTCTGGAATAAAGGCTTGTTCTTTGTAAAATTTTTGTAAAAGCTTAAATTCTTGCCTTGTTCTGAATTTTTCCAAGTATTCACGTCCTACTTTGTTTTTTCGAGCAATGGCTTTGGCATAGTACGATTTTATATTAGCACCTTGGAGATATGGGGTAAACCTATGAAAAGAAGTGTGGGTGTTGGGGCGATAGACTTTTAAAGCTAAAATTTGCTCAGTTTCTTGATCTAAAACACAGTATACATCAGCTTCTTTACCGCTTTTGATATGTTGGACAAGTCTCAATTTGTGATTTTTATATTCTTTAAAGATAGTTTCTAAATCCATAATTTTTGAGTCAAATGTGGTTACTTGATTTGACCTGCGCCATTTCTTAGTTGGAAAAATTGTCCTGTAAAGTCATCTACGCCATCAACGTTGACATTTTCGTAAATATTTACACCTTGGTTTACTTGTGGTTCTGATGGGGTAAATGTCATCACAAATGAGATTGTTTTGGTAGGCAAGACTATGCCAGTGTATCCTGGTATGTTTCCAGCGTCCCAGATTATGTCACCTGTGACTTTATCATAAGTGATTTTATCTTGTTCAGTGATTGGTAGTATTGAAGTACTATCCCAAACATTGGCTGGTAGGACTGATTTAGTTTTGACTTTGACTTTATTTACTTGGTTTTGAGTGTTGGAGATAGTCCAGGTAACTACAAAACTAGCCTGAACTCCTTTTTGCAACCTATCGTAATCGACTTGTGCTAAAGTGGTGTCATTTGGATTGGCTTGGATCCCAACTTTTCTTTCGATTTTTGAATTAAATTTCAAATCGCTCAAAGCTTTGTATTCATCACCAACTATAGCAACATCGTCAGTTGCAATTGCGTTTACCAAAGCTCTGGGTCTTAGAGTAAATTGAGATTGTGGCTTACCATTTAAGAAACCTTTACCTTCTTTGACTTTAACAGTAAAACTTAATGATCCAGATGAGTTTGGCGACACTAGTCGTAATTGTGGTGCACCTTGTTGTCTCCATTCAAGCTTTCCGTTGTTAAAGTTACCTTTGTCTCCTCCTGTAAAAGCAACACTGTCTAAATCGAGTATATTAGCAGGATCATCTATCCAGCCTAGCACTTTGACGTCTTCAAGATTTCTAGTAGAGGTATTTTTGTAATCTACTTTCATGGTCAAAGTCTCACCTGGAGAGAAAAACTTATAGCTATCTTTTCCTTCAAAAGAACTTTGGACTTGCAATGTTTCCCCTGTGATAGTCACTGTAACTGCTTTCTTAGCAAGGACTTGAAAATCTCCAGTCTGGTTGTTTTTTACGGATATTTCAGCGTCTAATTTTTTCAACTCACCTGGTACTCCCAAAAATTGACCATGGATTTTGAGTTGTTGAGGAGTAAATCGAGGCAATTCGCTCACATTCCAAATATTATCTCCTTCGTCTGGTTGTCGCTTAGTATCACTAGTTTTACTAAGTTGTAATTCGCTTGAAATATACTTAAAGCTGTTATTGCTTGGATAGTTAAGTTTTATGCGAAGATTTGATAAAGATTTATCAGAAGAATTTCTAAAATCAACATAAATATCACCCTCGTTGCCATTTTTGATTTGTGGTGGCGCTGTCAAATCTAAAGTAAGTTCTGGTGAGCCGATTTTGGTGATAGTTTTTTCGATTTCTATACGCTTTTTTTGGAGACTGCCGACCACTTGATATTCTAGGCTTCCACTCGTGACAGCTTCGGTATCTAGATCACCCACAAGAGTACCTTCAATGTTGATCAAGGCTGTGCTTCCACCTACTCCGATTGGTTTGAGTTGGCCTATGTTGTATATGCTACCATATGAATAACCATCTTGAGCTGCTTCCGGTGTCTGGAAAAGACTTCTAGAAAATATAAAGGTTCTATCAAATTTCAAATACAACACCACTTTGTCTAAAGTAGCATTTTCACGGTTCTCAATGTTGATTTTCCAGTTTCCAAGGCTGCCACTAGGTACACGAGCATCGCTACTGATTTTACCCACTACATTACTATAGTTGGTTTCAGAGCCTGAACCACCCAAAAAGTAAGAAGCGGCTACAAAAAGCATGACTATTAGGATCAAGCCGCTTAGATAAATCCACCAGTTTTTCTTGATACCTGCCACAGCTTTGTGTTGACCTAGGTTTTGAAATTTAGCTCCCATTTGCCCCATCATCTTGTTTTTAACTTGAGGGTTTGGGACGGCAGCTTGGTTTGGGTCTGTACCAAAGTCAAAAGCACTGCTAGTTGCATAATAATTTGGATCAGCAGGATTGAAGTTTGTGGCGGGTGTTACTTGTGGTAGTGGTTGATTTTGTGGTTGTGTTTGTTGTTGAAACTGATTTTGTGGCTGCTGCTGAGGATAGTTTTGATTTTGCTGTGGTGGTAGATTGTTGACATTTTGATACTGAGGGTTTTGCTGTTGCTGGTTATTATAAGTTGGAGTTTGGTAATTCCCATTATTTTGAGTTTGTTGTTGGGGTTGACCTTGAAATTGCTGTTGAGGATACATTTGGGCTTGTGGTACACCTTGATTTTGCCCCATATTTTGTTGATATTGAGGATTTGGCATCTGGTAGCCATTCCCAGGATTTATTTGATTTTGACCGCCTTGATTTTGAGGGTTGCCATTTGTTTGGTAGTTTTGACCATTATCATTTTCAGCCATAGGTTTTAATAGGATAAAACAAATTTACGATTTAACGCTTTTATAAAAATAAAAGATACTGCAAAATTTTAGTTCATATAGTTTAAATAGTCAAATTTTAACTCCTATAATCTAGGCTACTATTAAGCACAAATCATAATTTGCCACAATAATCTTGGTTTTCAACCAACTCAAATTTAATTTAAATTTTAAAAGTTTTGATATTTTTAAGATATTGCTTTGCTACTAAACTAAAACAAAGTCTAGCTTGACAATAAATCTGTGCAAATATATCATCTCAATAGGTTGGTGTACAAAATAAGTTATACTACTACATATAGTACACAACATCCTGTAAAGGTTTTAAATATTCATAAAATTTAACCCAAGTCACAAGTCATTTCGATGTAGTGGAACAGGACTCACAAAAAACTACTAAAATTCAAGTAATATGCTTTGTCCAAACTGTAAAACAAGTCGTGATAAAGTCTTGGATAGTAGGGAAAGTAAAGATTGCACTTCTGTGCGTCGCCGCCGTCAATGCCTCAACTGTAACTATCGATTTTCAACCCTAGAAGTGGTCAAACCGCTTGATTTACTAGTTGAAAAAAGAGATGGTCGCATGGAGGAATTTAGTGAAAAAAAGCTAACCTATGGCATCAAAAAAGCTTTCAATAAACGTTTTGTAAATCAAAAACAGGTCGATGAAATGATAGCTAAAATAGTAGAAGAAGTAGTTTTTCTCAAAAAGAACCCCTTAAAATCCACTGAAATAGCTGAAATCGTGCTCAGATATTTAAAACAAGTTGATATTGCTGCCTATGTTTGTTTTTGGGCTATGTACGGTAATTTTTCTACGCTCAAAGAGTTTCAAGACTTGCTCGAAGGTGTCTAAAACCTTTTGTAACCACATTAAATAAATTTTTATAAGTATTTTGATTTAATTTTGAACTCTTAATATGTCTAATCTTTTAACCACTTACAATCCTCATAGATACGTTGTTTTTACCGATGAAGCCATGCAGGTCATAGTCGAAATGTGCGACAAACAAGAAGCAAATCTTTGGCTTTCTTCAGATATAAACTTGACTTTAGATGCTCAAGACTGGTTGAAAATGACTCCAATTGAGCAAAGCTATATGAAGCAAATCTTGGCTTTCTTTGCGGCTTCAGATGGAATTGTAGGAGAAAATATTGCTATAAACTTTATTCATGAGATTCAAATCCCAGAAGTAAGATATTTCTACTATTTCCAAGGTATGATGGAAGCTGTCCACGCCAAAGTCTATTCACAACTCATCACCACCTTTATCAGCTCTGCCGAAGAGAGAAATGAGCTTTTCGACTCGATCGAGACCAATCCTGTGATAAAGAAAAAAGCAGATTGGGCTTTCAAATGGATGAAGAGCGAAACTGCTACACTAAGTCATCGTCTGGTTGCTTTCTTGGCTGTTGAAGGTATCTTTTTTGCAGGCTCTTTTGCAGCTATTTTCTGGCTCCGAGATCGTGGTATACTAGCCAATAGTCTTGGTGTAGCTAACGAATATATTAGTCGAGACGAGACTTTGCACGCCGAGTTTGCCTGTGTTTTGTACAATGAGTTTTGTAAAGATTTGGAAGAATCAGAAATCACCGAGATTTTACTCTCAGCCCTAGCCTTAGAAAAAGAATTCATAGCTCAAGCTCTCCCAGATCGCATGTTTGGGATGAATGATGAGTTGATGAATCAATACCTAGAGTTTGTGGCTGACACTTGGCTAGATGCTTTGAAATGCAAAAAAGTCTTCAATGTCAAACAACCTTTTGCTTTTATGGAGACTATCGGGCAGCAGAGAAAAGATAATTTCTTTGAAAAAAGCCGAACCAACTACGCCAGACAGACCGAGAATAAACAATTGGACTTTGGATCTTTGTAGTGAAAAAATAAAAATGAAAAGTGAAAAATAAATACAATGTTTTAATAAACTCCTTTATGGGAACTCTTACTCATTTTAAAAAGTCTGCAACTACCCCGAATGCTACGCATTCACCCCTAAATAGGGGTACAAGCTCTGGACAAAATAGTACCCCTTTCAAGGGGTCAGAGCGAAGCTCTGGGGGTTGTGCCGAACTTGAGTTAGAGCAATCAGTCTTATATGAAACTCAGACTACCCCGAATGCTACGCATTCACCCCTAAATAGGGGTACAAGCTCTGGACAAAATAGCACCCCTTTCAAGGGGTCAGAGCGAAGCTCTGGGGGTTGTGCCGAGGTAACATCAGAGTTAATTTCTCCTTTTCAAAGAACTCATTACAACAAAAAGCTTTTAAATAGGTCAAAAACCATGTCGCGAGCTATGACAAAAGCTGAGAGTCGAATCTGGTTTGATTTATTATCAAAAAAACAATTACTTGGCTTAAAATTTATCAAGCAAAAAATCGTTTTTAGTTATATATTAGACTTTTATTGTTCTGAGCTTGCTCTAGCTATAGAAATAGACGGAGATAGTCATGATGAAAAACTAGATTACGATCAGGCTAGGGATGATTTTATCAAAGCTTATGGGATAAAGGTTATAAGATTGACTAATCAAGATGTTTTGGAGAATTTGGATGGGGTTAGGGAGAAGTTGATTGGTGAGATTAAAAAATAACATATTTATGGAAACTACAATAAACATTGCAGATTGGACTCAATTTTGGATACAGCAATCTCTTGTGCTTACGGGTGTTGTTTTTGCTGGGTTAGCTGGGTATTTTGCCTATAAAGTTTGGAAATCTACACAATTTAACAATCTAATTTATGTGAATGATTTTATTTTCAATTCTAGAAAAAAGTTTTTAGAAATCTCTAAACTTAAATATGATGCTAACGATAACTCGAACAACAACAGTTTTTTAGATGCTTCTTTTAGATTTGTTAATGAAGACTTGCTTATGAGTTATGATTTACTATGTGCTCTTTATTTGAAAAAAGAGATAGATCAAAATATTTTTGATACACAAAGAAAAAATGAAATAATTTGGCTATTTGAAAAAAATAATAAAAACGAATACAAGATTCCTTTGGTTGTGAAATATAAGCACGTTTGTATGGTGTATGACAAATTTAAAAATGAAAATATACAAAATTAATTACCCCCAACAACCCCCAAGCCTTCGGCTTGACCCCTTGAAAGGGGTACTAGTAGCTCAATTTTACTTTCAAGTTTTAAAAATCAATTTTTCACTATTAGTTTTTAATTCTCCACCCATGCTCCTAATCATCTCATCTCAATCTGTTAAAATGCTACTCTACCAAAGTAGTGCTTAAATATTTTGTATTTGAGCTTGAGTCTCATTAAATCTGTTTCAAATTTAAACCAACTAAACAATTTTTAATTTCCAATTCTTCATTTTTAATTATCCCCACATTATGCACGTTAAAACTTCTGAAGGTCTTGAGGCTGTTGATTTCAATAAAATCTTGGAAAAAATAGCATCTTTTACTTATGATCTAAGTCCAAAAGTCGATCCACATGTGGTGGCTCAAAAAACCATCCAAAGCATGGTCGATGGTATCTCTACGGCTGAATTAGACAATCTTTCTGCTGGCATTGCTGCTAACTTTACCAATATTCATCCTGACTATTCAGTGCTTGGAGCTAGGCTTTTGGTTAGTCGTTTACACAAGCAACTTGAGGTTGACTCTCGCACTTTTACTCAAAACTTAGCTTTGCAGTACAATCTCATCACTCACAACAAAAAATCCACTCGTGTCTCCAAAGAAATGTATGATTTTTGTGTTAAATATGAGAAAGAGCTCCAAGAGATCATAGATTATTCACTAGACTATAACGACTACGACTACGCTGCAATCATCTCGTATATCAAATCTAGCCTTAGAAAGATCGATGGTCAGACTGCTGAGACTCCAAGTCAGATGTTTTTGAGAGTAGCTGTGGGGCTACATATCCCTAAAATACGACCCGATAGAGAACTAGATGCTTTTGAGAAATACTCTGGTTTTAGACCTGATAAATACCGTTTGATGGATCTAAGTGACGAGCAAAGACTAGTTGAAATCAAAAAATATTATGACCAACTAGCTCATCGTAAAGTCTCACCTCAAAGCCCTATCATTGTGCACGCTGGAAGCGAGATGAATCAGATGCCTAGTTGCTATTTGCAGTATTGCGGGGACTCCTTGACGGGGGATAGTTACTATACTGATGGAGAAGTAAAGGGTATTATGGGGTCGCTGACTCAGATGGCAGCTCAAGGTAAATCTGGCGGAGCTACAGGAGTAAATATCTCAGATCTACGCTCTAAAGGCAGTTATATCGCCAAAACTGGTGGTAACTCCAATGGTATTTTACCATTTATGAAAATGTTTGACTCATCTATCGCAGCTATCGATCAAGGTGGTCGAAGGGCAGGAGTCTGTACTCTATATCTAGAACCATGGCATAAAGATGTGTTAGATTTTTTGGATGCTGGAGATCACTTCACAGTCGAAGAAAAGCGTTGTAAGCATATTTTCTACGCTCTTTACACCAACGATTTGTTTTTCAAGAGATTGATTAATGATCAATTTAATGCTAAATGGACAGTTTTTGATCCTGCTGATGTGGTGGCAAGGCTTGGTCACTCGCTTTCTGATGTGTATGGAGAAGAGTTTGAGAAGGAGTATTTGATGCTGGAAGCAGAGGGCTTGGGCGAGACTATACCACTTATGGAGATTTGGAACCGTGTCTGTAAGCTGATCCAAATCAGTGGCAATCCTTACATAGTACATAAAGATAGCTTTAACAGCAAATCAAATCAACAAAATATTGGTGTAATCAAAGGTTCAAATGTGTGTACTGAGATCGCCTTGGTGTCCAATAACGATGAGACTGGAGTATGTGTTTTGAGTTCTATTTCATTGCCTAGATTTGTAAACAAAGAAACCAAAAAATTTGATTTTGAAGCTTTGATCGAGACCTCTCATATCACTGCAAGAAGCTTAAATAACGTACTTGATATCCAACATTACCCAACACCTGAGACCAGAAACTCTTGTCTTTCTAGCCGTGCTATCGGGATCGGAGCTCAAGGCTTAGCTGATGTGTTTGCGATCTTAAAACTAGACTTTGATAGCGCTGAAGCTGCTAAACTCAACAAACAAATCTACGAATGTATCTACTACGGTAGCATGTACGAGAGTATCGAACTAGCTAAAATCGAAGGAGCTTATCACTACTACGAGGGTTCACCACTTTCTAAAGGTATTTTACAGTTTGATATGTGGGGCCTAAGTGATAATGATACTTTCCTAGGAGTAGAAAAATGGGGAGAGCTAAGAGCAAACCTAACTAAATATGGTGCTAGAAACAGCGAAGTCACTGCACTTATGCCTACAGCTAGTAGCTCAATCCGTATGGGTAACAACGAAATGCATGAGCCATTTACTAGAAATATCTACATCAGACAATATATCGGAGGTTCGATCCGTATCCTAAATCGCTATTTGGTAAATGATTTGATAGAGCTAGGACTCTGGAGCGAAGACCTGTGTAATCGTATCATCTACAACGAAGGTAGTGTGCAAGGCTTAGATGAGATCCCTGCTGACATTCAGTCCAGATACCGCACCGCATACGAGCTAGATTTCAAGACTATGATTGATATGATGGCAGATAGAAGCCCGTTTGTATCTCAAGCAGCTTCACTCAATCACTTCATTACTTACACCGACAGCGGCCCAACAGCCTTTACTCAGCGCATCGTCTACGCATGGAAAAAAGGCTTGAAAACCTTGTCATACTATATGCACACTGAGACAGCATCTACAGCCAAAAAAGAACTCGGTGGTCTATCGGTAGAGATCAAGACACCTAATACACAAGATCAGATCAAGATCAGACAAAATCTAAATACAGTTGGAGAAATCGGTCCGATTGAGGCTTTGATGGAAGGGGAATTGGATTCGCTCAAGGATTGTGAGAATTGTTCGAGTTAATGCAAAATTTAAAGTGCAAAAAGCAAAATTTGGGCAAGGGAATGTGGGGGAATGGCTTTGCCTTCCCGTTGTTGGATAAAATAAAGAAATTCCCCTCTTTTAAGAGGGGTGGCAACCGCAGGTTGTCGGGGTGTTTGTAGATTTTAAGAAATATTTTAAATAAATAGTATGATCCCAATAAACAGAGAAAAGTTATTGCAATTAATTAATAATTATTATGCAATCCTAAATAGAATGGATCAAGAATTAACTAAAAGAATACAGCTTACAGATAATTCATACAGCTTCTCAAAAATTTTATCCGAAATTTCACAATATTCTCAATTGGATTTTGACAATTATAAAAGTAGTGCAACCGACAATATTAGAAATGACTATTTTGATATAAATGAAAGTGACCCTGCTTTACCTAGTCCTTACACCTGGAGGCTTAAAAAATATCACAACAATTATATTATAGCTGTCGGTGATTATTTTAGAGAAATAGTTGGTCGAAATGATTTTGATGATATAAAAAAATTAACTGACAACATAATTGAAATTTTTCTTGTTTTTAACTTCATCATAAGAGCAAAACTCATTGATTTTATATTGGATTCAAATCAGAAATTGAAGATCGAGTTGGGATCAAAGCAAGTAATTGAAAGTTTAGAAATAAATATAACAGAATTTGAAAAAATTAGAGATAGCTCAACAATATCACTTTTCTCTCTACCTGAAAACATATTTCCGAAACTGGCTGACTACTGTAAATCTAGAAATTGGAAAGAATTACAAACTTATATTAAATTCATTTGGTACTTTGTAAGTGAAGCTTTTCTTTATGTATTGTTATTTATACTCCCCCCACTCAAAATTTCGGATATGTTTCGAATTATGAAGCACTCACCTTACCACCTTTGAAAAGGTGGAATTTATTAGTGATAAACTTCATT
>Ga0316610_1000406_pt1 | contig 10618 bp, 10 predicted proteins | sample MIS2017111B_MG_FD_207677 | JGI IMG/M metagenome (GOLD analysis project Ga0316610, IMG submission 207677) | Microbial mat bacterial communities from Middle Island sinkhole, Lake Huron, Michigan, United States - MIS.2017.111B | ecosystem: Environmental > Aquatic > Freshwater > Lake > Sediment... | reverse complement strand
CATCAAGAACCAAGGTCAGACAGAAGAATATGCTCAAATTCTAAAACAAACAGTTCTGTTTGAGTAGCGAATACCCCGCTGCTTGCGGCGGGGATCCTTTATTTATGAATTAAAGTAGACTTTTTGTCACCCTATTTCTTTCTTTAAGTCCAAAATATATGATCTTGTTCCGATTTTAGACATTTGAAATTCGCTAACATTTAGAAAGCTTGTTTTAAAAATTGAATCTTAGGATTTATCGCACCCAAAAGTAAACCTAACTAGTCCTTTTGCTTGAATCAATCAGGTGCAGTGCTTCGTCAAAACTCATTGATGGTTTAACCTTTCCAGCATTGATAAAAATAATCTCATCAGCATCACGAATTGTATTTAAACGGTGAGCGATTACTATTTTTGTTGTTTCTTTAGGTAATTTTGAAATGATTTCATTTAGGTATTGTTCAGTCACAGTATCGATATTTGCAGTAGCTTCGTCCATGATTAATAATTCTGGTTTTCTTAGTAAAATTCTCATAAAAGCCACCAATTGTTTCTGACCCAAACTTATATTTTCAGAGTTGTCGTTTACTTGGGTGGATAAACCGTCCTCAAATTTCTCAAGCAACTTAATTAGCCCCATCGAATCTAAAAACATTTCCAATTCAGTCTCGGATATTTCCTCAAAATCTGCGTTACCATAAGCAATATTCTGAGCAATCGAACCTGTAAATAAAAATGGTTCCTGTAAAATAAATCCAATCCCGTTGGATAGCTCTGCTGGTTCGTAGGATCTTATATCTTTATTTTTAAATTCTATAACGCCTTCCTGAGGGTCATATAGTCTGACCATGAGACCAGCAGTAGTGCTTTTACCTCCGCCAGTTGGGCCGACTAAGGCATAAGTTTTACCTTTACTGAATTTTAAATTTACATTCTTAAGTATCATTTTTTGATCGCTGTACCCAAAACTCACATTTTTAAACTCTAGTATTTCAAGCGGCTCTTTTTTATTATTACTTTCTGTGGTAATATTATTCATATGGTGATAGATTTCAATATTAATTTAAATTAGTCTAGCTGTTTATTTTATAAATATTATAAATAAAGCTTAAGATAGTATTCAATAATTTTATTTTAATTTTTAAATTAGATAAGTTTTTACAATTATTTTATTACTTTTAGATTGCTTTCTAAGTTTAAAATCTGCTTTACTCTGCCCCAAGCCGCAATCGCACTTTGAATATTTGCCCAAATCGAACCTAGAATCCTGAGTGGTTCGTAAAACTTTTGAGTATAGCTAATGAAACCAATCAAAAATCCTATACTTAGCTCGCCTGTAGAGATCAGATATAATCCATAAAGTAAAACTAGAATCTGAGCTATATTGCCTGCAAAATCATAAATTGGTTTAAATAAATTACCAGCAAATTCAGACCAAAATGAATTTTTAAAAATGATTTGATTTTTGTTTTCAAGATTTTTATAAAAATAATCTCGGCGATTAAAAGCAGCAATCACTTTAAAATTAGTAAGATTTTCTTGGACAGATGACTCAAAATCACCAATAGCTGCCAAGCTTTTTGTATTCAGGTTTTTAATCCAAGGTGAAAGTACGTTAGTTATAAACAAGAGGCAAACACTGGCAGAAAGGGTAACTAAGGCAAGTTTAAAATTTAAATAAAATATAAAAATTCCAATTCCAAAAATCACAAAGAAGTTTCCCACAAATCTTATTAAACTTTCAGATAAAAATTGGTTTAACTTATCAGTATCATTGTTTAATCTGCTCATCAGCTCTCCTGCTTTGTTTTGATTAAAAAATGCAATTGGCAAAGACTGGATCTTTTTAAATAATCTATCACGTAGTTTTAACAAGGTATTTTGTGAAATATTACCCATTAATCTTGACTGTAAAAATCCACAAACCACTGTGATTAAATACAATCCAGATAGTTGCAAAATATCAACCATTATACCGTTGTAATTACCTGTGCTAATGTGTTGATCCACAGCCGTGGCAATCACATAAGGTGTAACAATTCCTGCTAAAGAGTTGAGTATAACCACAATAAAAGCAATGATTAAAAGATTTCTATCGCTTTTTAAATAAGACCATAAATCAATTAAGTTTACCATTAGGTCTTTACTTTTTCTCTCTTTTAAAGTATTTAGATCGTAATTTGTCATATATTTTAAGATTTTAGGATTAAATATTAGTTTTCGCTGCTTTGTTGGCTTTCCCAGATTTGCCTATACTCCAAACTCTTATTTATCAGCTCTTCGTGTGTGCCATGTGCCAAGAGCTCACTCTCCATGACAAGTAATATCTGATCATATCCCTTAATTGGTTCTATTTTTTGTGTTATTGAGATTAGTGTAATACCTGGATAAGTTTCAAATAAACGCTCCAAGATTAGCTTTTCAGTTGATATATCAACTCTGGCTGTAAAATCATCTAAAAGTAATAATTTTGGATTAAGTGCCAATGCTCTGGCTAGCATTAATCGTTGTTTTTGACCACCGGAAAGATTAGCCCCTCTTTCAGAGATTATAGTATCCAATCCATCAGGTAAAGAGGAGATCAAATCATCAAGAGCAGCTGTATAAATAGCATTCTTTAGTTTTATTTCTAATGTTTCAGGGTCGGACTCTTCTATATTTTTGAAGAGAATATTCTCTCTTAGTGTGGTGTTGAAAATAATACTATCTTGAAAAACTAGGCCTACTTGATTATAAAATGAGTTGCTGTCAATGTCTTGTATTTTGTGACCGTCAATAAAAATTTCTCCTGAGCTAGCTTTGTTTAAACCGGAAAGTATATTAAATATTTGAGTTTTACCTGCTGCTGTGGGCCCGAGTAAGGCAGTTTTAGTACCTGCTTTAATGTTAAAATTTAAATTATTTAGAACTTTTCGACCATCAAACTCTAGATTTACATTTTTAAATTCTACTCCTCCCTTGATATCGAGTTTTAAATTGCCATTTGGTGTTTGGATTTCAGCGCTTGTAATCTCATAAATACGACCAAAACTAATCAACGCCCTAGTAAATCCTGTACTGATGAAAGAAAGTAAGAATATTGGAGTAATTAATAATGATAGATATGATAAAAAAGCCGAGAATTGACCTAAACTTAATTCATTCTGAATCACAAGTTTACCTCCATAATAAAGTATAAATAATGTGGCTATGTTGGATAATAAAGTTATTATCGGGATAAGTGTAGAAAAAAGTTTAACAATACCAAGATTTATGTCTTTAGATGCTTGATTTACATGGTTGAATTTTTTAATCTCACTTTTTTGAGAATTTAAAACCCTGATTAAACTAGCCGCTACAATACTTTCATTAATTATCCTATTTATTTTTTCTAAATTTTGTTGAGCCAGTCTAAACTGACTTCCGATTCTTCCAAAAATTTGAGAGAACACCAAAACTATTAAAGGAATTATAATTAAAACCATTAGGGCTAAATCCCATTTTATCTGAATCAAAGCAAATGTTGAACCAAATAAAATCAAAATAGCTGAAAATGCAGTTACAATTCCTTGTGAAACAATATTTTTTACTGCATCTACATCTGAGGTGAAGATCGTAAGTAGTTTTGATGGAGTCTGATTCACCACATAAAGATTCGTCTGTTTTGAGATAGATTCTGATAGACTCTGTCTTAGCTCTGTACCCACTTTTTCAGCCACAAAGGATGATAAGGCAGATTGAATAACAGTAAACACCAGTGCAAACGCTGATAGCCCACCTAAAACTAGTAAAATATTAGACCAGTCTATTGTTTTAGTTTGGTTATAATAATCAATGTAATTACCCAGCAATCTAGGGATGATTAATCCAGATATGTTTGCTAGCAGAGCTAAAATAAGTAAAAGAATTATTTGATTTCTGTGTTTTAAAATCAGTTTTAAGAATGTAGAATTAATACTTTTTAAATCTTTTTTTTTGTCCATATATACAAGTAAGTAGTCACTTAAGACTTACTTTTGAAATAGATCTTGTCAATCAATCTTTTCGGCTTTTACAGCTATTATAACACCTGGTTGCTTGTCACATGTTTGTATGGTAAGGGTGGACTTGCCATCTTTATCGTCATCCATTAGATAGTTAAAAACACTTCGTGGAAAAACATAAGTATTGTCTCTGATCTTATCTGAACTAAAGATTTGTACATCACTTACTTTATAAGAGCATTTTACTCCTTCGAGACTCTCAACTTCAATTATATCGTTGATTTGAAGTTTGTGTACATTCTGAAAAACTCTTACTCCGGGGTATGAATTCTGCCATCTTTTCGCGGGTGAAGAGTGTCCTGCCACATAACTATTTCTTCCTTCAGTACAAAGATCGTAACTAAATTCAGTATCTAAGACAGGTTTATATAAAATTTTCTTGCCCATATCAACTAAGTCTGAATGAGATCCTGTATTTAGAGTGGTTTCTACCCCAATCGATGGTATATTTATACTTGCAACAGAATTTGCTTGCACAGGTATTTGAAAGTAAATCATTAAAAGTCCTGAAATGAGAGAAGTGAATGCCAAAATGTGACGTGAGGAGTGTCCGAGTTGGTGATCTTTAAAGTTCATAGTATTTTTGTATTTATGTTTTGTTTTTGTCCAATATTTTATATTATATTTATTATAACATATGATGTAAAAATATACAAGAGTTTGAATATTAAAAGTGTTTTTGCTGTATTTGTAACTCATAAAATGTTTTTTTTAAATTTATAAATTTTTGTAATTGTTAATAAAAATAAATACCAAATTACTACCTCAACCCAATTTAAATGGTCTAGATATATCAGTGGAAGCCAAGTTCCAAACCACTGAATAAGACCCAAAACCCAGGCACAACATATCGCAGCACTAAAACCAATATATTTTCCTATTAGTGGTAAAAGTATTGTCAGATCTAAAAGCATTATAAAAGGGACAAGAGGTAATATAATTAAATTTGGGAGTATGCTTAAAGGTGAAAAATAACCAAAAGTATTTACTAACACTGGTAAAGTGTATAGATTAGCCACTATTGTAGCCCAAGCATTTTCAAAAACTCCTATCAACCATTTTTGCGACGTTATTTCTTCTAGATTTAGAAAGGATAACAAGCCAAAAGTAGCTAAAAATGATAACTGAAATGAAACTGAAAATAAGTAGAATGGATTATACAGAAGTAATACTACAGATGCAAGCAATAAAGCTCTCAGACCACTACAAGGTCGTTTTACAAGTTTTGCAAGTAGAATAAAAAATCCCATTAAACCAGCTCTTAGTACTGACGCCGAAGTCCCTACCAAAATTATAAACAACAGCAAAAAAATAAGTATAATCCAAAATTGAATTGAAAAAGTGAGTTCAAATTTTTTTAATATTGACTCTACTAGAACTATAATAAGCGTTATATTAAAACCTGATATTGCCACAATATGGGTGACTCCAGTTATTTTAAAATTACTTTGCATTTGTTCTGAAAAGTTTTGACTTCCTCCGAGTAACAAACCTTGCAAAAGTGCTGAAATGTCAGAACAGCTGTCAAAAGGGGATAATGATACCCAATCATTCCCATAGATATTGCAGCTCAGTCTTAATATTTCAGTTGAAGCATAGGCTTTTAACGTGTTGACCTGGTATAAGATGGCGCATAATATATCACAACCTAACTCGTGTTTTATGCTTTTAGTTTCGATTACGCCTATCACTGCATTTGATAAACTTAAATTCTCTTTTTTAGTATTTAGTTCAGAAGTACGATCTTCAATTATATCGTTTGTGTAGATATTAGTACTAAAGTTGAATAATTTTTTAGCTCCTTGGATCAAATACCTATTGCCAAGCTTAAACTTATCTTTTGTTTTTAGTTGCCACACTCTAAGACTATTTTCTGCAAAATATATTTTCTGAAAATTTCTACTTGTTTCACTTAAGATCCTAATTTCTATAGACTCTGACTTGAGTACTGGTTTAGCTTGGCTATCAAGCTGAAAATATAGTTGGATTAATGAAGTGAGTAAAAGTATTGTTATTAGAATATTTGCCAAACATAAATAACTCTTTAATAGATTTGTAACAAAATTGCGATATTTTAGCATCATAATCCTAAAAATATAAAAATCCCAAAAGGGATAAGTGAATTAGGTTGTGTGACTATGAAAATATACAATAGTATAATTGTCAACTTTAAAATGTTATTTAATTATTATCATCAATCGTAGAGGATTTTATAAAACTAGGTTTTGTGTTTTTTATGTTGGTAATTATCTCTTCATCACTTAAAGATCTGGCGTAAATCCTAACTTGTGATATGTCACCTTTAAAAAATTCATCATATTTACCTCCTTTTCTAGAGGCCCCTATTGTCAAATAGTCGTTTGATAAGCTAAACTTATTTACTCCTCTAGTCACTTCCGCAGGTTGCCCATCAACATATATAGTCAAAGTTTCATCTTTTCTAGTCACTGCTACATGGTGCCAGTCATCATCAATGTTTTTATCTGGATAAGGAATATAAACCTTGTTTCCATCATTAAATCCCATAAACCACCAATATTTATCTTTTATTTTGATTCCCGCAGTAGATTTCTCATCTTGATTAGCGTCAGAGACTAGAGCATATTCTGGCTTACCAGAGCTGTCTGCCCTGAGCCAGACTTCATATGTAAAATCGGCTTTAGGAGCAAAGTTTCCATCAAGTTTGATTATTTGTTTTTCTCCATTAAAAGCAAAAAATCCATTTTGGTCATAAACTGGATCAGAATCATCAAAATCTTCAGTTTCACCTAATAAGCCAGTAGTCTGTTTGTTTACCAAATTCAAAATCTTTTGAGGCTCATTTTCGTTATATGATCCACCTGTCTTATCAAAATTTAAATCTAAAACTAAACCGTTTGAGCTTGCCCTTTCGTTGCTTAGCACACCCCCGATTTCATAAGCATTTGCTTGTGTTTTGTGCGAATTTCCCAAAGAGCCAAAGAAAATTGCAGCCATTAGTATAACCAAGGCTGGTACAAAAAATAATGCATTATTGCCATTTTTTCGTTTTAATCTCTTTGCTTTAGTTTGGTTATTTTTAAAGCTTTGATTTTGTTTTTGCGCTGTGTTTTTCAATTTATTTTTTATTATAGGCATTGAATAGAAATAAAAAACTTCTTACTTAAATTTTTCAACAATTTTCAGAATTTTTCACACAAATGTCTTTATGTTTTATTTTAACTCCTTTAAATTTTCTTGACAAGATCCTTAAAAGTCTGTGATTATAGGCAAGATTCAAAGTGTATTGTAAATGTAATACTACAAGAAATTTTGTTTAGAATATTCTAGCGGGCGTAGTTTAATGGTAGAACAGAGGTCTCCAAAACCTCTGGCGATGGTTCGATTCCTTCCGCCCGTGCCAAGATGGACATGAAGAAAAATTAAAGATTAAATTGAACGGTTCGCGTAGGTTTAAAGCATAGTTTGAGCCATCAACCGTTGAGTTATATGAGATCAGTTTTAAGATATTTTGCCTCTCCGAAATGGAGGCATTTTTAAATAGTTTTGGAGCTTTTGAACATACCTTAAGCACCCTTTCAGCCGTTATATAGAAGTTTTCGTTGCCTGAAGTGTGTTTACTAAGCTCAACATCAATATCTCTAATTTGAAGTTGCATTTGCTTTGATAATTTGTCGTACATTTCTTGAGTAATACCGTCATCAAGTTTATCTAGGTACATTTTATCTATACGATTTAAGATAATTTTCTTTTCATCAGTTAAAGCGTTTATAGTGTCAATTTGGAATTTGTTTTTAGATTCTACACTCTTCTTCAACTCTTCGACAATCATGTCTATTTGCTCGTCTGTAAGCTTAAACTTGCTAAATAGATTTTCTATCTGATCTAATAGTTGAACTTCGGATTTATTGCTCTTGTAATTTTCACATTTGGCGTTACTACAACGGTAATAAATAAAACCAGCTTTTGGGTTTGTACCCACTACAGCTCCGTTACATTTTTCACACCTAAATACATGATTGAAAATATAAGGGATTGAATTGTTTTTTTGCTTTTTCTTTGACTTTTCAACTAAAACATCCTGAACTTTATAAAATAGACTTTGAGTGATTATAGACTCATACGCATGAAATGCCTCTTTGCCATTTCGTCTCATAATTCCACAGTAAAAAGGTTGTTTTAAAATCTGTTCTACCGTGCTAGTCTTGTGTCTGTTTTTAGTACTAGCCACCATGAAGCCTCTTTTGATTGACTCTTCAGCCAACATACGCATTGACCAATTGTTTGAGGCATAAGCTTCAAAAAGCCAATTTATAAATTCTCTTTTGGACTCGTCAACATATATCCAAGGTTTATTTTGAGCGTTTGGTCCGTTATAATATCCAAAGTGTGCTTTACCAGCCCATTCACCACGCGAAAACTTTTCTTTATTACCTCGCTTTACATTTTCAGCTAGTTGCAAAACATAAGCTTCAGCCATCATAACTGCAAAATTCCACATGAGATATTGCATGCTATTTGAGTCACGATTTATAATCATGTTTTCACGCCTAAAATGAAGCTCTATCTTGCCCTGCTTGACCAGATCGCCAAGTATCACAGTTTCCTTGAAAGATCGCTGTAATCTATCTACACAGTCAACCACGATAGCAATCAATTCATTTGATTTTAAAATCTCTTTAATAATCGCATTAAATTCATTTCTTTCGCCTTTGGTTGAAGATTCTACAAGCTGAATACTTCTAGCAATTGTTAAATTTTTTGAAGCACAATAGCTTTCTAGGTTTTTGATTTGAGCAGTCAAAGAAAAGTTATCTTCTTGCTCTTTTGAAGATACTCTAGCTAGAATATAGGCTTTTACTGCTTTAGATTGGTTGTGGTCCGATAGTAGGTCTGAGATTGTGGACATAGATTTGTGTAAAATTAAACTGTGTGATATACTGGAGTGTTACAAAAATACAAACAAAATTTTATGGTTGAAGAAAAATCACTTACAATCCTTTTAATTGGTGAGTCTAATTTAGCAAATGAAATAGTTGCAAAAATATTTAAAGCTAGGCACGAGACCAATAAAACTAAAGTTAATATTTCATTATATCAAGAATTAGATGGTGAAAAGCTGTTATATGCAATTGAAAAATTACAAAAAGTTTTAGATGGTTCATATCTTTATATTTTATTAACTGACCATACAGTGTCTGGATTGCAAGAAGCAAATCAGCAAAATAAGCGATTAAATATTGATTTTAATCTGATTAAAGATTTAAAACTGTAAATACAGACCAGCATCTAATCCTATTTGAAATACTTCATTAGATTTTTTTCTAAGCTCACCAGTCTGTTTGTATTGTTTTCCAGTTGTGATGTTCTTATATTTCACCAAAAATGGAGTTGTATAGCTTACAGGCTCAAAAGATAATTCTAGAGGAGATATACCGTATGATAAGTTTGTTAGGGTTATTTTAATTTTTTCAAATACATTATTTTTGTACATAAAGACTTCAATATCTGTGGCTTCAGCTTTCCCAACATTTTCAATTTTCAAAGTTTGTAAATTTTTACTTTCATCAATTTGTGTGCAGGTAAATTTTAACACTGGTCTTTCTATTTCCAAGGCTTTGGCACTTAATTCTTTTGATTCATTAGCTGTTTTGTTTGCATTTAAAGCAAGCCAGATTGTGACAAAAGCCAATAATAGAGAGCTAAAAACACCAATATTTGAAAAGTCCATAACTGGATATTTATCAAATCCAAGACCAAATACCAAGAAATGCTTTACTTGCTTTAAAAACCAGATAAAATCTTCAAGTCTGGCTATTATTATAGTTATTAAAAACACTAATAAAATGTGCTTTTCAATAAAACTGTTTACTTTGGTATAAATTTTTCTAAGCATAAAATAAATAAATTAGAGACTTTTAATCACTTCATCACCAGCTATACTCCTGACCTTTATTCTAAGTGGTTTTTTATCAAAGGAAATAGTGCCATCCCAAAAGTCTTTGGTTTTGACTCCGTTGGATATCAAAGTGCTTTTCTTTGGGTCTATTTTGATTTCAAAATCTGATTGCCAAATATCACCACTGGCATTTGTACAGTCCAGACTCACAGATTCAATCAACTCTAAGCTATTGTCTGATATGGTTATTTTACCGCCCTTTGTAGGGTTGGCTTCAAAGTCCACAATTCCTTGACCATTTTCAAATTTAAAGATGTTTTCACCTGTGATTTTTTGAAATAAATATTGACTTCTAAATTTAGTGATTCGGACCAGTTTTTTTGTTTCATCTATTTCAAATTTAAAATCATCTGGAATGTAACTATCATCCATTACTTCTGAAACATGCCTAAACTCTATTTCTATTTTTTCACCGTTGTTATTTAAAATTGCACCATCTTTACTTTTGAGGTACTCATCTACTTCATCCAGTCTATCCACAAAATACACCACAGCCTTTTTGAGATTATCAATATTGGTTATTTCATCACCTAGTAGCCTGACAAAACTTACAGTTATACTCCCCCCACTCAAAATTTCGGATATGTTTCGAATTATGAAGCACTCACCTTACCACCTTTGAAAAGGTGGAATTTATTAGTGATAAACTTCATTAGTGCAAACTTGTGTTCAGGTAGGT
>Ga0316610_1000405_pt1 | contig 10621 bp, 8 predicted proteins | sample MIS2017111B_MG_FD_207677 | JGI IMG/M metagenome (GOLD analysis project Ga0316610, IMG submission 207677) | Microbial mat bacterial communities from Middle Island sinkhole, Lake Huron, Michigan, United States - MIS.2017.111B | ecosystem: Environmental > Aquatic > Freshwater > Lake > Sediment... | reverse complement strand
CTAGGGGGACGAAAAACGAACATTAGGAAAATTACTAAGACCATGCCCAAAAACGCGGAACGGGAGTAAGTTAAAATAATCGCCCCTAAACAGGCAATTAATGCCCAACTGGCAAAAAAACTGTTGATGGGCTTTCGTTCAGTCCAAAAGGTATTCATGGCTAAAGGCAATAAAGCAATCAGAAATACAGAGAAATCATTAGGAGCAAAATTAGGGCCAGCTATCCGAAATTCACCCCCACCCTTCCCCATGTTACCCGTAATGGAACGTTCTTGAGCCACACTAAGCCCGCCATAATTATCTGTATAATTTTGAGTAACTTCTTGATGAATGGCTAGGGTGCCTAAAATAATACAGACCACCATCAAAGCCCAAATAACCCGCCGTAAGGTTGCAGCGGTATGGGTAAAAATAGTGACAAAAATCGCAATAGCCATCGCTTTTTGATAGTGGTCTAAATTAGGCATAATGCGGTTAGGGTCAGCCGCATATAACATAGAACCCATCGTCATTGCGAGATACCAAACCACAAAAAAGGTAATAGGCCCCCAGCCTTTTGGCCTTTCACCATACCACCACCAGCGAAAAATAATCACGAAGATATAAAAAGCAAGGTATGGTAATAGAATAGAGGGCGTACCATGAAACTTCTGTAATACATCATTAAGATTAAGATACGTCATAAAGACCAGAAATAGCAAGGGTTTCTCTGGGTCTAATAGGGCGATATTTACTGCATAAAGGCCAACGATAATGGCAACAATCCCATAAACGGCATACATGGGGTTGGACATATTAACAATAGCTAAACCTAGTGTATTTCCTAAGGCAACAGCCAATAAACCCAATAAAATAGTAGCTATATTAACTTTAGATAAGGTCATTTTAGATAGCATAATGGCTGAACCTCGCTAATTATTGGAGAGCAAAACTGTTTTAGCATTATTTTGGTGGGTCCACTTTAAGGCAGTTTCAATTCTTTCCAGAATAATGGCTAAAGGTTCGCCTTCTTGATAAGGAGCTACCCCAATTTGAGGCTTTAGAAAAACAATGCGTTGCTCACTCTCGTTATCTAACGGTTCGAAATGGAGAGGCCGCATGAGAACTTTTCTGACTCGCTCAAAGCCATCCAAGGCCACTTTTCCCGTAATTTTAGGCAAAAAAATCACTAAACTCGTTTCACCCCAATAAGCTATAACGGTCTCTTTGGCTATAATGCGTAATTCACTATGTAAAATTTCAGCGGTGCGGTCTAAAACGTCAACCCAAGTGGATTTTTCATCCGTCTCTACCTCAATATTACCCAAACCCGTCAATTGGACTAAGGCTAAGGCCATGGGTTCATTTTTATTTTTAGTCACTTCTTCTTGCAAGAGTGCTTCAAAAGAACTCCAACTATGAACAGCATCCCCTAAACTGCCTGACTTTAATTGACTTACGACATTAAAAGCGGTTGAAAGATACTCTCGAATAAAAGCGAGGAAACTGCCCATAGCCAGCCCTACAAATACAGCCACTCCAGCATCACGACCAGGGGTCATATTTGTTGGGGTTGTTGATACGCTGGCTTTTTCAAGTTCCTGAATATCATAGACGGGATAAGACGTATGAATAAAATCAACCGAAATTCGCCCCAATTCATTGGCGAGTAAGGCCGCAATTTCTGGGTTAGGTCCTTCTACGTAAATCTGTAATACACTGGCTTCAGGTAAAACCATGGCCTTCGAAACATATTTACCTCGCTCGTTGTCACTTAACTTAATGCCATCGGCTGCTTTTTTAATGAAATTAGGGCTATTCATGACCTCAACAAACGTCGAAACAACCGAACGCTTATCCAACACATCCATGCTTCTAAGAATGACATCATCGGTGCTTGCTAAAAGCGCGGCAGAAGGGCTAACCACAAATCGCATGTAAGAACTACGATATAAGGGGATTGTTCGATAGGAATTTATTAACGCAGCGTTAAGGGCGGATAAAGTACAAAGCAATATTATCCACCAGCTACGCCGAGCCATTTTTAGAATCTCTTCTGCCTGCATAATACTAAACCCTATACTTGGCTAAAAATCTCATATAATTTAGCGGTGTTAAGTTGTAAGTTAAAATCAGTTATAACCTTAACATGTCCTGCTTGGCCTAACTTTTTACCTAATTCTGGCGAATGATAGAGCCGTAATAAAGCTGTTGCCAAAGCCTTAGCATCACGCTCAGGCACTAATAAACCTGTTTGACCATCTTTAATAAGTTCGGGTACACCTGAAAAGTTAGTACCAATGGTGGGCAATTGCATGGCTAAGGCTTCCATGAGAGCTACAGGGATACCCTCTTTTTTACCATCAGGCATGGTAATGCTGGGTAATACCATCGCGTCGGCCTGATTAAGCAACTTGCTTACCTCATGACGTGGTTGTAACCCCAATAAAGTGACCTGTTTTTCAAGACCCAACTTAGCAATAATCGCCTCTATTTGAGGCCGTCTATCACCTTCACCCACCAACAAACAGCGAAAATTAATATTTTGCGCTTTTAATTCTGCACAGGCTTCCACTAAATAAACCTGTCCTTTTCTTTCTTCTAAACTGCCTACACAGACAATAGTAAAGATTTCATTACGTTTATCGGTTTGACGCGGTTGAAATATAGTTGCATCAACGCCACAATAAATCACCTTAACTTTTTGGGTTAACGCCGTGCCATATAACTGGCGCAAAAACTCACGGTTATATTCAGAAATAGTAATGACAAATTTTGCTTCGCTAATCTTTTCAGCGAGCATTTCCTGACTGACATGAATATCGTGAGCATGTGCCGTAAAACTATAAGAAATTCCCGTAAGCTGTTTGATAATATAAGCAGCTAAGGCAGGGTAGGTCGCCCAATGAGCATGGACATGGTGAATCCCTAAAGCCTGCATTTGGCGAGCCATTAAAGCGGCCAACGGCACAACAGTTAAGCATCGAAATAGGTTTATCGGAGAGGTTAAGTTACCACGAATGACTTGCCCATAAAGCGACACATATAACAAAGGGTGCCTAAAAAGCCAATAAAACTGGGCCATGAGCAGTTCTAAGGAAAAAAAAGAATTGTAATGCGCTCGTTCCACTAAGGCTTGGGCTTCAGGATGTTTTATGGTTTCATCTTGTTTGAATAACGGGAAAACATCTATTTTAAGACCCAGTTTTTCGAGTTCTAAAATTTCATAAAGAATGAAGGTTTCCGTTACTTTAGGGAAACGGGACATCATATAAGCTATTTTTCGTTCCACTTAATGCACCCCCTTTTGCATCACTACCGCAAGGACTGTCCGCAAAAGAATTTGGATATCTAACGATAATGAACGATGTTCAATATAGAAAATATCCAAATAAACCCTATCAATAAACTCCATGTTACCACGCCCCATAATTTGCCATAAGCCTGTAATACCAGGAATTACATCAAGCCGCTGAGTTTGCCATAAATCGTATGTTTCCGCCTGAAATGAGGTAGGGCGCGGCCCAACTAGGCTCATGTCTCCTAATAAAACATTTAATAATTGCGGAATTTCATCTAGGCTGGTTTTGCGGAGAAAACGCCCCACTTTAGTCACCCGAGGGTCTTTGGTAATTTTAAAGTCAGGCCATTTCAATTCATTAAGGTGGGCGTAGGTTTGTTTTAGCTCCTCGGCATTGTAAACCATGCTACGGAATTTATACATTCCAAAACGCAGCCCACCTTTGCCTGTACGTTGTTGGGTAAAAAGCGCGGGGCCCTTGCGGTCTTCCAATTTAATGAGTAACGCACATATTACATAAAGTGGCGAAAGGAGTGGCATGGCAAGCACCACCATAATAACATCCATCACCCGTTTAGCCAGCAAATACGATCTTCCTTGTAGCCAAGGCTTACCCGTATTAAACTCTTCTAACCATTTATATTGTTGGAAGATACGCCGTTTAAAAATAAAAATATCTTGATATTGGACGCTCTTCGCTGGAATTGACTCTTCTGGTTTAGTCATATGGAATTAATCAATGGAATAGCTTATCATGATGCCATCACCATGTCAAACATAGTTTCAGTATATCAAGATTTTGTCGTAGGGGTAGGGCTTGTCCCTACCCACCAGGGCGACCACAAGGGTACACCCCTACAAAGCTTGATATATTGAGTTTAGTAGCCATTTATAGCTATTCAAAGTAGGTTCCTAACCACATCGAAAAGAGAAAAAATATCATGGAGACGACAAATATGAGAATAAGATTGGTTTTTTGTTGGTTGGTGGTTTTTGTTTCCTCAAAATTATTAGAACCATTTTCAGTGACATACTCCGTTGTAACCGCCCAACGGCTTTCAATTCGTTTTAATTTTCCCCGCACACTTGCCAAAATATCGTCAGGTTCAGCCCCTTTAGCAATATAATCATCAACGCCAAGTTCCTTTCCTTGGCGAATATCTTCATTTGATAATTTTGCTGTTAGAAAAATAAAGGGAATAGAATTTAAATAAGGATTAGCCCTTACCTGATTAAAAAACTGATAGCCATCCATCACGGGCATCATAATATCTGACAAGATTAAGTCAGGTAAGCAATTAAATTCCTTATTATTACCCTGAAATGCACCCTGGAGTTCTTCAAGTGCATGCTTACCATTTTGAGCTTTCCAAACTTTGTAGCCATCCATTTCCAAAGTTAGCTCAATGGCAAATGAAAACTCCGTGTTATCATCTACTACCATAATTAAGGCTTTATAATCACGACCTTTGTTCATGGTCTTTTATTTACATCCTGTTTTAATTTATTGAGAAACTAATGCGGGAAGTTTAACTACAAAGGTACTACCCTTATTGGGCAAGCTATTTAGCTCTATTTTGCCATGATGAGCGTCAATAATTTCTTTAACAATCGCTAAACCTAGCCCTGTACCTGGGATGGTATGAGCAGAGTCAACCCGATAAAAACGCTCAAAAATACGAGGTTGATGTTCCAATGGAATACCAATGCCCGTATCAACTACTTGAATTATGACAAAGGCATGGCTATTTGTCAACTCCAATAAATTTTCTACTTCAACCACCCCACCCATTTGGGTATATTTTATTCCATTTTCTACTAAATTAACGATAACCCGCTTCAACTGATTTTTATCACCTAAAACCATGAGTTGAGCCGCAGGTTTTTTCCATTTCAAGTTAATTTGCTTAGTTTCTGCTAATGCTTTTAACTCTAAAATAGTTTCATCTAACAACTCACCTAAGTTAAGTGGTTCAGCCTTCATCTTAATAGTCGTAGCGTCAAATTGAGATAGTTCCAATATATTTTCTACTAATTGAGTCAAAATATTGGTTTGAGACTCAATGGCATTTAATAACTCAACCCGTTTTAAGGAAGGCAAACGGTCATGATAATTTAATAAATTTTTCGCTTGCAGTTTGATAATTGAAAGGGGTGTTTTTAATTCATGAGTTATACCCGTCATAAAACGGGCTTTCACTCGCTCCACTTCCTTTAAGGCCGTTAAATCACTTAATACAATAACCGTACCAATGTCTTCCCCATGCTCATTTTTAACCTCGGCTGAGTGCGCCTGAATAGATTGACCGTTGCCACTTTGGTCAAAGATATCGACAATGTGGGTCTGATTGGGTTTAGCCTCTTGCACAATATCACTAATACAACGCCATAAAGGGTGAACTAGTTTTTTAGGCTCAATCGCTAAACCTACCAAATCCTTTAACTTAAACTCTAACATCGCCTCAGCCACTTGATTAGCCATTAAAATATGATTATCAGCATCAAAAACCAATAGACCATCAGCCATGCTCGCTAAAATGGCCTCGGTTTTCTCTTTTTCGTCCGCCAATAATCGAGTTCGTTCAATAACCATTTGCTCTAAATGGCGATTAAATTTTTGCACTTCCGCAAATAAACGCGCATTTTCTACCGCAATCCCAATCGAACTAGCTACAGGTTGCACTAGCCGTAAATGTTGATAATTAAACCAATTTGGTTGCTGGTGCATGACCTGCATCACGCCAATAATTTCACCCTTTACTTGTAAAGGCACACATAACATCGCCTTAGGCTGATAATTAACCTTATTGGCTACATGCTTAAAATAATGATCTTCTTCAGACACATCCTCGGCAATATAAGTTTCACCCGTTTCAATCACATGTCCCGCAATTCCCTGGTGGCTGGGCAGCCGAAAACCCGCCAAAACATCTGCGCCTATCCCTGATGAAGCGGTAAGTTCTAGCTGCTGGCTTGATACATCTAATAACCATAAAGAAGCCACTTCGGATTGCAATGAATTTTGGATTAGGGTTGTAGTTTGTTTTAATATTTGGTTTAAATCAAACGTGGAAGTCAGAGCCTGGCCAATTTCATTCAAGGCAATTAAATCATCAACCTGCTGCTGTACACCCTCTAATAAATACGCATTTTCAATCGCCACCGCAATAATCGCCGCCGCCGAATGAATCACTTGCCAATCAATCTCATCAAAAACTTCCCCTTGTTTATTAACCACCGCAATCACGCCCACTTCCTGTTCTCGGCTTAACATAGGCGTGTAGTGGATAAGATGACCAGGCGGAATAGCTTTTAGATTTAATTCAGGTTGACAATCGGCTAACACTTTAACAATCAAAGGTATTATTTCTTTTTGTTTTACCAAATAATGGATTTCATCTAGCGACTTAACCCCCATCACTTGAGAAACCCGTTGGCCGAAAACTGATGAAGCTGTAATCACTAACTCTTTATTTTCATTGAGTAATAATAAAACAACTACTTCCGCCTTCGTCAGAGTAGAAAGTTTTTGTAATGATACCGCGAGGATTTCTTCCAAATTAAGAGAAGAATTAACCACTAAAGCCAATTCATTGACCAATTGCAACCCATTATTACGCTGAGTGGTTAAACGGGTTTGGCTTTGGGCTTTGGCTTCAGCTCGCTTGAGGCGAACAACGGCCCGCACCCGCGACATAAACTCATCTTTCATAAAGGGACGTTTGATATAGTCATCTGCCCCCATGGTCAACCCATCACTCACCTCGTTTGAACCTCGATGATGAGCCGTTAATAAAATAACTCCCATGTTTTTGGTTAATTCATCTGATTTTAAGATGCTCAACAATTCCAAACCACTCATCTTGGGCATTTGAATATCACTAATAACCAGCCCTGGTAGCACAGTTCGAGCCTTTTCTAAGGCTTCCTGCCCGCTAGAAGCCAGGCTTAACTTAAATTCACTATCTTTGAACATATACTGAATTAAAAAACGGTTTTCAATGACATCGTCTACCACCAAAACATGGTTTAAATCAAGATCAACCGTTTGAGTCGTTTGAGTCGTCGAAGCAGCTTTGGCTTCTGCCGATTTAGCTGGCTGGGGGATAAGCCCAAGCGCGTAGTTTAAAGCCGCTTGGACCTCACTTAAAGCCAGCCCCATATTTTGCAGCACAAGTTCTTCTGGTAATGAAATAGCCAACTGTTGTAAAATTTCATACACCGGCAATTGAGCGCGGCCTATCACAGGCACACCATCAACCATTATAGCATTTAATTGAATAGGCTGGGTTAAAGTCACCAAGTTCACCATTGAATCTTCTCTAAGTTTAGACATCAAGAAAAGAAAGATAGCCTAATAAAGCTTACGCAAGAACCTCACCCCAGCCCTCTCCTATGTATCCCCATAGGGGGATAAAAGAGAGGGAGCAACATCTCCCCCCGATGTCGGGGGGATTAAGGTGGGTAGACGCGCAATTGTGTAAGTCCTACTTAAAATTCTTTATTACTATACTTTATCACTCAATAAATTTTGAAATTTGCTTTCAGCCTGAGCCATAAGTTCTTCAAAAGTAAGGGCTTCATCAGGAAAAGTAGCTCCTCCACACATAATCGGAAAGCCAATTTTTTCTTTAGTAATGGTTTGGATATGCTCAATCAATGACGGTAATTCTTTAGCAGTTGTTTCTGGGCAGAAAATAATGAGTTGACCATTTTCGCGTTGCTCAAAAATCAAGTCCGTACGGCGTAAATAATGGCTCACAATTTTCGCCATATTATTCACCATGTAATTATTAATCATTGATTTTTGCGCTTCTTGCACAATTTGATGTAAAGTCACTTTAATCGCTTGCGGGTCAGGCTTAATTACAATAAGGCTTAAAGAACGTTGATAATTACGACTACGATACATCTCTGTTTGAATCTCGTCGTCAGCGTCATCAAAATGCCGAATTTGTTTATTTTTACTTTCAAAGGTAACTAGTTCAACCACATCTTCAAAATCAATCAAAACTCGGCTAGTTTTCTGAGCAAAAAAAACACAGATTAAAATCAAACACAATTCTGTAATAAAAATGTAAGGATAAATCCCCGTTGACCAAGAATGTCCCAATCCTACCACTTCATAAATTACTTTACTTAAAATGTAAACAATAGACCAAAAACCTAATTGAGCAGAACTATTTGTTTTGGCTAAAGTAGGAAATATAATTGTGACAGCCACTGCAATAAAAGCGATAATATAGGCAACCCCATCCAAATTAATTGGCTTTGCGCTACTAACCCCCAAACGTTCAATATTAAACAAAATCGTGATACTCACAAAAAAAGCAATTAATGATAACCGTAAATTTCTCATAGCTTATCCATTTAGAAGCAGGCTAATTTAGTTGGAGTCCAAATCTTCAGATTTCGACTCCAACTTGTGGCCTTACTCACCATATATTTTTTCTACCTGTAAATTTTCAGGTGATAGAGATGGAGTCCAAAGCGGTACGCTTTGACCCACTGCCCAAAGCACCGTTCTAAAAAACTTACTCATTTATGACACAGGGTCATAAATGATGTTTAATTCCTGCTTCGCTGAGAACTGCCTTAATAAATTAGGACTTACACTCTCTCCACAGGCGTAAATTCCCGTTGAACTAACGGTATTTTTCAAGTTAATGGCCGCGTTCAAATCGCGGTCAAGGGTAAAGCCGCAAAAGTCGCAATCATAAGTACGTTCAGCTAGACTTAATTCTAACTTAACGTTACCACAATGGCTACAAGTTTTACTGGATGGAAACCAACGGTCAGCATAAACCACTTCAACGCCTTGCCATGTAGCCTTGTAAGCAATTTGGCGGCTAAACTCACCCATGCCAACATCAGAGATGGCCCGCGCTAATTTATGGTTTTTCACCATGCCTTTGAGGTTCAAATCTTCTAAAACAATCGCCTGTGGTTTTTGGGTGATTATCTTACTGGTTGCTTGGTGTAAGGCATTGGCTCTCATGTTAGCGATACGGGCATGAATGACGGCGACGTTTCTTTGGGCTTTTTTGCGGTTTTGGCTACCCTTAACCCGTCGTGATAATCGTTTCTGCCACCGTTTTAATTGCTTGGTTTTCGCTTTTAACGGTTTAGGATTATCAAACATCAGGCCATTACTACAGGTTGCCATCGCCTTAATGCCCAAGTCAACACCAATAATTTCGTTACTGTTAGGTAACGGTTCGCTCACGTGTTGCTCCACTTGCACACTAACAAACCACCGCCCCGCCTGCTCTGAGACGGTAGCCGATAAAATTTTTACGCCACAGGTGGGAATATAGCCCACTTCTTTCAGGCGTAATTTCCCTAAACGAGGTAATTGGATTGACCGTTCAAACACCTTGATTGAACCTGTCAGTCTGAAACTGCCTAGTCCACGTCTACGAGATTTGAATTTGGGGAAGCCAACCTCTTTGTCACCTTGCTTAACCCGTCTAAAGAAATTGGCATATGATTTATCCAAATCCCGTAACGCCTCCTGCGGCGCGCATTTGCTGACTTCATACATCCAATTCAACTCGCTTTGTTTCAATACATTTAACTGCTTGTGCAAGTCAATGGCAGACGGGCTTTTACCCGTTAAGTTATAAGCCGCCATCTTTTTAGCCAAGCCCCAATTGTAAGCAAAGCGCGCCGCCCCACAATGCTTTTTACAGGCCGTTTTTTGGTGGTTATTTAATTTTAGTTCGGTTTTGTAACCTTTGAGGATTACCATTTGAGGTCAATTTCTCCTTTGACCCATAGCTCCAAAAGCCGACGCAAGATAACGATAAAATCCCGCCGATCAGCTTTTGCTTTGATGATGGCTTGTTCCCATATTTCAGGGTCTATCCAAATTGTTTTGCGTTTCATAGTACAGCAATTATACCGTATTATGGCGGTAAGTAAAATCCACTAACTGCAATCAGTTACCATAAATGATATTATTTGAATAAATTTTATGTATATGGTTCATAACCCTGCTTTGGACTCCATATCCCCTATTTATTTACAGATAGTATTTTTTTAATAGACATTATACCGATTTAATGATTTTCGTAGCGGCAGCGCTTGTCCCTGCCCACAATGGGGGCAAGCACAAGGCATTGCCCCTACAAAATGACCACAATTTTTTAATCGGTATAAACTCTATTATACCGATTTAATGATTTTCGTAGCGGCAGGGCTTGTCCCTGCCCACAATGGGGGCAAGCACAAGGCATTGCCCCTACAAAATGTCAACGATTTTTTAATCGGTATAAACTCTAATTTAGTAGGACTTACGCAAAAAGGTAAAATCCCCCCCTCAGTCCTCCCCAAAGGGAG
>Ga0316610_1000404_pt1 | contig 10622 bp, 6 predicted proteins | sample MIS2017111B_MG_FD_207677 | JGI IMG/M metagenome (GOLD analysis project Ga0316610, IMG submission 207677) | Microbial mat bacterial communities from Middle Island sinkhole, Lake Huron, Michigan, United States - MIS.2017.111B | ecosystem: Environmental > Aquatic > Freshwater > Lake > Sediment... | reverse complement strand
TTATTGGGATATTTTCGAAGCTGCAGAATTTTATAGGTTTCCTGGTCGAGTTCTGATGTGGTAATTGTTTGAGCATCTCCCAAAAAATGACAATCTTCGCATTTCACCTGTGTTTGAAATTCCTCGTGTTTGTAATGATTTCCATCACCCATGGTTTCGTAGGAAGTGTGACAATCAATGCAATCCATACCTTTTTGGTGATGGACATCTTCACTTACAAATTCACAAATGCGTTCATCTTCAAGCTTCCTGAAATTTTTCCAATCGGTAATATCCTTTTCTTTCATTTGGGTTTCGTGCCAGCCTTCATAATTTGTCGAAATCCTTCCTGAACGGCTGTGGCAGCCAAAACAGTGGTCGTTTGAAATCTTTAACGAAAGCTCGGGATGAAACTTCATGTCAGCATTTTCGATAATTTTTCCATTCGATTTTTGAAGTTCGGCCAAAGCATCTTTGCCATAATTCAGGTGGCAGGCATTGCAACCGCCTCCACGTGATTCCTGATTAATCGGGCCATATTCGGTTTTAGGATTTCCGAGGTGGCAGTTGGCGCACATATCGCGCAAATGCTGGTCAGCCGGACTATGCTCGATATTTTTGATGTGAGATAACTGGCCGGGTGTTTCGGTTTCGTTAAACACAAACCTGTCAACGCTCACAACGCCGCTCATCGTGGTCATCAAAGTGGTTTGAATGCGGCTGGCAATTTCGGGGTGGCAACCGGTAGTGCCGCAGGTGGCAGTAGCATTTTCGAGATTTCCTGGAATTTTGATCATCTGCCGGTGCGCCTGATTTTTATTCAAAGTTAGCGGATCGCCAAGATGGCAAGCCGCACAACCCAATGCAACAGGATTGTGCGAAGGCGAAAAGCCGGTCATCCCAAAATGGCAGGCCAGACATCCTTCGGTTTTTGCACCCGAAGTTTGTAAATTTGTTAAAAGGCTGTCCGGATAAGCGATTAAAGGAATTGGCGCAAACCTGACCGGAAAACTTGTTTCGTGGACTTTCCAGTTCCATTTCCAGTTTTCACCTCTGAAAAACCAGGCAATAATTGTCAATCCAAAATAAATGAAAAACGAATAAAGAATAAAACGTTTAGCCAGGGCTGCAATTTTCTCGTCAAATTTTGGAAGATAAAAAATCAATGTGAGGAAAATGCCAATAACCGCCAAAATCCACGCTGGATGGCTCATCCAGAAAAGTATTTCCTGCAAACCGACAAAATACCAGGGACCTTTTAAAACTGGGTTCGGATTGGTGTTTAGAGGTGCTGCAAAGAAAAAACTGATTATTGCTACAAAAGTGACCGTCCATAAAAAGGTGCCGATTTTCGTCCAGATGGTTTTGGCGTGTTCGAGGATGATGATGAAAAGAAAAATGGTTGCTGTGGCGATGTGATGAACATAAATTAACTGGAAAGTGCCTTCGGGACCAAGCAGGCTGTATGAAAGCAGATTTCCTGCAAAAGGAATACCCGAAATCAGCGCATCAATAATGCGGCGGGCCTGCAGACTATCGGTGTCGGCTTTTAGGATGAAACCCGAAATCATCACATAAAAAACAAACAGCAAACTTAAAATTAACCGGAACCAGAGTCCGTTTTTTATTTTTTTTGATTTCTCATCTTTCAGAAAATCCCAGGTATGAAGGAGCGTAAAAACCAGGAAGAATTGTGCACTCCAGTAATGGGCATTTCTAAAAAACGCCCCTCCAGGATTAAAAATCATCATCAAAGATAATGATTCGAAAGGCCGGGAAACATCGTAAGGAATGGCCAGAAAAACGCCGCTGATGGCACAAATCAGCAAATTGGCGATTGCCAGCGCACCGTAAGTGTCAATCCTAAAAATCCGTCCTATTTCCCAAAATTTTCGCAAGGTATTTCTTAATTTTTATACGAAAAATCTTAACCTACCAGTTTTGAAAGCCCGGTAGTTTCAAAATTTCCAAAAACCTCACAGGTTTTTCAAACCTGGTAGGTTTCACCGCTTTCCAAAACCTCACAAGTCTGGTAGGTAGGTTTTGGTTATTAAATATATTATTATATTGTTAATCAACCTCTTAAATCATAAATCAAAATTCCAAAATCCTAAATCTAAAATCTTCAATCATCAATCCTAAATCCTAAATCTCAACCTAATTTCCTGATTATTGACAACTTTTTCAAAATCAATTTTTGTTAACGGATTTATCGCCGGCCCCTTCAACGACTGTCCTTCAAAATTATACTCTGAGCCGTGGCACGGGCAAATCAGCCGGTTGTTTTCGGTTTTATTAATCTGACAACCCAGATGCGTGCATTTTGAAGACAGCAAATCAATTTCCTCGTTTTTTTTAATCAAAATTACATTTTCAAAAAAATGAACACCGTCGTGCAAATCAGGCTGGATGACGATTTCCCGGATTTGTGATTTTGCTTCTCCTCTCTTTTTATCAACAGTAACCTGCCAAAGCCTGAAAAGCGGAATTAACAAAACCAACCCTGCCAGCCGCAAAAATTGCTTTCGGTTGATTTTGTTCTTCTTAAAATCCGGGTGTGACTGATTTTCCATGAAACGCCAATGATCAGCGCAAAAATAAGGATTTATCGGAGGCAAGGCAGTATGTGGTGAATATATCTCATTTCATCGAATTACCCGACGCCTTTTGTTTTTAGTCGCATTTGCCTTACTTTCGCACAGCCAAAAATCAGGGGGTACAAGTTCATAAATCGGAAAATGAAAATCGAAAGACTTTCAAAACCAGCATTTTAGTGTATCTCCAAATAATATTATAAAAATGAACGAAAAACATGTTTCGATAATCGCTGCCGAGCTAAACATTGATGCCGGCCAGGTTTTCAGGACAATCCAACTTTTCGAAACCGGTGCAACCATTCCGTTTGTTGCCCGTTACCGGAAAGAAGCAACCGGTGGCCTGGATGAGGTTGTACTCGCCACCATCCGCGACCGCAAAGAAAAACTCGAAGAAATTGATAAACGGCGCGATGCAATTTTAAAATCGTTAACCGAACTCGAACTTCTGACTCCGGAACTTGAGAAACAACTGGTTTCTGCGGCAACCCTTGCCGAACTTGAGGATATTTACCTTCCATACAAACCAAAACGAAAAACCCGCGCAAGCATCGCCGTCGAAAAAGGACTGGAGCCTCTTGCCAAATTTTTGATGAGGCAGGATTTTGGTGATGTCGAACGGGAAGCCCGAAAGTTTTTCAGTGAAAAGACTGGTATTTCGACCATTGATGATGCCCTCGCCGGTGCCCGTGATATTGTGGCTGAATGGGTTAACGAAAACCTTGTTGCCCGCGACCGACTCAGGAAACTGTTTAACCGCGATGCTTTTATTACTTCGGAAGTTATTAAAGACAAAGAGGATATTGCCGATAAATATAAAGTTTACTGGGATTTTGAAGAACAGATCACAAAGGCGCCTTCGCACCGGGTTTTGGCTATTTTTCGGGCTGAAAACGAAGGGTTGCTGCGCGTAAAGGTTGCCCCGAACGAGCAAAATGCCATCAACATTCTCGAAAGAATATTTGTAAAAAATGATGGCGACGCTGGCCGGCAGGTTCAAATGGCGGTTAAGGATTCGTACAAACGCCTTTTGCAGCCATCGCTGGAAACCGAAATCAGGAATCTGGCCAAAGAACGCGCCGATGTTGAAGCTATCCGTGTTTTTACCGACAATTTGCGGCAACTTTTAATGGCGCCACCTTTGGGGCAAAAAAATGTGCTGGCCATTGATCCCGGTTTCCGAACAGGCTGTAAATTGGTCTGCCTCGACCGGCAGGGAAAATTGCTTCACAACGAAACGATTTATCCGCACCCACCCCAAAGCGAAGTAAAACAAGCAATTAACAAAATCGAGCATCTTGTAAAAGCCTATAAAATTGAAGCCATCGCGATTGGAAACGGCACTGCAGGCCGCGAAACCGAGCGATTGGTCGGGCACATCCGCTTCGATCGTGAGATAATTGCCGTGATGGTCAACGAAAATGGTGCCTCGGTTTACTCGGCTTCATCGGTTGCGCGTGAAGAATTTCCCGAATATGATGTCACGGTTCGTGGCTCGGTCTCGATTGGCCGCCGGCTGATGGATCCGCTTGCCGAACTGGTAAAAATTGACCCGAAATCCATCGGAGTTGGCCAATATCAGCACGATGTAAACCAAAATCAATTGGCCAGAAGCCTCGAAGATACGGTGGCAAGCTGTGTGAACGGCGTTGGCGTAGAAGTAAATACTTCCAGCAAACAGCTTTTGTCGTTTGTTTCGGGAATCGGGCCTTCGCTTGCGCAAAATATTATTGATTACCGCAACGAAAACGGCGCTTTTGAATCGCGTGAAGCGCTTAAAAAAGTCCCGCGTTTCGGGCCAAAAGCTTTCGAACAGGCCGCAGGATTCCTCCGTATCCGCGACAGCAAAAATCCGTTGGATCAAAGCGCGGTCCATCCCGAAAGTTACGGTATCGTAAAAAATATGGCGAAAACCCTCAAAGTCGAAGTTAAAGAACTGATGCAGCAGCCCGAACTTCGGGAAAAAATCCGTATCGAAGATTTTGTTACCGAAAAGGCCGGAATCCCAACATTGAAGGACATTATGAGCGAACTTGCAAAACCCGGCCGCGACCCACGTGAAAAATTCGGTCTTTTCCAGTTTCAGGAAGGCATCAATTCGATAAAAGATTTGCACGCAGGAATGGAACTTCCCGGCATTGTGACGAATATCACTGCTTTTGGGGCTTTTGTGGATGTTGGGGTTCACCAGGATGGATTGGTTCACAAAAGCAAAATCAGAAAAGAATATGTGAGCGATCCTTCTGAATTTCTGAAATTAAACCAACGTGTAAAAGTTAAAGTGGAAGAGGTTGACCTTGACCGAAAAAGAATTCAGTTTACGATGGTTGACGTGGAGCAGCCGAGGTATGCGTGATTTTTTCCAACCCAATCATCATGCAGAAAAATAACAACTCCCAACTGCCATCTAAAGCGGCTGCCATAAAATTTTGCCCATTTGATTTCGTTTATAACTTTTCAAATTCGTAAAATCATTTTATGAAGCTTTTTTTAAGAATGCTTTTTGCTTTCGTTTTATTCGCTTTCGCTGGAAACACTTACAGCCAGCGCATCCAGGGTGTGCTCATCGGCGGCTTTAATACGACAAATGTTCAGGGTGATGATGTTTTTGGTTTTCACAAGGTCGGATTAAATGCCGGTGCGGCGGCTTTTATTCCGTTCGGCGATAAATGGTCGGTCTCACTCGAAACCAGCTATTCCGAAAAAGGTGCCTACCACGCCAAAGGTGGCCGTGGGATGGATTACATGTTAAAACACGATTACAACGAATACAAGTTGGTGCTTAATTACGTCGAAGTGCCCATTCTTATTCATTTTGAAGATAAAAACTTCCTGAAAGCCGGGACAGGATTTTCTTATGGCCGGCTCATTGAAGTGAAAGAATGGGAAGATGGCGTGAGAATGGCCACAACTACACTAACGGACGGACCTTACGAATTAAATGATTTCTCATGGATTTTTGACATTCAGATTCCAATTTATCAGCAATTAAAATTTGATGCCCGCTACTCGTTTTCGATGTTTAAAATCAGGGAGCGTTATTATTACAATGCCAATGAAACCCGAAAACAGTACAATCAGGTGTTGTCGTTCAGGGTGATGTGGGTTTTTAATGAAAAGATTTCAAAAAGAAAAGGTGGAAGAAGATAAACCTGGTTCCATGACCATTTTTCAAATTCGGCCATTCCGAAATTGAAGGGATAATTACTATTTTTGCAAAAAAAAGCTATGTTACAAAAAGAAAGAGTAAAACTTACCATTGAAAACTTACCAGACGCCTTCACGCTTGATGAACTCATCGAACATTTGATTTTTATCGAAAAAGTTGAAGAAGGAATTAAGCAATCCATTGAAGGTAAGGTTATTTCCAATGAAAAGGCTAAAGAAATGATTGAAAAATGGTCAAGTTAGTTTGGACAGAAGTTTCGCTTGAAGATTTAAAAAACATTTTCGACTATATTGCGATTGATTCAAAAAAGTATGCTTCCATCACAGTCGAAAAAATCTACAATAATGCCCAGGTAATTATCTCTAATCCATTCATCGGCAGCGTAGTACCTGAATTTAATATCAAATTCCTCAGAGAAATAATTTCTGGAAAATACCGGATTATTTATAAAATTATTAACGATTCTCGTGTTGATATTTTAAGAATTTATCATTCCGCAAGATTGCTAAAACGCTCTTCATTAGAATAGTCAGCATTTTTTAAAGAAATTTTCAATTATCACTATATGAAATACAATTACTTACAATTTATTTTAATTTTTTTAGCACTTACCTCCTACCAAATTTCAAACGCCGATAACATCATCGTTTCAGGCAATGTTTCAGGAACCTGGGAAGTTGATACCGTTAAAGTTGTTGCTGATATTAATATTTCCCAGGGGCAGTCACTTTTAATCCAACCAGGCGTTTTGGTGCAATTTCAGGGAAGTTTTAACTTCGACATCAAAGGGTCGGTAAAAGCCATCGGAGCTGAAAGCCTGCCAATTATTTTTACGGTTTCCGATACAACCGGATTTCATACAGATTCTATCCCTGATGGTGGCTGGAATGGCCTCCGGTTCAGCAATCTTCATCCCGGCGTAGATAGTTCTCTTTTTACATTTTGCCGGTTTAGTTACGGAAAAGCAGTTAATGCCGACACGTTGAAAAATTACGGAGGTGCAATCTGCATCAGAAAAACCAACAAAGTTGCCATCAGCAATTGCCTTTTTGAAAATAATTTCGCCTTTTACAACGGAGGCGCCATTTATCTTGAAGAAGCAAATATTTTAATAAAGGATTGTGAATTTACCGGAAATGATGCCGGCCGTCCGGTAGCTCCTTACGGCTATGGCGGTGCAGTTTCTACCGATAAAGGCGAACCGGTTATTGCAAATAATACGTTTGAAAATAATACTTCAACCGGAATTGGCGGTGCTTTAGCCGTCCGTTTTAAGGATTGCCCCGTACATCACAATATTTTTACCGGAAATTACAGCGCGCTTGGCGGCGCCATCGGCGTTTTGCATATTCCTGAATGTTTTCATACGATTAACAATAATTTAATTGCCAATAATTCGTGTGCCTTTTTTGGAGGTGGGGTTTCTAACAACAACTCAAGCCCAACGTGGATAAACAACACCATCGTAAATAATACGTCATATTCGTATGGCGGCGGCTATTATTGCTTCGATTCGATTAGTCCGAAAGTTTATAACACCATTATTTACGGCAATAATGCTAGTGTTGGCTCGCAGGTTTATTTGTGGGGAACCTATTCACAAACCGATTTTTATCATTGCGATATTCAGGGCGGACCGGAAGAATTTGAAGGTTCGGGCAGCGGAACAGCTTTTACCGGGGCTTATGAAAATAATCTGGATGCGGATCCTTTGTTTATGATGTCAGAGCCAGAGTTGTATGCTTTGCAACCAGAATCGCCTTGTGTAAATGCCGGAACTGCCGATACCACCGGCCTGATGATTCCTGAACTCGATTTGGCTGGAAAAACCCGCTTTTTTAATAACCGGATTGATATTGGCGCTTACGAATCGCAGGTTATCACCGGAATTAATGATGGTGAAGTGATTTTTGCAGATGCGGTTTTATACAGTCCCTCCCCTAACCCGGCCAGCGTTTCGACAAACATCAGTTTTTACCTTTTGCAACGATGTACGGTTAATATTCAGATTTTGGATTTAGAAGGAAAACCGGTAAAATTATTTTCATCTGAAATTTTAGATGAAGGCTTGCATCAAATCTGCTGGGATTTATCCGATAATTCGGGACAAGAATTGGCTGCCGGGATGTATGTTTGCCAGTTAAATTGCGGCAACCGGTCATTCAGCAAAAAAATCATTATTTCGAGATAATCCGGTTCATTTTTCATGAATCCGATCGGTGGCCAGGCTGCTTAAAAATCTCAGCATCACAGGTGGATCATTTTCATTTTGATAACGTTGCCATAATTTCAACGCTTCATCAGGTTTATCGAGCATCAAATTTGCCCACATTGCTGTTGACAGAAAATACTGGCTCTCCGGATCAGGTAAAATCATTTCATTGCCTAAAAAAGTGTTGGTGATTTCCAGAATTTTGGAATAATCCATCGCTCCAACTGCCTGATAAAGATTTACTTTACCTTTAACATGTTCTGAAAGAAGACCAAAACCTTTTGAGGTTTGAAGATAATTCCAGATGAGGTTTAACTCGGCTGGCGACAAATAGGGCAAAATTTTCACGGCAAAAGGTTCTAAAACAGGAACCCAGATTTTTTTGAGGTAAGCGGTATCTGTTTCCTGATTTATCATCAAAATCGAATTTAGCAAAAGAGCATTATACTCATTAAGCTTTTCGATACCAGGCTTTTTACCAGAATTCAAATTTGAGAAACATTCAAAAATAGCGCGGGCGGATTTGTTATCATCAACAATCTCAAACAAATAATTTGGTCCGGTTTCAAAATTTTCGGGAATAACAATTCCTTGCATTGTCCGTAAAACCGGGGCGGGGTATTTCATTAAAGCCATCAGCTCGTTTACTGATTCTTTCAAAAATCGGGCTTTTCCGGCATTATATTCGAGAAAAGGGAAATAATCGCTGTTCTTATTTACGCCAAAACTTTTGAAAAATGGATCCAGGTTTCGTTTACTACCCACAAAACGAATCTGCAAATCGTTTTTGCTCTGGATTCCAAGATTTTTTAGTTCGATTTTAATTTCTGAATTTTCAAAGATCAAACCCTGAACCGGCCCAATCGTTCCAGATTTTTTGGCGATGATTGCCAAATCTCCATCATCAAGGTAGTAAATTTGATAATCACCAAAAACAGGAGAAATTGCATTTATCACAGATGCAACCAACGGCATATTCATTTCGTAGGTATGAATCCACTGGACGAAAACACCTTCAGCATTGAGGCTTTTGGCAATGATCTGATAAAATTCATACGAAAACATCCCTCCTACTCCACTTATCCACGGATTTGACGGTTCCGAAATAATCAGGTCGTACTGCTTTTTTGAACAGGCAAAAAAAGTTTTGGCATCGGCGATGTGAAGTTTATAGCGGGGGTCGGTGTAAATGTTCTGAACCTGCTCTTTAAAATATTTTGAAGCTTCAACAACGGCTGGCTCAATTTCGATAACGTCGAGCTGGCGAATATTATAATTCATCAGGGCAACATGCGCTGTTTTGCCGGAGCCCAGGCCGATAATTGCAGCGTTTTCGCAACGTTGTTCAATCGAAAATGGAAGCGCAGCCAACAAAACCTGCGTGGTTAAATCGCCGGAAACCCTGCGATACAAATTTATGCTGGCATCAGGTTTTCCGTTGGTCGAAAGAACGACATTTCCGTTACTCGTTTCGTAAACCGCAATGGTGGCTGTTTTTCCATCCTTTTGAAAAAGGATTTTATTTTCACGGTTAATTATTCCATACCTGTAAACCCCGGAAGCCATTTTTACCGGATCGAGTTGAAAAAATACTCCGAAGGCTAAAATTCCAAACAACAAACCATAAAAAGCTATTCTGAATTTCTTCCAAACCGGTAAATTAAAACGGTATAAAAACCAGGCACCAACACTAATATCAAGAATTCCGGCGAAAACCATCAGAAACTTCAAACCAAAAAACGGCATCAAAAAATGAAAGGCAATCAGAATTCCCAAAATACCACCGGCAGTGTCGGTAGCAAAAATTTTCCCAACCGATTGTTCGCCAAATCCTGCATTTTGTGCCATTTTTACAAGAAGCGGCAACGCCATTCCCGCACAGATTGCGGCAGGCAGCATAATCAGGTACGAAATTACCTGGCTCGATACCATAACAATTTTATACCCGCCACTATCGTGCTGCACCGCACCCAGCAGCCATTCCATCAAATTAAAAGTATAATTGTACAAAACCAGCGAAATAATGGCAAATAATCCCATCAGAATCTGAATCACCGAAAAGGTCGAAAATAAATTTTCCTGGCGCTCAATCCGGAATTTTATGCTAAAAGCGCCAATAGCCAATCCTAAAATAAAAGCGCTAAGCATTAATTCAAACGACTGCACCGAACTTCCCAAAACCATGCTCAACATTCTGATCCAACCAATTTCATAAATAAAAGATGACGCGCCGGTGATAAAGGATGCAGCGAGAAATATCAGGATGAAATGCTTATGATTTAATGAAAAATCATGGGCTTTTTCATCAGGTAAAGTGGCGTTTTTAACAGATGATTTTCCCGAAAATAACAATACCGCGCCAGCAACAAAAAAATTGAGAAGTCCGGCAAAAACCATTGTGCCGGGCAAACCAAACCGGTTTATCAGGTAAAATCCACTTACCAGAACACCGATTGCTGCTCCCAATGAATTTACAAAATAAAATTGTGATACTGCCCGTCCCTTTGATTTTGGGAATTGTCTGGAAATGGCACCGGTAAATAAGGGAAATGTGGCACCAAGAAGCACCGACTGCGGAAAAGTAATGAAAATGGCAAGCATCCATTTTGCCAAATCAGCCGAAAATTCAGGTAAAGCAGGGTAAAAGGATTCAAAGATTAAATGTTGA
>Ga0316610_1000403_pt1 | contig 10647 bp, 3 predicted proteins | sample MIS2017111B_MG_FD_207677 | JGI IMG/M metagenome (GOLD analysis project Ga0316610, IMG submission 207677) | Microbial mat bacterial communities from Middle Island sinkhole, Lake Huron, Michigan, United States - MIS.2017.111B | ecosystem: Environmental > Aquatic > Freshwater > Lake > Sediment... | reverse complement strand
GGAATAGACTTCGGTATCCAAGACCAAAACATTGACGTTGCGCCCTGAAGCCAAAACGTGATCCAGCCCGCCGTAGCCAATGTCGTAGGCCCAACCGTCGCCGCCCATAATCCAGACGCTGCGCCGTACCAAAGAATCCGCAATACTGAGCAGATCGCGGGCGGGGGAACTATCTATGCCCGTAATTTTCGCTTTGAGTTGCGCTACTAGCTCCCGTTGCGTTTTGATCCCCGCTTCAGAGCTTTGGTCAGCCTTGAGCAGGCCTTCCACCAGTTCCGTGCCCAAATCGCTGGCAAATTGCTTGACAAGCTCCTGAGCATATTCCTGCTGTTTGTCGAGCGTCAAGCGCATGCCTAAGCCAAATTCGGCATTATCCTCAAAGAGCGAATTGGCCCAAGCGGGGCCGCGCCCATCCTTGTTGGCCGACCAAGGCGTGGTGGGCAAATTCCCGCCATAGATCGAGGTACAGCCTGTCGCGTTGGCCACGATCATCCGATCCCCAAACAACTGGGAAACCAGCTTGATGTACGGCGTTTCGCCGCAGCCCGAACACGCGCCTGAGAATTCAAACAACGGTTCCAAAAGCTGCGAGTTCTTGATGTTGGTCAAGCTCAGTTTAGTGCGATCAACCTCTGGCAAGGAGAGGAAAAATTCCCAGTTCGCATTCTCCGACTCGCGGATTGGCGGTTGGGAAGCCATGTTGATCGCTTTGCGCCCGACCTTGGTCTTGTCCTTCGCGGGGCAAACTTCGACGCACAATTCGCACCCGGTACAGTCTTCAGGCGAAACTTGAAGCGTATACTTCGTGCCTGGAAACTCTTTGAATTTGGCATCGCGGCTCTTGAAGGTTGCAGGCGCATTCGCTAAAAGAGCGGGATCGTAGACTTTGGGGCGGATAACGGCGTGCGGACAGACATAAGCGCATTGATTGCACTGAATGCAGAGGTCTGGCTCCCAAACGGGGATTTCAAGCGCGATATTACGCTTTTCCCATTTCGTTGTCCCCGTGGGGAACGTACCATCTTTGGGCATGGCGCTGACGGGGAGGTCGCCCCCGTTGCCCGCAATCATCTTCCCTAGCACATCGCGCACAAAAGCTGGGGCGTTGGCCGGGACCGCAGGCCGCATCACGAGCGTGCTTGTTACACTTTCGGGAACCTTAACCTCATGCAGATTGGCCAAGGTTTGGTCGACGGCTTGGTAGTTCTGCTGAATAACCGCTTCACCGCGCTTGCCATAGGTCTTTTTGATTGCTTCTTTAATCTTTTCAATCGCTTGTTCGCGGGGCAAAACCCCACTAATCGCAAAGAAGCAAGTCTGCATAATGGTATTGATGCGCCCACCCATGCCCGTTTTGCGAGCTACTTCGTAAGCATCAATCACGTGGAAGTGTAATTTCTTCTGAATGATTGTGGCTTGCGTTTCGCGGGGCAATTGATCCCAAACTTGATCTTTGTCAAAGGTGCTGTTGAGCAAAAAGGTCGCGCCTGGAGCCGCACTCTTCAAAATGTCATAACGTTCGAGGAAGGGAAATTGATGACAGGCGATGAATTCGGCTTGACTCACGAGATAATGAGAGCTAATCGGGTTTGGCCCAAAGCGCAAATGCGAAACAGTGTAAGACCCTGACTTTTTAGAGTCATAGACGAAATAGCCCTGCGCGAAGTTATCGGTTTCTTCGCCGATGATCTTGATTGAGTTTTTGTTTGCACCCACCGTCCCATCTGCCCCAAGCCCCCAGAAAAGACAACGGATGGTCTTCGGGTCTTCGATAGCAAAGGTCGGGTCGTATTCCAGGCTGGTGTGGGTAACGTCGTCGTTGATGCCGATAGTAAAGTGGTTTTTGGGCTTGTCTTTCTGCAATTCAGCAAAAACCGCTTTGGCCTGCGCGGGGGTAAAGTCTTTCGAGGAAAGCCCATAGCGGCCCCCGATTATCCGGGGCATGGTGCTGAAAGGAGCAGTTCCTTGAGCCAAGCCTTCAGATAAAGCAGTGATAATGTCTACGTAAAGCGGCTCGCCTGTGCCACCTGGCTCTTTTGTCCGATCCAAAACCGCAATGCGCTTGGTGCTGGCCGGCAAAACTTTGAGGAAATGGTCTACGGAGAAAGGTCGATAAAGCCGAACTTTAACTACGCCGATCTTCGCATTTTCTTTGTCAATGAGATACTGCGCCGTTTCCTGAACTGTCTCGGCCCCTGAACCCATTACAATGACTACGGACTCTGCGTCAGGCGCGCCCACATATTCAAAGAGGCCATACTGCCGCCCAGTGATCTTCGCAAAGCGGTCCATTACGGCTTGAACGATCCCTGGACAAGCATCGTAATACGGATTGACCGTCTCGCGGGCTTGGAAAAATTCGTCAGGATTTTGAGATGTTCCCCGAATGACGGGATGCTCAGGACTCATGGCTCGCGCTCGATGGGCCCGAATCAAATCTTCGTTAATCAGAGCGCGGAGGTCGTCGTCGTCCAACAACTCCATTTTGCTGACTTCGTGGGAAATCCGAAAGCCATCAAAAAAGTGGAGGAAAGGCACACGGGCTTCCAAAGTCGCCGCATGGGAAATGGCTGCAATATCGTGGGATTCTTGCACAGAGTTGGAAGCAAGTAAGGCAAACCCTGTCGCTCGCACCGCCATGACATCTGACTGGTCGCCAAAAATTGAAAGCGCGTGGGTGGCAATTGTGCGGGCTGTAACATGGAAGACCGAGGGAGTCAATTCTGCCGCAATCTTATACATGTTGGGAATCATGAGGAGCAACCCTTGCGAGGCTGTGAAGGTGGTCGTCAACGCCCCAGTTTGGATTGCCCCGTGGAGCGCTCCCGCTGCGCCTCCTTCCGACTGCATTTCGGCCACCAATGGAACCGTGCCCCATAAGTTCGGGCGATGCACCGCCGACCATGCATCGGCCAATTCGCCCATCGGCGTTGAGGGAGTGATCGGATAAATGGCAATAACTTCGCTTAATTTATGCGCTATCGTTGCTGCCGCTTCGTTCCCGTCAATCGTTATCGTTGTTCGAGTCACCGCTAATCCCCTTATAAAGGTTTTTGGATGGATTCCTGCCACTTGGCTCATTAACACAAATCTACGGAGGCCAGCCCATTTTACCTGCTCCAAGCTAGAAATATGCGCTACTTTGGTGTGAAAAGACCTGCCTTTTGTGCCTCCTGCTGCAACTTGCGAATGAGCTAGGTTAGCAAACCTGAAACTTTGAAAAGACAACGCTTATTATATCACAGAAAAAGAGAAAGGCAAAAAAACGGGCATTCTGCTCTGGCGGTTTTTTAGCCTAGAAAAGGCCTAGAAGACCTCGTTAAATTTGGCAAGAGGCTAAGTTGCCCAGGGGCCCGCCAGAACTCCAGTCAGGGGCTAGAATAGCCTAAAAGTACACTTCCCTTTGATAGTTTGCTGTGTTATAGTAGAATTATAAACCTTTCTTGGTCTGGAATGTTACTAAGGCCTTTATAATAGACAAAAGCTGTGAGGCTACCCAGCCTGGGGCCTACCCCAAAGCTGTTACCTTCGCTAAAGCGAACAAGGTAGCCAAAGTGTATTTATTGGATACGAGCCTAGTTGGAGCTACAATGATGTTGACACCACTAGATATTGAGCAGGTTTTGGCACTTTATGACCTCGGAACCTTGTATAGTATTAGTCAGGCTTGCCGAGGCTATGTCAATGAAACTGCCTTCATTCAAACCATTCACGGACGCTTCGTTTTACGGCGCAATCATCGCCGCTTGAGCGAAGACCGCCACCGCGCCCGCCATGCGTTGATCGGCCACTTGGAACGCAAGGGTTTTCCCGCCCCCGCAATAATTGCAGACCGCAATGATGAAACCTTAGTAAACGTTGAGAATCGGTTTTACGAAGTCATGGTTTGTGTCAATGGGAGCGATTACGATCCCAAGCATCCGCGCCAATTGGAAAATATTGGCCTAACCTTGGCCCAGTATCACAAAGCAATGCAGAGCTTTCCTTCCTTTGGCTGGGAAGCCCAACATCGCTATAATCCCCAGGATGTTTTAGCGCTTACGGAGCGCCTCCTGGAGCGCGATATGATGGGTGAACTCACTGAACTTGCTTGGTATGATGCTCGTGCAGTGCAGTTGCGAAACACCTTACCAGCCGCAGCTTATGAGAAGTTGCCCCACATCGTCATTCATGGGGATATTCACCGTGACAACTTCATCTTTCAGAATGATCATGTTGCGGCCTTGCTGGATTATGATCAAGCTGCTTGGGATGCGCGCATTGTTGACCTGGCCGATGCACTGGTAGCTTTCGCTTCAACTAAGGAAAATTCCCCGCAATTTTGGGGTGGCGTTTTCCAAGGGCCGCTCGATGAGCGGCTGGCTGGGCAACTAATTGAGGCTTATGGGCAAGTTTTACCGCTTACCCCAGCCGAACTTACGGCCCTGCCCACGGTAATTGAATTGCTTTGGCTCCAAGGCGAGTTAGCGCGGGTCTTCTCCACCCCCGAAGGCGCTCCCGATTATCATCAAGCCGTCTTGGAACAGGGCATGTGGCTTTCAAGCTGGATTTCAGAGCGCCGTGAACGCCTGATTGGCCAGTGGAGTAGACTAAACCAAGAGTTTGTTCCCCAAACAAACTTGCGACTTGTAGCTTAAAAAAGCTTTTACAGAGCCTCCTGCACAAAAGAAACAAATACTGCTGCCTAAGCCCTCAAGGTTCCAGAGCCTTGGGGGTCTTAATTTCGCCCCCAACCCAAACTCCAGATACTTCTGTCCTAAAGGGCTATTGCATGCAACGGCTGGTAGTGCTAAAATCAGGAGGAGTGAAGCTTATGGTCAGGAATCCCCAGCGGTTGCTGAACTTGCTGAAGCATAGCCGTGGCCCCACAATTTCAGGTAGACTTTTTAGGCTTCTTTTTGGATCGTAGCTTCCAAGATCGAAGGGCAAACGCGTTCCAAATCTCGGCGGGCCCCCAATTCGCTAAAAATCTGGCGGGCTTGGGCGACTAAAGCTGCGGCTTGCTCATCTTTCCCCAGCGCATAAGCCAGTTCGGCTTGCCAAAAGATGATTTTCCCCAATTCGTAAGGTACTTTGAGTCTCTCCAAAACGATGTGGCTGAGTTCTAAATGCTGTTTGGCAGTCAAAAAATTCTTTTGGACGAGCGCAATTTGGGCCACAACCCGTTGTGAAACAGCTTCTTCCATCACCATGCCCAATTCGCCTGCAATCGCTAAGGAACGGGCAATAAAACCCACTGCTTGGTCCGAGTCGCCCAAGAAAAGAACTGCCTCCGCAGCTAAACGGAGAACTTCGGGCAGATAAATCCGCGCTTTAATGCGCTCTAGCTTGGTGATACTTTCCTGCAAAAGGTCAAAAGCAGCTTGCGGCTTATTGCCTAAGAGCAGAATCTCGCCCTGCCGAAATTCTGTAATCGCTACGTCTAACAGCGAACCAATACTGCGAAATTGGTCACCACTATAGCGATAGAGTTCTTCGGCCAAGGTTAATTCGCCTCGATTCGCCATAATCACGGCCAAACTGGTATTCGCCTGAGCCATTCCTAAGACATCCCCAATACTTTCGCTGATTTGAGAGCTTTTCATGTGACAAGTTGTCGCTTGTCGCCAGCGCCCAACACGATAATAGACTTCGCCTAAATTGTTAAGCGCATTACTCAGCAAGGTTGCATCATTGATTTTCTCAAAAAGGCCGCGTGCTTCTTCTAAAGCTGGGATACTCAAGCCAAATTCGCCTTGTTCGCGCCAACAATTGCCCATTAAGAGCAAAGCATGAGCTTGATCGGCGGTATTTTCGGCCACGGAAAGGCCCAATCTAGCCCAGCGCAGGGATTTGGTATGTTCGCCTCGGCGCTGATAGATGCTGGCCCCCAACAGATAGCAGCCCACTAGCTCGCCGCTGGCCACTTCCGTATTTGCCAGGGCCATCCCCCGCTCCAGCCAACTGAAAGCGGCATCATATTCTGAACGATGTTCTTGCACCTTGGCTAACAGTTTGTGCAGCCGGATGCGTTTAATCAATAATTGCTGATCAAAGGCTTTCTCAGCCTCGCTTTCAACCAGAGATAAGGCATTGATGTACGCTGTCTGCGCTTTTTCATATTCCCCAAGCAGTAAATGAATGTTGCCACTGCGTTCATAGACTTCTGTCAGCCGAAAAACCAAAGGCGTATGGGGTAGCAGAGTAGCAGAAACAGCTTTGGTTTTGGCTTTAGCGACGGGTTCTGGGTGGGGTCTGGGCTTGGCGAAGGTGAACGCCGGAGGCGGAGCTTGGGGCAGGTGAACGCAGGAGGCGAAGCCTGAGACGGAGCCTGAGCCGGAGCCTGAGCTTGGCGCAGGCCCCGCAGGCAACGCAGGCTGCCTAAGGCTGGGCGCAATTTCGAGCGCCGTGGCAAAGAGCGCCAGCGCTTCGCGGTTGGCATACCGCTCTTGCGCCTGGATCGCCGCCGCTAGATGATAGTGAAAAGCAGAATCCCACATTTCAGCTAAAAGATAGTGGCGGGCTAAAAGCCCTAAGTGTTCATCGAGCGTGTCGCCGACCAATTCCTCGATGCGCTCGGCCACTCGGCGATGCAAATCGCGCCGCCGTGCATAGAGGATGGTCTCGTAAGCTACCTCCCGCAAGAGGGCATGGCGGAAATGATAGATTAGGTCAGGAAGTTGCGTGGGGCCTGGGGCGAAGCCTGAGCCGGAGGCGGAGCTTGGGGCCGGCCCCGCCGGCCCCGCCGGCCCCGCCGGCCCCGTCGGCTGGGGAATAATCAATTCGGCCACGGTCAAACTTTGTAAACCCTCAGCCAGGAGGTCAACTTTTTGATAGACCCCTTCCAAGACTTGCGGGTGAAAGCGTTGGCCAATGACCGAAGCGGTTTGAACTAGCTCATAGCGCGGCTCATCTAATTGGTCAAGGCGCGCCATAATCAGGCCTTCAATGCTATTGGGGACGGCCACCTGGTCAATGGGGCGCGTTAGTTGCCATTGGGCTTGCTTATCCCGCAGCAGCGTGCCTGAAGCAATCAAAGAACGGACGAGTTCTTCGATAAAAAAGGGGTTGCCCTGCGTCCGTTCCAAGAGCGTCCGCAGTTCGGAAGGTGGCTGGTCATCCAAGAGCGCGGCCAGTAACGCGGCACTGTTTTCCCTGGATAATTCGTCAAGAGTCAGGCGCGTCGTGGTCGGCAAATTAGCCCATAATTCGGGAATCGGGGGACTGGGGCGGTAATTCAGCAGCAAGAGGAAGGGCCCTTTGGCTAAGACTTTGGCCAAGCGAGCAAGCAATTCAAGCGAAGAGGCATCAGCCCATTGCAAATCTTCAATCACGAGGAGCAAGGGTTGTTTTGTAGCGGCCCCCAAGAGCAAAGCCACGACCAATTCTTGCACCCGTTCGTGGCGCTGCTCTGGGGTTAGGGCCTGCGTCAATGTGGTCTCTGGAAGGGTGATGCCAAAAACATCGCTGAGGACGGGCGTGAAACGACTCAATTGGGGGGCAAGTTGATCTACTCGCATTTGAAGGCGGTTAAAGAAACTGCCTTTGTCGCCTGTAAATTGTTCAAAGCTTTGGGGGCGGGTTTGATTGTTGACCGCGAAGCCTAACAAATGATACAAAAGCGTGCGGAGGGTGATATAAGGAGTATTTTGGTCGTAGTAATAGCGATCAACCCGATGGATTAAAAACTGGGCTTCACTTTCGGTGGGCGGAAGCTTGCCGGTTGCAGACGGTGACTGAGTTTGCCGAAGTCCCGAAGCTGTTGCAGACGGTGACTGAGCTTGCCGAAGTCCCGAAGCAAGGCGTAAAATAAAGATGAGGTCATCGGTCAAGCGAGTTTTGCCGATGCCTGCTTCCCCAACCAACGCTAAGACGCGGCCTGCGCCTTTCAAAGCTTCGAGGGCTTCGGCCTCCAAAAGCGCCAACTCAAGGCTGCGGCCAATAAGTGGGGGGCGGCCCAAACTTGTTTCCGCACCTGGGACGGGCTTCCGTTTGCTTTCAAGGGTATAGAGCGCTTGGGTGGGGATCAGCGGCGCAGTTATGCCTTTGAGTTGCACTGGGTTTTGCTCCACCAGCGCGACTTGTTGCTCGACAGCCGCTCTTGTGGCTGGCGAAAGCCAAACCGCGCCCGCTGGGGCCACCGACATCAGGCGCGCCGCCAAATTGACAGGTTGCCCCATCACCGTATACTCATAGCGCTGGGCCCCCCCAACGCGCCCCGCAAAAACGCTCCCTGTATTGATGCCACTTTGCTGCTTGAGAAAAGGCTTTGCGGGAAGCTCGGTTTGCCCCGCCGCTTCAAAGATGGCCTCGATCTCCGTATTGGCTTCGGCCAGCGCAACTTCAAGCTCCAGAGCGCACCGCACCGCCCGTAAAGGGTCATCTTCATGGGTCACTGGGGCCCCAAACAAAACCATCAGTTTGTCGCCCTGCGTACACATATCTACTTTGTTGACTACACCGTCGTAACGGTGAACCACCTCTTGGGCCCGCCGAAAATAGGCATTCAAAATCGCTACCGCTTGGGCTGGATCATCCGTTGGGGCTTTAATCAACTTATTGAAATCGCGGACATTGGCGAAAAGCACGCTGACAGGGCGAAATTCACCAACCTCCACCGTGGAAGCATCTAAAAAGCGGCGAGGTAAACCACGTAAAAGATAAGGGCGCAGGGCTGTGATCTGATTAGCCATTTTCTCTAGGGTTTGAAGGTCATCTCCAGAAGGATAGATAATAGTTTTTGAGAGCGAAAGGGGCAAATTAAGCGGCTCTAGGGCCGTGATTTGATGAAAACCGACTTTACGAGGGGTTAAGTAGCTGGGCTTGATCAACGCAGCAGTCGCTTCAGAGATCACTACTTCCCCTGGCGCAGCAATCTCTTGGGCAAAAGCTACGCGATTGAATTCAGAACCAGTGATAAAAAGTTCAATATGGTTACAATCGCCAACTTCGGCAGCAAAAACCCAGCCGCTATGCACCCCCACGCGCAAAGCTAACCGAAAAGTACCGGCCCGCGTTTCGACAGCCGCAAAGGACTGCATTTGGGCTTGGAGGGCCAAAGCGGCGCTGGTAGCAGCAGCAGCATGGTTGTCGCCCAACAATTCGGCATCAAAAAAAGCCGTGAGCGCGTCCCCGCCAAATTTCAGCAGTTCGCCATGATGCTGAACCACCTCCGTAACCAAGATTGCAAACAAATGGTTGACCACCGCACTTACTTCTTCGGCCCCTTGTCTTCCCAGGAAGCTCAATTTTTCTGAAAAAGTCGTAAAGCCGCTCAGGTCGGCAAAGAGCAAACTGCCTTGCCAAAAAGCGCCCTGCACGCGCCCCGGCATGGGGGCAGCCATTTGACTTTGTACCAACCGCTTGGGCAAATAAGCCGCACAAGCTACTAACGTGCGGCGTAATTCAGTCGCAAGGTTAGCGCGCACTGTGGGCGGCAGATCGCCACTTTGGGCGAAATGGGCCGCGAGTTCAGGCGTGAGAAAATCGGCGAGGGATGTGGGTAAAGGGAGAGAGACCATTAACCCTTCCAAGAAAAAGCAAAAGGGAGCTTTCCTATCGAGTGTGCTTCCATTATAGCATTTTTAAGGCTCTTCCGCTGGCCGCGAACTCTGCTGCAAAGCCGCACTTAGCTGGGGTAAAGCTAATAATAACATTTTGACATTCGGCCCCGCAAACTGGAGCGCATAACAATAGGTTTCGGCAACCAGCCGCTTGCGGGGAAGCTCGGGGTCAAAAAGATTTTCGATTCCACAACAACTACCTGGCCCAAGCAGCTTTTGTTGGTCTTGCAACATAAGGGAAGCTGTACCCTGGAGCAACAAGTAGAGATACTCGCCTTCTTGATCTTCGCTCAACAGAATTTGGCCGGGCGTGAAAGCGCGGAGAGTGCAGAGATCGGGCAAATATTTCAATTCCTCTTCTGGCACATCTTGAAGACCAGGCAAAAGGTGCAAAAAATCCATTTGTTCCTGTTGCTGCCGCAATTTGCGTTCCGCAAGTTGCTGGGCCAACATCGTTGTGCGCGTTAGAGTTTTCCGTCCCATGCCATCTATTGTAACATAGAGTTTGCGTTTCAAACCTGCTTAGTTAGAGTACAATAGGCCAAAAGTTTCTTAGCCCAGCAGAAAGTATTGAAAAATGGCAGAGAATACCCTTCGCTTGGTTCTAAAAATCGGGACAAGCGTTTTGACTGCGGGAAGTGATCGGCTCAATCGGCCCTTTTTGGTAGACTTAGCGCGGCAAGTGGCAACTTTGCGCGCCCAAGGATCCCAAGTTTTGCTCGTCTCATCGGGCGCAATTGCAGCGGGTTGGGAACGGTTGGGCTTTCCGCCGCGCCAGCGCGGGCAAAAAAAGACAGCCCTTACCTTTCGGCAAGTTTTAGCGGCGGTGGGCCAAAGTCGGTTGATGCACCTTTATGAGCAACTTTTTGATATTTATAATCTTAATGTTGCCCAAGCCTTGCTGACCCGCGATGATCTTCATGATCGCCAACGCTATTTGAATGCCCGTAATACACTTTTGCATTGTTTGGAAAATGGGATCGTGCCAATTATCAACGAAAATGATGCTATCACCACCTATGAAAGCCGAGTTGGAGACAATGATAATCTTTCAGCCCGTGTCGCTAATGTGGTTGATGCGCGTTTGTTGCTTATTCTTACTGAT
>Ga0316610_1000401_pt1 | contig 10649 bp, 7 predicted proteins | sample MIS2017111B_MG_FD_207677 | JGI IMG/M metagenome (GOLD analysis project Ga0316610, IMG submission 207677) | Microbial mat bacterial communities from Middle Island sinkhole, Lake Huron, Michigan, United States - MIS.2017.111B | ecosystem: Environmental > Aquatic > Freshwater > Lake > Sediment... | reverse complement strand
CAGATATTGACTATCACTTTATTATTATGCCGGATGGAACAATTTATGAAGGGCGAGATATTCGAGCGCGCGGGTCACATGTAGAAAATGTTTTGGGCGAGGAAGGAACAAGTGTTTTTGGAAACACGGGTTCTATAGGTATAGTTTTGGTTGGTTGCTTTGATCAGGCTGACTGTGGAAATAACTATACTGAACAACCAAGTCAAGATCAAGTGAATGCGCTGGACGGGTTGACCACGATGCTAACCAATTCCTTGCCAAAAATAGGCTGTATGGCAGGACATGGCAAATTTCCTGGACAAAAACAAACTGTTTGCCCAGGTGGTAGTTGCAATACAAGCGCGAACCATATTGCTGAAATGCACGATCTTAATTATGAAGAACCTGCTTCGTGCTATCAAAATCGCTAATATTTAGGATCCGAGTTGGATTTATGAAAACATCTAGAAAAAAAATTCTGCTATTAACGTTCGGAGTCACGCTCCTTCTTTGTGTGCTTTTTCGTGCTGACGTTAAAATATCTGCTCTTGTTGTATCGCAATCGGACAAGATTGGCGTACAAAGCCCAATAACTCAATTTGCCGCCCAATATTTAATAAAAACCAAACACACGGCAAGTTACTCATACCTTCAATCTGTATTTTTCACTTGCCATGCGCCAGCTCACTCGCATAGTACTGATTGGTCAGCTCGACTTGCAGCAGAAATATTAGGTAAATATCAAACACAAGATGCCTTCAACTTACTAATAAGTATAGTTTCAACGAAAGGACAAGATATACCTTGTGGTTTTGCCGAAATACCATATGGGTTATCTTTGTTTGGAGAAGAATATTACTCACAACTTCTTGAAATTGCAAAGGATAATAAACACGGTTACGCAAGAGTAAATGCTATAACAGCCATTGGATTGATGAAACCATCACATTCTCATGCGGTGCTAGACCTTTCCAATGTTTTATATTCGACTTCAGATATTTTTGTGCAGGGGCGTGTGTTACATGCATTTTTTTGCATAAATACTCAAGAATCATTGATAGCAAAAGAAGAGTTTGTCCGAAATGAAAATTTTAGATATTCGATAGACGTTTACCCTTGTAGCGTTGAAAATATTATAAATACAAAATAAAAATATTTTTTGTTTCCCTATCTCTACAAAAGCGTCTTGCCCATTATCTTAAAAGCCATGCTCACCTTCATCACCAAGTACCCCCTCCCAATCTCCTTCCTCACGCTCCTCGCCCTGTTCGGGGTGGGGCTGTACCTGCCAGCCGTGCTCCTCCCATTGGGAATTGCGCTCGTCCTGCTGGTCTTTGCCTTCTCCTTTGCTGTGATGAAGGAAAAATATCAAACTCAATACCAAAGGGGCGAAATCACCCAGCCTGAAATGCGCGGCAAAAAGAGAAAGGGCTTTGCGGCATTGAGCGCTATCCTGCTGCTCACTATCCTCTTCGGAGTATGGATTAGCGGCTGGGTATCGGGTCTGGTGGGGAATGGGGTCGAAGTCCGCTGGGCAGGGTGGGGAAGTGTAGCCGCGCTGGCGTCTGCGATCCTTGTCAGTTTTGCAGTTGGGTACGCGGTCAGGTGGGGAATGGGAAAGTTGAGCAGGGAGTGAATTCATGAGAGGGATAATCGAAGACAATGCGGAGAGATATAAAAAGATCGTCTGGCTCGATTCAATTAATGGTAACAAGTTGAAAGACCAGTTTCATTGGGCAGAATATGAATATGCAAGGACAACATGTAAGCGGGAATCAGCCTATTGATGACGGTCAAAGAGCCAGCACAACTTCCTAAATTTATACGCATCCATAATTGACTTTATGTGTATATAAACCCCATTGTGTGACTATATTCGACCTCTTGAGACTCTGCATCACCCGTAACTTTACATTGGTATCTCAGAAAAATATGCTCGTAAAATCTTTTTTCCTCTAAGATTTTTTAGCCTTAAAACGGTATCATCTGTAAACCGCGGAATTAACCGTCCCCCTTGGCGGGATTATTTGTCCCGGATTCGCGGAAATAATTGTCACAAAATGGTCCGAGGGCTGAAATTCCCTCGGACCATTCATTCATTTGTATCTGTTATTCAGCAATCTGGCTGTTGCTTGCACCACTGGCAGTTCAACAAAATGTTGTCCATTGAGTGCCGCTATTCGTTCGGCTTCCTGAATAAGCATGTTCATCCGCCGCATGTTCCCAAAAGTCAATCGGTAAATCTCTTTAAGTATGATCAAATCTTCAGGCACCAGTTTTGGGGTAATGAATAATTCTGCCTGTGGATGATGATAATTTTTGTCTTGAAACCGTTGGGTCTGGAGTTGCAAGAGAAATTCCGCCATCTCGTCGAAGGTCAACAAAGGTAATTCCATTGTGATCCCAATCCGATTAAGAATGGATTCATGGCGTCGGAACTTGAGACTCAGATCAGGTTCTCCAACGAAAAGAAAGGCGCAGCGCGTTCGATCGTGAATATCGCGGATCATCTCCAAGCTAATCTTGTCGAGCCGTTCTGCGTCGTCGAGAATAATGAGTTCCACCTGTCTGCGATGAATCCAGCAACAAGCCAGTCGGGTCATGTCCGCAATGGGCGCACGATAATCCGGTCCCAGGCAAGTGAGAATATTGATCATCAGAGATCGAGATGTATTCTCGGTGTCCACAGAAGTATATAGAACAGGGCTGGCCGTGATCAACTCTGGTTGGTGTTGTTGCTGGGCTGCATATTGCACTGCCCATGTTTTGCCAACTCCTGGCAGACTGACCAGTAATCCCATAGCACGTGTTTGTTGCAAAGCAGAACACAGGTCTGTCACCCGACGTGTATGCTTGGTTTCAACAAATCCTGGTAAATCGAAAAAGTTAGCAGGAGACAAGATTGGAGCATCGGGAACAACAAGATCCTGTTCGTCAGATAGGTTAGTCATCATTTCCTCCCGTCAGGAGCAATTGTTTGGGTCTTTCGGATGGAAACAATGCCGGACCAATGTCTTCATAAGAGGCGGCCAAGCGCTCCAACGTAATCAGCAGATCCACTTCCTGCATTGAAAGCGCCATCGGTATCTGTGGATTACGTTCACGTCCCAGGTATTCCCGATAGGCAGAAATGGTTTCGCGGGCTGTTTGTCGCTGTTGCGCCTGCAGGGTGTGCCATTCTTTCAGACTGATTTTTACTCCACTCAACTCCGGCACACTGGCTGTGCATAAATACCGATCCTTGTGATAAACCACTGCATGGGCTACATTCTGTGGATCAAAACGGATTAGTACCTTCTCTTCAATCAACCCTCCCAGTTCATTAGCCCAATAGATCAACCCATTCAGGTGAAGTCCATCTCGCAATACTTTTCGAGATTGAGTCATGGTGAGTAAAAGATCCATTTGGCGCAGGCTGACAGGCATACGTGGAATGAAATCATTCTTTTGCCAGCGAACCGCAGGTGCTTCTCCGGTGGTTTCGTGAATTCGCTGATGATAGACCGCCAGAAAATAAGCCACCAGGTAACGCTCAATTTCGCCAAGAGTTAGTGCGGGTGTGACATTTGCAGGGCGGTCCTGGACATTGGGTCCAACATATCCGGGCAGCTCGCACCACAACTGCTCATTCAATGTTCTCCAAAAGCGTTCAATCTTGCCTTTGGCACGAGCTAAATACGGTGTGGCAAAGATCAAGGTGATGCCCAAGTCTGCTGCTACCTGCTCCAGATGTCGGGAGGTGAAGTCCTTGCCTTGGTCCAGGTGCAGTTGTTTTGGAATTCCGCACATTGGCCATTCAGCAAGCGGTTTCCGCCAGATCGCCTGACGCAATGTTAGGCATATACTCATACTATTTGGATCATACAAACTCAAGTGATAGCCCATCACTGCGCGACTATAGGTATCCAACGCTACAGTGAGCCAGGGGCGACCCAATACTTCACCACTTTGAAGATCGACAACCAGAATATCAAGTTTGCAATGATCCATCTGCCAACGTTCATTTGAGGCATGGCTTTCATGCCGATTGATGGGTTCGAACTTGTCCCGCCATGCTTTTTCTCCCTCACGTGCCATGCAAACCACTCCTCGAGGGAGTTCCCGACAGATTTCACGTACGACTGTATAACTTGGTTCTGCTTCTCCAAGCTTTCTGGCATATTCACTTGCTATTCGATGAACAGTGGCAATGGAACGTGCGCCATGATCAAGAAAGAGCGCTTCGATCCTATGTTTAAGTTCAGGTGAGACCGAACGCCGCTCCCCTTCATCTTTTCGGTGTTGGCGCACTAAACCTACCAACCCCTGCTTTTGAAATGCGCCTACCCACCGACGCAAGGTCTTCACAGAACATTGGGCTTGTTTGGCTGCCGTCTGCCAGTCTTCCTGATCCGGCTTGCTTTGATTCAGGATTGGAGCAATGACCCGATATCGTTGCATTGCTTGCTCACGCATTTCTTCTGTGAATTCGGCTAATAATGAAGCTGTCTGTTTATCCATTTGAATCTCCTTTCTGTCTGAGAAAAAACGGCTGTCCTACCCGGAACGCTTCAAATTCTGGGCAAAAGACAATCTACATTTCCATCGTACTGCAGACAAAAAGGAAAACAAAATATCCATCGACAGGGACAGATAATCCCATGACCGATGGACAGATATTCCCGCGAACTTGGACAAATAATCCCGCCAAGGGGGACGGTTAATTCCGCGGTTTACAGCCTTACCCGTAACTTTGCATGAACATCCCCCAAAAATATAGTCACACAAACGGTGCTATACTAGAAATCATGCAAAAAATAAGCGGGTTTCGAATAGCATGAAAACCTCCACGTCAGAATTTCTTCAAAGGCTTCGACAGTTCGTTCAGCGGGAAGCGGACGCGCAGTATCGCGCGCTGCAATTGCAATGGTCACAACAGCTTCAGGAACGGGTCGCGAGGGGCTGGGCAATCGAAGGTCTGCGCGTGGAGCAGTTCAAAAATAATATCGGACGATTGGTCTGCGCCACCAATGCCTCCCGCTTTCGGGAAGGCGACCTGGTCGTTTTACATCGCGGGAATCCGTATGATGAAGACGCCCAGCACTGTGAACTGCAATACGATGGGGAAACCGATTTGGATGTCAGCATCATTCGCGGCAACGAAGTCTTCTTCTCAGAAAAGCCCAACGGCTGGATCATGGATCAGGATTGGTTTGACTCCAGTCCGTTCTACCTTGCCGCCCTGGATCAGGTCGCAGACTCAAATCTGGGACGCTCGACTATCCTGCCTCTGCTGCAAGGCTCACTCAATCCCAACATTGATTTTGCAAAATACGAACGCGCCAGGGAAGAGTTGAAAGACGCTGGCTTGAATGAAAGTCAGGTCGAATCCGTTGCGTTGTCTTATGCGACGGATCTGTTGCACCTGATTCAAGGTCCGCCAGGCACGGGAAAAACACTCATGCTCGCGCATCTTGCTCGGCTTTTGGTTCAGGATGGACGCCGAGTCTTTGTCACCGCGCTCACACATCGTGCCATTCACAACGCATTGAACAAGATCGGTAAAGTGGACGCATCAATTCCTGTCTGCAAGATTGGGGAAGAACGTCACGCCACAGATTTGGAAGTTCCCAATTTTGGATATTTCAGCGAATCCCGCTTTGGAGAAATCAGCGGTGGATATGTCATCGGCGCTACACCCTTCGCCCTCCAAACCGCGCGTTTATCGGGCGTGGAATTTGATGTTGTCCTCTTCGATGAAGCCTCGCAAATCACCTTGCCGTTGGCGATCATGGGCATGTTGGCAGGCAGCAAGTATGTCTTCATCGGCGACGAAAACCAACTGCCGCCTGTGACTGTGTTCTCAGCTTCCGAAGCATCGCAGACTTCGATCTTCAACTATCTCGCGGGACGCGGACATGAGACCATGCTCAACATCACCTATCGTCTGAACGATGTGCTGACGAGCTGGCCCAGTCGCACCTTTTATCGCAACGAATTGCAACCCAGCGCAGAAGCCGCCCTGCGGCGTTTGAATCTCTCGCCTGAAGCAACACCCTGGGATCATGTTCTTGACCCCGATATCCCCGCTGTCTTCCTTGACCTTTGTCACCAGAACACCACCGTCCGCAGCCGCACCGAAGCGGATGTGATTCTGGAGTTGACACTTTCCCTCCTCATGCGAGGGGTGTTACCAGAGGATATCGGCGTGGTGGTTCCGTACCGCGCTCAAAGCAGGCTGATCCGCAGTTTGATCCGCAGACATCTGGGCGACAATGACTCCATCAAAAAAATCGTGGTGGATACTGTCGAACGAATGCAGGGGCAAGAACGCGAAGTCATCATCGTTTCGTTCACTACTGCCAGTGCAAAGTTTGCAGCGCAAATGGCGGATTTCCTCTTCCAGCCGCAACGCTTGAACGTGGCGGTCACACGTCCGCGGACAAAACTGATTCTGGTGGGTAGTCATTACATGCTCGAAGCGGATCAATTCGACGAGACGAAAAAAGAAACGCTGGACATGCTCCGCGACCTGATCAGCAGTTGTCATCACATCACGGTTCCGAACGGCGTTTTGGGGTAATTCACATGGCGCATATTCTTCCTGACACTCCTCCGCAGAAAATCCCCAAGGAAGTCCTGCGTGTCTTTCGTACATTGAAGGCATTGCCCGACACCTATTATGTCTGGCATCACCTCGCGCCCTGGCAAGTGGACATGCCTGATTTTCTGCTCATCAATCAGCAGGGAAAAGTTCTGTTGGTCAAAGTCAGTTCGGCGGCGGACGATCAAACCAATGTTGCCGCGCAAATGCTGTTATTGGGCGATGACAAAAAATTACTCGGGCAAAATGAAAATGCCCTGCTGCATAAATTTGTGAAATCTTTGAACCTGCCCGAAGATCAGCAGGTTGAAACTCTGATCATCTTCCCGAACATCCACGACAAACAGGTGCAAGCCAGCCGCCTGGAGCGCAGCGCGAGTGACCCGTTTTGGGCGGGGAAGGAAATCGCGCATCCCGATTCAGATTCCGACTGGGAGAAATTCCTCCCGCCTCATCCTCTGGCTGGGAGCTGGCTCGAAAAACTTCGGCAGCGATTTACGCCTGAGGTGGTGGTGCCAGCCGAGATGACCGTCCGCCCCGAGGTGAAGCGGCGCAGGGAAGCGGGGCTAACCGATTACCTGCTGGACTACGATCAGGAGAAGGCGGTTAAGTTGGATTTGGAATTGCCAGCCGATGACCAAGCCCTGCCAGGCGATATGCGGCTCAACATCATCAACGGTGTCGCGGGCAGCGGCAAGACCTTGATCCTGCTGTATCGCTTGCGGCTTCTGCTTCACTTGTATCCTGAGAAACGCTTTCTTGTCCTAACGCATAACCGTCCTCTGAGCCGTGACATGGAATCGCGTTTCACAAAACTCGAAGGACGCACACCAGAGAATATCGAGTGGCGGACTTTTAGCGCGTGGTGTTATCAACATTGGAATCCAAATCAAAAATGGAAAGACCCGCTTTCGATGAGCGCGCGCAAAAGAATCATGGATGAAATCTGGCGCGGGCATTTGCAGGATACAACCATCTCGGCGCAGATGTTCCAAAGTGAAGTGGATTGGTTGAAAGACCAGGTTCCGATATCGCGCAAGGATTATTTATCCATCGAGCGGCGTGGGCGCGGATTCCGTTTGAATGAGGAACTTCGCCAGAAGGTGTTTGATTCATTGATGGCGTATCAAGCCTTGTTGAAAAGTCAGAACAAATTGGATTGGGGCGATGTTCCGCGCCTGTTGTGGAAGTTCACCGAAAGCGGCGAAGTCAAATTGCCAGAGTATGACATCATCCTGATTGACGAAGCTCAGTTCTTTGCGCCGCTGTGGATGAAGTTGATTCAGAAAGCGCTCCACCCGAAAACTGGACATCTGTTTCTGGTGGCTGATCCCACCCAGGGCTTCCTGGGGCGTGGCGCATCGTGGAAGTCGCTTGGACTCGAAGCGCGCGGGCACACGCACAACCTGCGAAAGAGTTATCGCACTACACGCGAGATCATGCAGTTCGCCACCCTGTTGTATCGCTTGCGTCTTCCAGATGAAAAAGACGATGACATTCTCATTCCTGATATTTTGAACATGCCCAATGGCGCGTTTCCCGAAATTCTCAGCCTGACCAGTTCACAGGATGAAGTTGCGCGTGTGGCAAATGAAGTTGAGATGCTGGTAAAGCAGGGCTTTCCGAAAAAGCATTTGCTTCTGCTTCATATAGATGGAACAGGCGTGAAGCGTTTGATCCAAGCGATCGAAGATCGTTTGGGCAAAGGCGCGGCGATTGATGCGAAGGAAACCTTCCCAGGCGATTATGTACGCGTGACTACCATCAACGCGGGCGCAGGCTTGGAGAGTCAGATCGTTTTTCTGGTTGGATTAAAACAACTCTTTGAAGAAGAACAATCCCTGCGGCTTTCCGATGAGGAACGCGAGAGTTTGATCCGCGACAACAGTCGTAAGTTGTACATGGCGGCAACAAGAGCAGGACAGCGCTTGGTTTTGACGTATTCGGGGGAGTTGCCTGAGGTGCTGGGGAAGGCGTTGGTAGGGTAGTAAAAGTCCAATTGAAAGTTTTCCGCCGTGTTGCAGTACTTGCAACATGCGCCACGTAAAGTTGAAGAAATTCAACCTTACGGAGGCGCTTTATGGCAAGGAAACCACAACAAGATCGGCTGGATGGAATTTATCGTACAATAGAAGAAAATCCCGGAGAGAAGGCTGGCTTTCTCGCCCGCCTCCTAGGGTTGAACCGCTCAGAGGTGACCAGGGCTTTACCCACCCTTGAAGAAAAGGGAATATTGGTGAGCGAAGATGAGCAGGGGAGATTATGGCCGTTTACAAAATCCCTCAAAGAAAAATAGAAATGTCGCAACCAAAAATGAAAAATGTTGCAGAATTCGGCGGGTCGGTGTGCTACGCTGTTACAAGTTAATGTAATTAACTTGCCATTGCGCATCGTCCCGCAGCGAATTACAAGCAGCGCTTGAATTAGGGGAACCTGCGGGACATTTTTTATAAAGTGAAAAAATAAGCCGAAACATATTACAGGGAGCAAACATGAGCGGAATGAATAAAGCAGAACGATTGGAAGAGATGAAGCGGCTGTACATCCAGCGCGCCTTTTCAGACATCGAATTGGCAGAACGGCTTGGCGTGGACCGTACCCTTGTCTATCGTGATCGTATTGAGTTGACAGGTCAATACCCGATTGAAAAGGATGACCAGGGGCGTTATCGTATTCCGCGCACAAAACTTATCTCAGAGATCAAGGTCAATTTGCATGAGGCGCTTACTCTCTATCTTGCCGCGCGCAAGACGTCGCGCCAAACCCGTTTTCATCACCCACATGCGGCAAACGCAGTGGAAAAACTTGCCGCCACGTTGCGCCAGCCGATGACCGAAAAACTGCTCAAAGCGGCAGATGTAGTTTTGAAACAGGAAAAAGACCCAGAGCGCATCAAGATCATAGAAATTCTGGCACAGGCTTGGGTAGAACAGAGGAAGATAAAGGTTCGCTACCAGCCCTATGGTATGGACGAATTCCGGAACCACGTTATTCATCCATACCTGATCGAACCTTCGATCTGGAGCGATAGCATATATGTGATTGCCTACAGTGAAGTGACTGAAAGAATTACGCCCTTCAAGGTGGATCGTATCAATTCTGCTTTTCTCTCAGGTGAGACATTTGAAATCCCTGTGGACTTCGACGATCAACAACTGCTCAAACATGCCTGGGGCATTTGGTACGGTGACAAAGAGCCTGTGACAGTGAAATTGCGATTCTCCCCTTCTGCGACGCGGCGCGTGCGCGAAAGCATCTGGCATCCGCTTGAAGATGTTCAACCCACCGAAGATGGCGGATGTCTTTGGATCGCAGAAGTTGCCGAGTGGAGAGAAATGCTCCCTTGGGTACGTGGCTGGGGCGCGGACTGTGAAGTATTGGAGCCTGAGAGTTTGCGAAAGTCACTGACACGCGAGGCGCAGGAGTTGGCAGAGTTGTATAAGGTAATGGAAATGAAAGCCAGCCAAATACTGTATTATGCCCATTCCAAAAAAGGGGAAGATAAGTCCAATTGGCAATTGCTAATCGATCACTTGAAAAATACAGCAGATTTAGCCGAAAAATTTGGTGCAGATGCTGGTGTTTCTGAACTTGCGCGGGTAGCAGCCTTAATTCATGACTTGGGAAAATACTCCAAAGCATTTCAGAAGCGACTGGAAGGGGCAAGTCGCAAAGTTGACCATGCCACCGCTGGCGCAAGAATAGTGCTGGAATTTTTCAACAAAACCGAACTTGAAAAATCACTTGCTACCATGCTTGCGTATTGCATTGCGGGTCACCATACAGGCTTGCTGGATTACGGAAGTTCCATTGATGTAGATGGTGACGGAACATTACTTGCACGACTTGACCCTTCAAAAAAGAAACTTGAAGATTTTAGCGCATACAAAACAGAAGTTGATGTCGCCTCATTTATCTTGAAGCCGCGCAAAGTAAAAACATCCAACGAAGCATTTTCTATGGCTTTTATGACGCGCATGATTTATTCCGCATTAGTAGACGCGGACTTTCAGGAAACAGAAACCTTCATGCAGCAAGGCGAAAAACCGCGTGGCGGACATGCCAGCATCGAGGAACTCTGTGAAAC
>Ga0316610_1000400_pt1 | contig 10663 bp, 8 predicted proteins | sample MIS2017111B_MG_FD_207677 | JGI IMG/M metagenome (GOLD analysis project Ga0316610, IMG submission 207677) | Microbial mat bacterial communities from Middle Island sinkhole, Lake Huron, Michigan, United States - MIS.2017.111B | ecosystem: Environmental > Aquatic > Freshwater > Lake > Sediment... | reverse complement strand
GAGTTGGAATCTGCTCAACAGGAACAGGTTTTACCTTCAAAAGCAATGAAAGAATTTGAACAGCTTACCAGCCGCGAGCTTGAAAATGAGGTACAATTAAGACCGCAAGCGTTAACCGATTATATTGGTCAATCGTCGCTTATTAAGCAGTTAAAGTTGATTTTAGACTCAGCACTTATTCGCAAGCAAATGCCAGAACATATTCTGTTTTATGGTCAACCTGGGCTTGGAAAAACCACTGTTGCTTCCTTAATTGCTTCTGAATTGAATGCTCATTTTAAGGTTATTGCTGCCCCAAGCTTGCAAAAAATTGGTGATATCGTAAGTTTACTGGTAAACATTGAGCCAAATACGGTACTTTTTATTGACGAAATTCATCGTCTTAAAGCCCCGCTTGAAGAAAGTTTGTACTCTGCCATGGAAGACAAAAAAATTGATTTAATTATGGGGAAAGGGCAAGGTGCAAGCGTTGCTCGTATTGATTTAGAGCCGTTTGTGTTAATTGGAGCCACAACTCAAATTGGAAAACTGAGCAAGCCACTTCGTGATCGATTTCCGTCTATTTTCAAGCTCGATCCGTATACCGACCAAGACATGTTGCAGCTTATTTCACGAAGTACAAACCTTCTGCATTTAGCTATTGATGATGAGGCGAAAAAGGCTGTTTGTAAGCGTACTCGTGGGGTTCCTCGAATTGCAAACAATATTTTAAAACGCTTTGTAGATTTGCAAACAGTGCACGGAATTGGAAATATCAGCGGTAGTCGTGCGAATGAATTTTTGCTTGAACTTGGAATTTTTGAAAAAGGTCTTACCAATTCAGATTTGCGATATTTACGAGCTCTTCAAGATGGCCCACTTGCCCTCAAAACACTTTCTGGAGTTCTTCAAGAAGAGGCTGAAACAATTGAGCTTGTTATTGAACCATTTCTTCTCCACCTTGGCTATATCAACAAAGACAGTAGCGGACGAAGGCTTACCCCAAAGGGATTCTCAGCAATTCAAGAATTTTCTGGCCAAATACAATAAAAAATCAGCACAACCATTTTGACAAAACCCTTGTTTCGAGTTATCCTGAAGGGTATTGAATCAAACAAATATGAATCGAGAACATTTTAGACCTCCTCGTCTGAAAAATGACATGACAAGCTATTTGCGAAAGCAAATTAAAGGAGCTCGCGTTGCTATACTTATTGACGCTGCAAACCTGTATCACGCCGCTATTATTGCTGAACTTCGCATTGATTTTACTCAAATTTCTTCTTGGTTTCACGAAAATTCGGCAGCTGCTGCACTTCATTTTTACACCGCCTTTGATCCTGATGATAAAAAGCAAAAAGATTTTTTTGAAAGTTTAGAAGCAGCAAAATACACGGTGGTAAAAAAACCACTTCGAAAATTTGAAAATCTTACAAAAGGAAACATGGACATTGAGTTGGCTGTTGACGCCTTAATGTTGAAGGATTCTTACGATATTTTGGTTCTTTTAAGCGGTGATGGTGATTTTCACTATTTAGTAAAAGCCGTAGAAAAAATGGGCAAAAAGACTGTTATTTTAGGCATTGGTGGGTTTACTTCATACGAACTTCACCAAGAAGCGGATAGCTATTTTTTCCTCAATCGTATTAGCAGTGTGTGGAAAGCAGACAGGCGAGTGAAAAGTGAACAGGAGGCACAATACGTGGTTTCTACAGATGATTTTCAACAGGCGTATTTTCAAAATCTTATTAGTTTAGATTACGAAACTCGTGATTCTGTTATGAATGAAATGCTTCATTTACCTGGAAAACAAGTAAAAGAAAGAAACAGTAGATCGGAAGTTGAGCGTACTCGACCAGCAATTATGAAAAATCACTCGGCTTTAAAAAGTGCTGAAAAGAGGGAGAAGAAAGCTGCAAATACTGTTCAGCCAGATCGAAAAAATGCAACAAATTCTAGCAAGCAACATTCTAAAAAAGATGATAATAAACATCCCAATGTTCGATTAAGAATAGAAAAAAAGAATACGAATAAGAACAGTTTATAAATCTTCTTTCCAAAAAATAGCAGTAGCTAAGAATGGAATACCAACCAAAATACTTAACACAGGTGATATAATTACCATAGTTAAGTGAATCAAAGAAAAAGCTATTCGTAAGCGAACAAAATGGGTTGTTCTGTGCCATGTAGATTTATCGGCAAGTAAGGTTATTGTGGTGGCAAAAAAGAGTGTAACTAAAAATAAAAATGGAGCAGAATCGGTTCGAGCCTCTCCTCGAAGGAGAAGAATATCTTGGATAAAAAATCCAGTTATAATATACGCGAAAAAGAGTCCAACTAAACTGGTATAAAAAAGAGGTTCGCCTTGTTTCTCTTTATCAGAGAGGGTGAAAGAAACCCCTGTTCTTGCTATAAAAAAGAAGGCAATAATGGGAATAAATATTCCAAAAAATTGCGAAACAGTAAGACTTAAAATAGTACTTTTACAACTTTCAACACTACAAAAAGATGAATAATATACCCAAAAAATACTTACAAGTAATATGAGAAACACTCCTATTTCAAACCACTTTAAAGCAGCTCCTATTTTATGTAGCAACGTACGAGTTGGTTGATGAGTAATCATAAATTTGACGAATATGATCAATTTCAATACAAATCGATTATACATATAAGGTATCAGTATCGTTGTCAAGTTTTATGCCCACACAATCACCTCAATCTATTTCACCAAAGAAGCCTATTCTCATTGTTTTTGCCGCTGGAAAAGGAACAAGAATGCAGCCACTTACCCTTACCAAACCAAAGCCGTTGATGGATGTAAATGGTGTTACGTTGCTTGAAAAAAATATTGAAAAATTTACGCAAGCAGTTGATAAAATTGTTATTGTTGTTGGGTACTTAGGAAACATGATTCAAGACCATATTGGAACTTCGTATAATGGTGTTCCTGTTGAATATGTTGAGCAAAAAAATCCAAAGGGAGGAACGCTTGATGCTTTTCGAACTGCACTTTTTTATGGTAACAAAAACGACACCGCTTCGGGGTATATTGTAACCAATGCAGATGATATTCATGAGGAAAAACGGTATATTCAGTTTTTGAATGAACTCAGTAAAAATTCGCAAAAAGCTGTTATTGTTGCTGCAAAAATAGATGATGTTGAACGACTTAAAAGCTTGGGTGTTGTTACAGTTGATTCTAAAAATAATCTTATTGAAATAATAGAAAAACCAGAAGAATTTGTTTCGAATTTAGCCAACGTTGGTATGTATTATTTTCCTGCAAACGTACGTGATATTGTAGATAAAAAATTGAATGAAAAAACTGACGACGAGCATTTTATTACCCGTGATTTAATTCAACCCTACTCCCTTCAAAACCAGGTATTTGTACTACCAACGGACGCAAATTGGTTCATGATTTCCACCCCACAAGATTTAGAGAATGCAAGAAAAAATGATAAGTGATAAATAATTATGGATTCTGAGATATTCCTATTTTCATCCCGAATAAAACTACTGTCATCCTAAAGCAGATTTCAGGATCTTAAAAAACATATTATGAAATAGCAAAGTGATTTACGCTTCCATTTATTAATTATCAATAATAACTTATCATTCTTTCTCAAGCCTACCCTTTACCTCGTTAAAATAAGAAGCGTACTCTTTGCGGTTTGTGTTACACATTCTATCCCAAAAATTCGTGTAAAGTCCATAATTTCCAACAGGTCTTTGATGATGAAGATTGTGATGAGTTGAAGTATTGAACCAACCAAAAAATGGATGAGTTACCCAACCTTTCGGGAAAAATTCATATCCACTGTGCCAGAGTAAATTAAAGAAAAATGCAATTAAACTTTCAGCAAGAAGTACGTAAATACTTACAGGAAAAATAAACGAAAAAACAAGCAGATACGAGTATTCAACTAAAGCTTCAACAGGATGAACAGCAACAGCTGCAAATGGTGTTATATTATTTGAAACATGATGTACTTTGTGAATTTTATGCATTAATTGCGGTCTGTGAATTAGCCGATGTGTCCAATAAAAATACGTTTCGTGAAAAATGAAAAGTAAGAAAAATGAAGCGATGGCCCATACAATTCCTAATTTATCAAGTTGAAAATAAACCTGATTGATGCCATATTCGCCTAGTATTTCAACTAAAACTAAAACTCCAGCATAAATAAAAATACTTTTTACACCTGTTGTTATTTCCCATTTAACTTTATCATTGGTTGTCTCTTTCGGCTGAATTTTATGCTTTGCAAAAAAAGTGTGTTGCCAAATGTAAAGAACAAAAAACATTCCACCAGCAAGGAGTACGTACCTGAAAATAGCAAAAGAAATAACTCCTTCAGCAAATTGAACAGTACTGTTTTGAAAAAATTGAGATACAGATGAAGGCATAATAAATGAAGATGTGTAACAATCGTAACCATTAAAAAAGATCAAGATTTTTGTCAAAATGAATAAAAATGTAGGCTGATTAGAGTAATAAAAATATTCGTTAACTCAGTTATTTTCTGCTTGAGAAATTCAAAATAAATTGCAAAATATACCAAAAAAGCAGAGCAACTGAAGCGAATAAAGATAACGCCGCTGCAACGTATTGGTCTGGTCGATAGTAACGAATAATGTTAGATGTATCGTATAAAATGGCTGCACCTGCAAATAAAATCATACCGCCAGAAAGAATAAGCGACAAGGTGCTTGTAAGTGGTCCAAAAATAGCGGATGCCAAAATAATACCAGCAACAATGAAAAAGCCGAGTGATAAAAATCCTCGAAGAAAAGAGAAGTCTTTTCCGCTTAAAAATGCCACTGCTGTAAGCCCGGCAAACAAAAAGAGTGTTAAAAATCCAGCTATTGAAATTGCTCCTGGTGCTACAGCATTTGCAATAAATAACATTGGGGTAAAAATGATAGATTCAAGAACAATGTACAACCCTAAGCCCAGGTATTGAAGTGTTTTTGAAGTGTCGCTTCTTGCCCACTTATCGGCAACCCAAGATATTCCTGCGAATAAAAAAAGAACACCAAGCCATACAAATTGGTTAGAAAGAGTAAAAACAGTGAAGATTTTACCGAAAGGAGAGTTTACTAAAAGTGCCGTTAAAATGGCAAAAATACCAATGGAAAGTGCAACGTGTAAATATGTGTTGCGAATAAAATATGTTTTTTCCGAGGCAGAAAAAGGTTGATTTTCGTAGGCCTCAGCATGTGTTTGAATTGAAGACATATACAAAAAATAACAGCACAATACTAGATTGAAATGTTCATTTCGTCAAATGAAGCTAAACGTATACACCATTTCATTGTGAATGTATTTCAATTTCAGGATCTGCACTTTTCACTTTTAGTTGTTCACTATTCACTCTTTGACTACCTTCCTCGCTGCCGTGAGTTAAAACTTGGTTTGCTTGAATTCGAACGGAAATTGGAGTTTGCCTGTGGATTTGAATTACTTGAAAATCGTGGGTTTCTGGTCGCTCCTGGTTTTGCTGACGGATAGCTGTTTGATCTTTGTTCCGATCGGTTTTGTGATGTATTTCTTGAACTATTTTCTGATCTGTCTGATCGGTTTCGATCGGTTGATTGAGTTGATGTTCTTGAGCCAAATTGTTTTTGTGATGAATCTACATTTGTTCTATTTTTCACCACATTTTTTTCAAAATTTCGTTTTTCATTCCCTCGGCTTGGGGTTCGTGTTCCTCGTTTTTCAATAACCTCAGGTTTACTTGGTTTGGTATTTTGAAGTGGGTATGCATGATTTTCAACAACAGGAATTTTTTTACCAATCAGCTTTTCAATGTCACGCAAAAACTCTTTTTCATCAATATCACAAAATGCAATTGCCGTTCCATCAGCACCTGCTCTTCCCGTTCGCCCAATGCGATGCACGTACGATTCTGGCACATTTGGTAATTCGTAGTTGATAACATGAGTAAGCTCGTCGATGTCGATACCACGGGCTGCAATATCGGTTGCAACCAACACTCGAGTGGTTTTTTCCTTAAAACTGTTCAATGCTTTTTGACGATTTGTTTGTGATTTATTACCATGAATAGCCTGCGATTTTATACCAGCAGCTACTAAATCTTTCACCACTTTGTCGGCTCCGTGTTTCGTTCGTGAAAATACCAACACCCGCTCGATTGCTTGATTTTGAAGAAGTTCTTGCAGTAAGTGCTTTTTATTTCCCTTATCAACAAAATAAACCGACTGACTGATAATATTTGCGGTACTAGAAACAGGGGTAACTTCTACCCGAGCTGGCTTGATTAAAATAGAGTTCGCTAAATCAACAATAGCTGGTGGCATAGTTGCCGAGAAAAAAAGTGATTGACGTTGTTTTGGAAGAAACGTGATAATTTTTTTCACCTCACGAACAAACCCCATATCAAGCATTCGATCGGCTTCATCGAGTACAAAAAAGTCGAGCTGTTTCAAATTTACATGACCTTGACTCATTAAATCCATCAAACGTCCAGGAGTTGCAATAAGAATATCAACACCAGCTTTCAGTGAATTTACTTGAGAAAAAGGCTTTACTCCACCAAAAATAACTTTTGATTTAAGCTTGGTATTTCTTCCATACGTTTCAAAGCTTTCGCCAATTTGAATAGCTAATTCACGAGTTGGGGTAAGAATTAAAGCTCGAATGGCTTTTTTGTTTCCATCAAATTTTTTGCTGCCACTTTCACTGAGAAGTTGAAGAATAGGAATGGCAAAAGCCGCAGTTTTTCCTGTACCTGTTTGAGCAACACCAAGAATATCTTGTCGATTAAGTGCGAGCGGAATAGTTTGAGCTTGAATAGGAGTTGGGGTGGTGTATCCTTCTTGTTCAAGGGCTTGAAGAATAGGATCGATGATGTTGAGCTGTGAAAATGACATATAAAATAAAAGCAGGATGATTGGCTAATAATGAAGCTAACGCGATAAAACAATATATGTCAACCATGTACACATTGTTCATCTCAAAAAACCACCAACCAGGTGATACCCCTACCCCAACAACAGCCCAAATAAATTTTTAGGATTTTCCAGTTCTGGCACCATATCAAGTTCGGTAAAAATGCCTAATTTTTCACTTAATTCGTTCATGTAAACAAGCACGCAGTAGTCTTCCAAGGCAAATCCAACGCCGTCAAACACGGTAATTTCTGTGTCACTTTCTCGGGCCAATTTTTTGGTTGTAATAATTTCCCATAATTCAGCATACACAACATCTTGTGGGTTTTCTAAATTTTGAATTTCACCCTCGTGTACCGTTTGTTCAAAAAACTCAACCACTAGTTTATTTGCTTTGGTAAGTACGCCAGCTTCCAACTCGGTTTTATGAGGAGAATCGCCACCAATAGCATTGACGTGATGCCCAGCTTGTAACCAGCTTGAGTGAATAATTTCTTGCGAACCTGCAAACGCAGTACATGTAGTAATAATATCGCTATTCAAACAAACCTGCTGAGCTGATGTACAAGCTATAAAATCGATATTTTTTGTTTCAGGTACGGTGCGTACATTTTCAACAAATTTCTGCATAGCTTTTGTGTCGGTGTCGAAATAATACACCTGCTGAAGAGGAAACAAGCCAACATGAGCTAAAAATTGAAACTCCGATTGCGATCCGCAGCCAATAATTCCAAACTTGGTAGAATTTGATCGGGCTAGATATGTTGAAACCATGGCACTTGTAGCACCTGTACGCAATGCCGTAAGCAGCGTCATTTCAGCAATAAGTTGAGGCTCACCCGTACTATTTTGTGCCAGCAACCCACTTCCAACCACGGTAAGTTTGTTAAGGCTAGGATTATTTGGATGACCGTTTACATATTTATAGCTAAACATTTCAGGCCCACAAATTGGCATCAGCTCCATTACTCCGTCATTCTTATAAAATGGAAGACGTGCGGTTTTATCGAATAGCTCCCATCGGGCAAATTCTCGTTGTAACACAGCTATAAGACCCTTGTTAAATTCAAGGTATCCAACGGTTTGAACAATATCAGCAACATTTCGAAGAGTAATAATTTTAGTAGACATAAGGTTTTGATTGAATGATAAATTATTATTGATAATTGATAGATTATGATAAGCAAATAAGCTCGATATTTTGCCCTAATTCCCCTCTTGAGGGGTGCCCAAAGGGCGGGGTGGATTCATAGTATTTATGATTGATAAGTGATAGTCTTCTGATGAAAAAATAAAAATTCCTCCAAAAAAGGAGGTTTGCCCGAGTATTACCTGCTACATACAGAATAACCCCAGGCTATATCGGATTGGGTGTAGTTTGAAATTGTTGTGTATTTGAATAGCAAGAAGCCACAAAAAAGTGGTAAAAAAAATGCCAAAGGTTGTCAAATACATGAAAGAAAAATGGTTTATTTTTGACATAAGTTCCGCATTGTTATATTGACAAAAGCCTAAAAATGTGCTCTCTTCGAATAAGACTCTAACATAATTAATCGAACTTCGCTGAAGATTTGATTCAATTACAGAGTCAGATTAACAGGTTGGTTGATTTTTTTTATTAGAATTTTTTTTGATTTTTTATGAATAAAAATATTTTTACTGGGTTTCTGTTATTCACTTTATTAATTCTAATTGTACCAATTAGTACGTATAATTTTATAGCTACAGAAAAAACAAAGATAAACAAAATTATTTCCCGTCAAAAAAAGAAAAAGGATTAGATCAACCTATTTTTACCAGATACGCATCTACATTATCATAAAAAATGATTTTGTTTACTGTTTATCTGGTTTTTCCATGCCTAAAAGTAAAATTGATTCAGGTAACCTTGACAAACTCAAAAAAAAACGATTTTGCGAGCAATTCAGATTTATTTCTGGAGATTTTTTAAATTTAACCATATTTTTATGGGTGGGGAAATGTAACCAAATTAAAGCCAGGTTGATTCATCGAGATTGCACCTGGTTTTTTCATGCCTAAATTCTGAAATAAATCGAGAGTGACAAAAGTTATTAAGCTCAGGAATATGAAGAGTTTTTGCTGTGGTTGACAGACTCAAAAAAAGCATCCACTTTGGGGGAAATATGCGTTTTACGTTTGAACCTGTTATTGCTTGTGAATTAGCTCCAAATTACCAGCTCGATGACGCCTTGTTGGCTGCTGCGTTAATAATAGCGCCCTACCCCATTACCCTGCACACCCCACAATTGCAAGTAAAAAAATGGCTTGCAACCTATTTAACTGGCTATGCCGATGAAACCCAAAACAAAATTTGGCTGCTTGATTCAGGTCGCACGGCGTTGTATTTACTGCTGAACACCTTAAATTTACCAAAAGGTTCCGAGGTGCTACTACAAGCCTTTTCCTGTGTAGTTGTTCCAAATGCAATTTTACAAGCTGGGTTAAAACCTGTTTTGTGCGATATTAACAAAGAAACCTATAATTTCGATCATGCAAGTTTAGAGGCAAAAATAACCGAAAAAACGAAGGTGATTATTGTTCAACACACCTACGGAATAATGGACAATATGGAGGCGATTGCGAAAATTGCTAACAAATATAATTTACTGATTATTGAAGATTGTGCCCACAGTTTGGGAAGCCAACAGGTAAGTAAAAAAGAACAGAAAAATGCTGGTTCGTTTGGTCATGCTGCAATTTTTTCATTCGGACGAGATAAAATAGTATCAAGCACGGTTGGTGGTGCAGCGGTTATTAACATTGATGTGTTCCAAAAAATGCCAAAAACACGGCAAGCAAAAGTTGTTGACCCCTACAAATGGGCTGATGACATGGAATTAGAGTACGATCTTCTACCAAATATGAGTGTGAAGTCTACCCTTCAATCGCTGTTTTACCCATTATTAACAACGTTTCTTGTTCGACCTCTATACAGCTTGAATGTAGGAAAAGCCATTCTTTTATTTGCTCAAAAAACCAAAATTGCCGCCGATGTGTACACAAAAGCTGAGGCCGAGGGAACAAACATGGTTGTTGGTGGTTCAAAATATAGCTCACGACTTGCTTGTTCGTTGCTGAATCAGCTCAAAAAATTTCCGTTGTTTAAAACTCACCGTGATAAGCTAGCTGCATTTTATGCTACTGAATTTGAATCTGAATACAACCCCGACACCATGTATTTACGGTATCCGTTGAATATAGAAACACTTCTTCCAGCTCAAAAAAAGAGTAAGAAAAAACAAAAAATTGAATTTAAAGAATTGTGGTTTACTCTTAAAAGACGTTTGCAAAATAGATCAATTTTGATGGGAACATGGTATACAAATATCTTTTTGCCTCAGCAAGTTCAATTAAAAAAATTTGGCTACAAAAAAGGTTCACTTCCAAACGCTGAAGAATTAGTTGACTACCGAATTATTAACCTACCCACAAATATCAACACCAGCAAAAAAGATGCAAAAAAGGTAGTTCATTTGGTGAAGGAAATTTTGGCTGATGCAGATGGATTGTAGTATTACAATCATGATAGCAAATCATTAATTCCCCTGCTTAGAGGGGTGCCCAAAGGGCGGGGTGGATATTTTGAGATACTCAACTTTTCACACCAACCCCCAAACCCAAAACCCCCTTTCGGGGGCTCTTTCATACAAAAGAATAACAGAGTGTTAAAGATTAAAGAAGATTGAATTATCTCTTCAATAACTTAGCTACATCTTTTCTACGCATTGCTACAAATATTCCTGCA
>Ga0316610_1000399_pt1 | contig 10670 bp, 2 predicted proteins | sample MIS2017111B_MG_FD_207677 | JGI IMG/M metagenome (GOLD analysis project Ga0316610, IMG submission 207677) | Microbial mat bacterial communities from Middle Island sinkhole, Lake Huron, Michigan, United States - MIS.2017.111B | ecosystem: Environmental > Aquatic > Freshwater > Lake > Sediment... | reverse complement strand
TGCCAACTTTGTTGAGTTTGCAAGATAAACAACTTTCTTCGCAGTCCAGTTCAACATTAACAGTGGGAGAGAGAGTGCCACTCATTCGGCAACAGTGTGATTCACAACAGGCGGTTATTACGGCAAGTTTCTTTGGCAATAATAACCAACAGCAGTTTGAACGTTTGTGCGACAAGGGGGATTGTGTCTGTCAAGCCAATGATCTCAATGAAAGTTGTGTAGCTACCTCGAATCAGTTTAAAGCCGGGATTCGGATCGTCTATTAAAAGTTTTGGGAGTCCGGAATCAATCTGGATTCCCTACTTTGGAGAACTCTTATGAAAACGTTTGTTTATTTACTGTGCAGTTTATGGTTCAGTTTGGCAGTACACGCCGCTGAACTGAAATTTGAGCCGGCAATGCCGAGTGTTGAAGTTGACAAGGAAATTGAATTGTCAGTGACAGGAACGGTTGGGCAGGTGGAATGGAGTCCTATCAAGGGATATATCTCAAATTCCGGAACTAAGGTAATCTACCGTGCACCATCAGACAAGCCCGCCGCTGGGTTCGATGTGGTAACAGTGTCTGATGCTGCCGGAAATGTGGCAACGGTAAAGGTGATAATCATCAAGACAACAGAAAATACGGAGTGGGAAGTGTTTTCAAGTCGCAGTTCTTTTAAGGCGTTGTTGCTCTCAGAAGATGGGAGAACATTGTGGGTGGGAACAGAAGGTGGATTGGAAAAACGCAATGCTGCTACAGGAAAGATAGATAGAATTTTTACTGTTCGTGATGGATTGCCTGACAACAATATTACTACCTTACTCAGCGATGAAAAAGGTGGTCTGTGGGTGGGAACTTATTGTAGTGATCAGGAGTGTCAAAAAGGCGGTTTGGCTCATTACACCTCTACTGGGCAATGGCAAGTGTTTAATAAAAATAATTCTAAACTGCCTTCTAACAACGTTTACTCCTTACTAAGCGATAAACAAGGTGGTTTATGGATTGCTAATGGAAATTTAGTTCATCGCACAGCCGACGGGGAATGGCAAATATTCAATACAGAGAATTGGCAAGTATTCTCTAATTTTGGGTTGGCAAGCAATGCTAGAGCCTTATTAAGCGATAATCACGGCGGTCTGTGGATTGGGACTGAATATAGTGGACTCGTCCGCTACACAGTTGAAGGACAATGGCAAGTATTTCATACAAAAAATTCTGGGTTGCCTTATGATACTGTGTTGTCCTTATTAAGTGATGGGCAAGATGGGTTATGGATTGGGACTGGTCATGCCTATATAGAAGCCAATGCTGGAGGAGGATTAGCCCATTACACAGCAGACGGGCAATGGCAAGTGTTTAATACAAAAAATTCTGGGTTACCTCATGATAATGTAAGGTCATTATCAAGTGATAATCAGGGTGGGTTATGGATACAAACACAGGATATTTGGTATCGGGATCCGGGTACTGCAGTTGGAGGATATATTGGGGTAGGTCTAGCCCATTATACTGCTGACGGGCAATGGCAAGTACTTAAAGAAGAGAATTCTGAGCTGCCTAGTAACTACATCCATAGTATATCAAGTGATAACCAAGGAGGACTATGGATCGGGACTGGTTTAGGACTCGCCCACTACACAGCAGACAAACAATGGCAAGTGTTTAATCGTGGGAATTCTCAGTTACTCAGTAACTACATTACAGCCTTATTAAGCGATAACCAAGGGGGACTATGGATTGGGGGAAAGGGACTGGCCCACTATACTGCTGACGGGCAATTGAAAGTATTCCATACAGAAAATTCTGAGTTGCCTAGCAACGGGGTTACAGCCTTATTGAGCGATAACCAAGGCGGTCTGTGGATTGGAACTTCTGAAGGAAGCTTTGCCCATTACACCGCTGACGGGCAATGGCAAGTATTTAAACCAGAGAATTGGTTACCTGATACCATAATCGGAACCCTATTAGACGATAACCGAGGCGGTCTATGGGTTGGTACTTACCATGAGGGTTTAGCCCATTACACTGCGGATGGGCAACTGCAAGTATTCCATACAGGGAATTCTGGATTGCCGGGTAACTCACTTTCTTCCGTGTTTTTAAATGATGGACAAGGGGGGCTATGGTTCGGAACTGGCGGCTCTTTGATGGGGGGAGGAGGACGGGCAGGTTTAGTGCATTACACCGCTGACGGGCAATGGCAACTGTTTAATACAGAGAATTCTAGATTGCCCTATGATAACGCAGGAGCATTGTTAAGTGATAACCAAGGTGGTCTGTGGATTGGGAATTATGAAGGTGGACTAGCGCACTACACAGCAAATGGGCAATGGCAAGTGTTCAATACAGAGAATTCTGAGTTGCCCAGTAACAGGATTGTTCGTCTATTGAGCGATAATCAAGGCGGTCTGTGGGTCGGAACAGGTTGTCTTTGGAATAATGAGAATAAATGTACGGGAGGTGGATTAGCTCATTATACCGCTGATGGGCAATGGCAAGTATTTAAACTAGAGAATTCTGAGTTGCCTAGTAACGAATTTGGAACCTTACTAAGCGATAACCAAGGAGGATTGTGGATTGGGACCACCGATAAAGGACTTGCCCACTACACAGCAGACGGGCAATGGCAAGTGTTTAATGAAAATGATTCTAGCTTGCCTAGTAACTACATTGCAACCTTATTAAGCGATAACCAAGGTGAACTGTGGGTTGGTACTGATGGGGGACTTGCTCATCTGACCTTTCAATCGAAACAACAAGGCAAGCGGGCAGCAATCGTCATCGCCAGTAGCGGCAGTCACGCGGAAAATAGCTTATGGGACGCAACTGAATCTGCAACGATCTATGCTTATAAAATGCTCGTCAATCGCAAATTTGCCAATGACGAAATTTACTACCTCTCTTCAAGTTTAGATGCCGACTTTAATGGTGATAGTCGTGACGACCGGATTATCGATGCACCCCGTCCACAACGTCCCTTAGTATCAGACGACATTCGCCAAGCCTTTGACTGGGCAAAACAACACGGCAAACTTGACCAACCGCTTTACGTCTTCTTCATGGGTCACGGAGGCACTGAAAAACTATCTCTCAACACTGCGAAAAACGACTACATACCAGCCGCAGACTTAAAAGCAATGTTGGACGATTACCAAACTGTAACAGGCAGTCAAGTCGTGTTGGTGATTGAAGCGTGTTACTCAGGCTCACTCATGCCGATACTCGCCGCGCCCAACCGAGCCATCATCACCAGTGCCAAATTCGACGAATCGGCTCTACCTGTTGGCGAACAAACATTTCTTTCCTTCTTAATCAAACAGTTAGACAGTGCTTCAGACTTCAAAGGGGCTTATGAAGTGGCACAGCGCGATCAAAACAAATCAATAGGAAAGTTAGATAAAATTGCCCTAGCTATGGGTTCTGCCACAGAAAGCTCTAAAAAAAGTACCCAATCGCCCCAGCTCGATGACAACGGTGATGGTAACTATGACCCCACTCAAGACGGTCAATGGCTCAAACAAGTACGCATCAATACTGGTGTACAAACGGCGGATTCCAGCCTAGCGATTGATAATCTCACGCCATCCACTGCAATAAATGCCGGTCAAGCCATTCCACTGAAAGCCAAAGTTGTTAGTGCTAAAAACAATGTGACATCAGTCTGGGCAGTGATTCGTCCCCCGCGCATCAACCAAGTATTTGATACCAACGGCACGTCTATTCTGGCATATCCCCGTGAAACTCTGAGCCTCACGAAGGAAAAAGATGTATGGCAAACCACATGGAGTAAGAATCTCTACAACGGCAACTATGAAATCACCTTCTACGCTGAAGATAAACAAAGAAATATTGCCAGCAGTGAACAAGACACAATTTTAACCGTGAGTGGTGGGATTGAACCTCCAGCAAAAGCGCAAGTACAAATCCAACTGGATAAAACTCGTTATCAACGCGGTGAGTCCTTCAAAGCCACGCTGACTGAAGATTTAGGTTGGGGTTATGATTTATACGCCGCTGTTGTTATGCCGGATGGGAATTACTTCACGCTCAAGGATACCAACGAATTACGGGGAGTGAAAGAAGCCAAGCCTTGGTATGTACTACGCAAACAAGGGCAAGCAATTACTTTGTTCGATTTGCCTTTACCAACCAGTTTACCTACCGGTCAATATTGCATCTATGGCATTCTCTCACCAGAGCAAAATGACGTGTTTGAAGCCATGAATAAAAACCTGTGGGTTTATGGATGGCAGTGCTTTGAAGTATTTTAATTATTAATAGCTTCAGACAGTTTAAAATTCTAAGGATTACAAGAAACTGTCTGAACTATCATTTTAAAAGGAGAACTCTCATGAAAACATTTATCTGTCTGATATGTAGTCTATGGCTCAATTTTGCAGTACACGCGGCTGAACTAAAATTTGAGCCGGCAATGCCGAGTGTTGAAGTTGACAAGGAAATTGAATTATCAGTGATAGGAGCAGAGGGACGGGTGGAATGGATGGCTATCAAGGGACATATCTTAGGTTCCGGGACTAAGGTAACTTACCGTGCGCCATCAGAAAAACCTGCTGCTGGGTTCGATGTAGTAACTGTGTCTGATGAAGAAGGTCACTTTGGCACTGTTAAAATCCAAGTAGTACCACAACCAAAGGTATCTTTAGAAAATGTAAATTGGAAGATTTACACAAATAAAGATCATATTAAAAAACTTGCCTATGAGCCATACAGTAAATGGTTATGGGTAGCCACAGAAGGAGGTTTAGAAGAAAGAAATATCGAAACTGGTGAAGTAAAGTACCATAATCAACAAGGTGGTGAATTACCCAGTAATAATATTACAGACATCAAATTTGATGATTGGGGTACTCTCTGGGTAGCCACAACTGGAGGATTGGCTAGACGTTTTTTTTCTGATAGATTTTGGTATAAAATTACCAGAGAAAATTCAAATCTATCTGATGATCTGATTTTATCCATAAATGTATCCGCTAATGTATTATGGGTAGGGACAGCACTTGGGGTGATTACATACCCACTAGACAGCATACCTCTAACAAATCAATTTAAAGCAGAAGATGGATTGCCTAAAAAACCTGTTAGTAATATTGAAGTTTTTCCTAATTCTGTTATGGTTTTTTATCAGGATGGTAGTGTGTTTACCAGAAATAATGATACGTCAGAATGGAAGCCATTTGCATTTACAAAAGATGGTAGTTTGACGGTGGAGGCTATAACAGTTGACAAGAAACTTCCAGGAGTATGGATTGCTGGATTACACAAAATTTCTGAAACCCAAGCAAAACGCATTGTTTATCGGCTAAATGCACAATTAGGAAAAATTGATTTATATTTTGATGATGTTATTGATTCAGATCCAATATATTATGTTAATACACTGCATTTAGATTCTCAAAATCGTTTATGGATAGGGACTCATGGGGCAGGGTTGGGCTATATAATACAGAGAACAACAGGAGAATGGGTTGGAGGAATAGGTACGAAATTAGTACCTGTTGAATATATTACAACTCTTCAATCTGACAATGAAGGTAATCTATGGATTGGTTCTGGGGACCCTGAAGGGTGGCAGTCGTATGGACTCTCTTTGCTTAGAACCGATGGTAGTTGGCAACCCTTTGGCACTTCTAAGCTACCTAGCAATAATGTTAGCTATTTAAAAATGGATGCGCAGGATAATCTTTGGGTGGGTACTCAACGCGGTGTCGTTAAAAGGACAGCTAACGGAAAGTGGGAAAATATCAATCTTAGTACGGAATTTTTTAATTCAATAACATCTTTTGTTCAAGACAAACAAGGAGGATGGTGGTTTGGTACATTTGGAGAAGGATTGTTCTATCAGGATTTATCAGGAAATATCATAAATATCAATTCAAAAAATTCTAATCTCCCAACTGATTTTTCTGGGGTAGATATAGATCGATATGGAAATATCTGGATTAATACGACCACGGCTGGACTTGTTCGTCTTGTAACGACAGATCACTTTGAGTTGTTTAATACTAGCAATTCTCCAATTCCGAGTAACTACAATGTTAATGTTGCTGTTGATGATAGTGGGGGATTATGGATAGGGACGGGGCGGTGGGTTGAACAGGATAAATCTGGTTTTATTTATGATAAAGAAGGCAATGTCATCATACACGAAGGTCAAGGATTCCTTCATAGAGATGCTCAAGGAAATTGGGGGCAGGTTCTTAATACAAGTAATTCGCCGCTACCAGATAACACGATTAACGTATTACTTGCTGACGGAAAACATGGTGTTTGGATAGGTACTCAGAAAGGAGGGCTTACTCATTACAAATCTGATGGAACTTGGGATGTATTCAACTCTAGCAATTCCAAACTGTCAGGTAATAATATCTCTTCTTTGTTACTTGATGAAAATGGAATTTGGATTGGAACTGCCAATGATTATGAAAGAGATAGCCAACTAAATCAAATTTATGACTCCAGCGGTAATCCAATTATATCATCTCGTAATGGACTCAGTTATTTAGATAATTTTGGCCGTTGGACAGTATTTGATAGTTCAAATTCTAACTTAACTGATAGCGATGGTGTTCTGTCCATTACAAGCGATAATCATGGAGGAATATGGTTTAGTGGTTCTGGTTATGGGGGAATCACTCATTTAGCTCTCCAAGAAAAACAAACCGGTAACAGGGCAGCTATCATTATTGCAGCTGGTGGCAGTCATGCGGGAAACAGCTTATGGGATGCAACCGAATCTACTTCTAACTCTATCTACAACATGTTAGTTGGCCGTAAGTTCATTAATGAAGAAATTTACTATCTTTCTTCCAAAACTTGGGCTGACTTTGATGGGAATGGGCAAAGTGATCGTATTGTGGACGCTCCAAGTCCTGAACGACCACTGGTACTAGACGATATTCAACAAGCCTTTGAGTGGGCAAAAAAACGAGGCAAACTTGACCAACCCCTCTACGTCTTCTTCATGGATCACGGTGGTACTGAAAAGCTAACTCTCAACACAGCGAAAAATGACTACATGTCAGCCGCAGACTTAAAAGCAATGTTGGACGATTACCAAACTGCGACAGGCAGTCAAGTCGTGTTGGTGATTGAAGCGTGTTACTCAGGCTCACTCATGCCGACACTCGCCGCCCCCAACCGCGCCATTATTGCTAGTGCTAAAGAAAATGAGGAAGCATATTTCTCTGAAAAACAAGGATTCATGAGTTCCCTTGGTAAATATCTAAAAACCACCTATTTTCTAGATTCTTTTCAAAATGCTAAAGATCAAGTTCCTAGACAATCTCCTCAATTGGATGATAATGGTGACGGGATATATGACAATGCTACAGATGGTAAGTGGTTAAAAAGTACCAATATCAACGGTGATATACAAACTGTAAACATTAGACTATCTATGGAAAATCTTACAGACTCTGTGACGATCACATCTGGTCAAGAATTATTACTACAGGCTAAAGCAGTAACAGAAAGTGGCGAAATCACGCGAGTTTGGGCTGATATCCGTCCGCCACACACCAACAGCATCAGGGATGTAAACGGTACCTTGAGCCAACCCTCTCTTCATACAGAATTATTTTTATATAACGATCAAGAGGATGTATGGCAAACAAAATGGAAGTCTGGTATTTATAATGGGGAATATGAAATTACCTTCCATGCTCAAGATGATAATGGAAATATTGAGAAAACTGAAATATCTACAAAGATTATTGTTAGTGGTGGCATCGATCCGCCAGCACAAGCCCAAGTACAGATTCATCTTGATAAAACTCGCTATCAACGCGGTGAACAGTTCAAAGCCACACTGACTGAAGATTTGGGCTGGGGTTATGATTTGTATGCCGCAGTCGTGATGCCGGATGGGAATTACTTCACGCTCAAGGATACCAACGAATTACGGGGAGTGAAAGAAGCCGAGCCTTGGTATGTATTACGCAAACAAGGGCAACCGATTACTTTATTTGATTTGCCTTTACCGACCAGTTTACCCACCGGTCAATATTGTCTCTACGGCATTCTCTCGCCAGAGAAAAACGATGTCTTTGAAGCCAGGAATAAAAACTTGTGGGTCTATGGACAGCAGTGCTTTGAAGTGTTTTAATTCTCAATAGCTTCAGACAGTTTTAAAATTCTAAGGATTACAAAAAACTGTCTGAACTGTCATTTCAAAAGGAGAACTCTCATGAAAACGTTTGTTTATTTACTGTGCAGTTTGTGGCTCAGTTTTGCAGTGCACGCGGCTGAACTGAAATTCGAGCCGGCAACACCGAGTGTTGAAGTTGACAAGGAAATTGAATTGTCAGTGATAGGAACAGAGGGACGGGTGAAGTGGGTGGCTATGGAGGGAAATATCTTAAATTCAGGGACTAAGGTAACTTACCGTGCGCCATTAGACAAGCCTGCTGCTGGGTTCGATGTAGTAACCGTGTCTGATGCTGCCGGGAATGTGGCAACGGTAAAGGTGATAATCATCAAGACAACAGAAAATACGGTGTGGGAAGTGTTTATGAATCGTCATCAGATTAATACGTTACAGTTATCTGAAGATGGCAAGATATTGTGGGTTGGAACAAAAGGAGGTTTGGAAAAGCGAGATGCTCAAACTGGAGAGGTTCTGAGGATTCTTACTAAGCGTGATGGTTTGCCTAGCAACGACATCAGTGGCACTTTGCTCAGTGATGGCAAAGGTGGATTGTGGATTGGGACTTATGGACTCGCTCATTACACCGCTGACGGGCAATTGAAAGTATTCCATACAGAAAATTCTGGATTGCCTAACAACACTGTGACGGCGTTATTAAGTGATAACCAAGGCGGTCTGTGGATTGGGACTGGTGGTGAAGAAGGACTCGCTCATTACACAGCCGATGGGAAATGGCAAGTGTTTAATAAAGAGAATTCTGGGTTTCCTGATAACTATGTGCGGTCATTATTAAGCGATAACCAAGGCGGACTGTGGATTGGTACTCGTAAAGGATTAGCCCATTACACAACTGACGGGCAATGGCAAGTGTTTACTCCAGAGAATTCAGGGTTGCCTCATAACTGGATATCGGCATTATTAAGCGATAACCAAGGCGGTCTGTGGATTGGAACTAGGAATGCTAGTAATGATGGTGCCTCCCATCCCACTAGTGTTGGTGTCGCCCATTACACTGCTGACGGGCAATGGAAAATGTTTAATACACCGAGTTTTAAGTTGTCTTATCTGGATAACTACGTGCAGTCATTATTAAGCGATGACCAAGGCGGTCTGTGGATTGGTACTTATGCAGGTTTAGCCCATTACACAGCAGACGGGCAATGGCAAGTGTTTACTTCAGAGAATTCTGGGTTGCCTAATAGTGTGGTTAATACATTATTAAGCGATAACCACGGGGGTCTGTGGATTACTATGGATACTGCAAAACTCGTCCATTGTACTGCTGACGGACAATTGCAAGTGTTTACTCCAGAGAATTCAGGGTTGCCTAATACTGCGACAGCATTATTAAGCGATAACCAAGGTGGTCTGTGGATAGCAACAACAGATGGATTGGCACATTATACAGTGGACAGGCAATGGCAAGTGTTTAAGAATTCTGGATTGCCTCATAACGATGTGACAGGATTATTAAGCGATAAACAAGGCAGTCTGTGGATTGGTACTTTCAAAGGAGTAACCCACCACACCGCTGATGGGCAATGGCAAGTGATCATGCTTCCTAGTAGTCTTACTGGTTGGACTTGGGTTGATACCCTGTCAAGTGATAACCAAGGCGGTCTGTGGATTGGGACTTATAACGAGGGACTAGTCCACTACACGGCGGAGGGGCAATGGCAAATATTTAATATGGGAAATTCCGAGTTGCCTCATAACGAAGTGAAAGCATTATTAAGCGATAACCAAAGCAGTCTGTGGGTTGGTACTTGGGGTGGCGGCTTAGCCCACTATACGACCGATGGGAGATGGCAAGTGTTTGATACTAAAAATTCTGACTTGCCAGACAATTTTGTTAATGTCTTATTAGGTGACGGTCAAAACGGACTGTGGGTCGGGACTAGAGGACTTGCACATTACAGCAGTCAAGGACAATGGCAAGTGTTTAATACTGAGAATTCCGTATTGCCAAGCAACGTTGTTTATTCCTTATTAAGTGACGGTCAAAATGGGCTGTGGGTTGGGACTTGTGGGGGACTGGCGCACTACACAGCCGATGGGAAATGGCAAGTATTTAACACGGAAAATTCTGGGTTGCCTCATAACTGTATTAGATACTTATCGGGCGATAATCAAGGTGGTCTGTGGGTAGTAGGGATAAAAGATGGTGGTTATAGTGCGGGAAAACTTGCTCATTACAGTGCTGACGGGCAATGGCAAGTATTTAATACAGAGAATTCTGACTTGCCTGATAACGGAGTTCGTGTCATATCAAGCGATAACCAAGGAGGGCTGTGGGTTGGAATAGACGACGGAGGCGGACTCGCCCATCTGACCATTCAATCGAAACAACAAGGCAAGCGGGCAGCAATCGTCGTCGCCAGTGGTGGCAGTCACGCGGAAAACAGCTTATGGGACGCAACTGAATCTGCAACTAAATATGCTTACCAAATGCTCGTCAATCGTAAATTTGCCAATGACGAAATATACTATTTATCTTCAGGAACAGGAGTAGATTTCAACG
>Ga0316610_1000397_pt1 | contig 10698 bp, 4 predicted proteins | sample MIS2017111B_MG_FD_207677 | JGI IMG/M metagenome (GOLD analysis project Ga0316610, IMG submission 207677) | Microbial mat bacterial communities from Middle Island sinkhole, Lake Huron, Michigan, United States - MIS.2017.111B | ecosystem: Environmental > Aquatic > Freshwater > Lake > Sediment... | reverse complement strand
ATCGCCCCAGTTAAACCCTATCATCATTGGACCAATATCAATACCAAACTTTTCTTTGTATTGTTGCCTAATAGATACCAAAGTTGTTTGAGCATCCAAAATCATACCTTGCTTTGAGAGACTTTGAGCAATTGCAGGATCTATTGCAACACCAGTTTCTTGCTGAAATTTAGTCAAAGCTTCTGGTGTTGGGTTTTTCAAGACTTCAGACAAAGGTTTAGCGATTGCTGCGTTTGTTTTTTCAGCTGCACTAATTGCTTTTACGAGTTCTTGAGCTCCTCCTGTAAAGGCTCTATCGGTATTTAGTGAAGCTTGATTCATTACCACCACTGTATTTAGGGTGTCTTGATTGGCAGTAAATCTACCACTTAACATATCCAACTCCATTGGAGTACAATTTCCTGTTTGTCGACAATCAACAGAAATTGAGGCCGTGTCTTCTATTTCTATACTTGCATCACCTTGAGGGCAGTGTGGACTATTTCTTCCGATCAAAATTTCTTTTCCAGTTTTCTTATTAATAAGTGTTATTACTTCTGGATCTTCAGATTGATCAATAATACGACCATCAATCTGACCTTGACCATTTAAACCTGTATGAACAGTGGCTATAGTATAAACTTTTCTTCCGTTTTGTAGTGTGCTTTCTTTTACTATACCACTCTTTGCAGCAACACTCATTTTTTTGGTTGATATCTCAAAACCTTCAGGAACTTTAATATTTTGAAGCTCAGTTGATGAAGTTAGTCTACCCGCAGATACAGCAGTACGCCTCAAATCAATGAGTTGTTTTGCCATACTAGCAGCATCAGAATCTGACATACCTAATGTTTTTCCGCTTGCATTAAACAGTTTTTGTGAAACATCATAAATATCTCCGCCTTCAAATTTCTTAATCTCATTGATAGGAACCCCAAGTGAAGTTCTTACTGCATTTTCGATTGGCACAGTGTATCCAGTAACTGTATAACCATCAGTTTTTGCCAAAACACCCAAATCTCCCAAGCTACCACCGTTGGTAAGTCTGATTCTTTCTCTATAAGTCAGCACAAAGTCTGTAGATTTTTGAGCCAAATCAATACTTACTTTATATTCAGCATCTGTAAGCTTGCCTTGAGCTCGTAATTGTTCAAGGTTTGCTGCCACTGCTTTATATAATGAAACCTTTGGATCCATGTCGTCACGATAGATAGCTTTAGCATTATCTCGAAGGTTTTGGATGATAGACCCTGTGACAGCTTGTTCAGCACGAGATGGTTGGCCAACAATATTGATTTTGATTGATCCTACAGTTGCTGATGTCGAGCTAGATTCTGTGCTAGATCCAGACATTATAGCAAATGGGATACTTGAATCCAAGCCCAAACCTTTTGCAATCTGAAGTAGTTGCACCGCAGTAGGCGCATCGCTGCCTAACTTGTTTCTATCAATAGTTATAGTCTTGCTAGCATCGTCATATTTTGCAGCTGAAGCTCTCTTACCTGTGAAGGCGTTTTCAATATTTTGTTCTGTGGTTATCTGGACACCTATAGTACCCGATCCAGTCAATAGAGAAACAGCAGCACTGACAGCTTTAAACGGATTCTGCATGATATCCTTGAGACCTTCTTGATTTATAGCTAAATCAGCAGAGGTGGTTTTTACATTGGTATTGATGTTTTGGCTGGTGTCTACTTTGTTGTATTTAGCAAAATTCGTTTGATATTCTTGCAATAAATCTTTACCAGGCTTGAAATCACCTACTCCAAGTCTTCCCCATGCCCAGTTCTGACCATTTTCAATATGGTCAAGGTAATATTTCATGAAGACTATTTCTTCGACTTGTTCGTTGGTTAGATTTACCCCCTTGGTGCTTAAAACAGCTTTAATCTGTGCTAATGTGGTAACATCAAGGGAAATATCATCAAGCTTTCCAGCCTTAAAATCTTTCCAAGCACTGACCATTTTATTATATGATTCCGAATCAAATCTATCAGTAGCCCCATTGCCTTTCATTCCTGAAGAGGAGTAATCTCGAACTGTACCAATAGCTTTGCTAAATACCATTGGAATGCCATTATCTCTGACACCAAGAGTATTATCAAACAGTGCTTTATTTGCAGGATTAACAAATAGTCCATAGCCTAACAAACCAGACTGGATTGCAGTATTATTTCTAGCATCTACAACAGTACGAGCACCTTGAATAACAACAGATCCAACCTCTACACCTTTGACTCTTTGAAGATCTGAGACTTGTAATTTGTTATCTTTACCGTATAAATCTGTAATTTCTATCAATCTTCGAAGAGCAAGACCATCTACCGAAGAATCTAATCTACTTGCAATTTGAGCTCTTGTTAAACCACTACTTTTTTCAAGATCATCGATGATTTTGTTAAAGTTTGACAATTCTTGAGCTAGATTTTTATCGGTCTTGGCAGCCAGTATCAAATCTAATTCTTGGTTTGAGATAGTGCCTGAAAAAGTCTGAAAAGGTAAAGAATCTTTGTATTCTTTAGGTAAAGCTGCAAGCAAACTCTTACCAAGCTGCGGCACTAAAGTTGGGAGTTCTAAACTTGAAATCATTGTCCTGTTTGGTAACAATGTTTTGAGACTAGCAGTAGCAGTAGGTAATTCCGAATAAACTTTAGCTTCAACACTATTGCTATTTTCACCCAATAAATCAGCAGGATTGAAACCTGTACTTAAAATCTGTCTAATTGAAACTGATTTTCCATTGACTACAGTATTTTGATTAAGATAACTCTGGACTCTTGGATCTGAGCTATTTATAGTATTATATTTACCATCTTCACCCAACACTACTCCCACTAATCCTTGTGTAGTTTGTACATACTTTAACTGATACACTTTATCTCCCACTTTGACTGTTGAGTTATTTTTATCACCTGGTAGATCTATCAATGTTTTTGGATCAACTTGTATAGGTTTAAAGATTTCACCAAACTTAGCTCCAGCAAGTGAACTGTTTATTTCCAGTGGAATTGTTCCCTCAGGTAATTTAGTGGTTATTCCTGCGTTTAATTGAGTAAGAGGAGAAACTGGTAAAATGGTTGCGTTACTTAATTGATTTAATACTGATTGAGGTAATCTGACTGTGCTATTAAATGTGTACTGCTTAGCCACAGCATCTCTAGTCATCGCATCAGCAAAGATTTCGAGTTTCTGATTTCTAAGCTCTTCAGCTAACTTTGCCTTACCCAAATTATTTAAGTTGGTGTTTTTATTAACTGCCTCTATTCTGCGATCTAAATCTCGGATTTTAGCTGATTCCTCAGGAGTATATGTGTAATCCAATGGGCGACCTGAGTCAGAACTTGTTTTTAGTGACTTTAAAATGTCAGCCCTAAATGCGGCTTGATCTATCGGAGTTAAGTTGTTACGAAGTGCTGAGTTTGAATTAAATAGATTGTTAAATGCACTACTGTTATTATTGATATTAAAGCTTGGCAAGCCTGAAGCTATATTTCCAAAGAATGGGTTTTGAAGATTTTGTTGTCTTATTAACGCATCTCTTTGTTCTGTATTTTTCTTCAATCCTTCTTGAGCAGTTTTTTGTCTTGCTTCCAGTTCTTTAATTTTAACTGTTTGCTCAGGTGTTTTATTAGGTACTTTATTTAGCACATCCAAAGCCTCTTGTGTTTGTTTTAATACAGCTTCCTGTGCTTTGATAAGTGTATTACCACTATTAATCAAGGCTTCATTAACTGGGTCAATCTTTGGTTGGTTAAATGTTGAAAAATTAAATGGTGAGGTAGATGAAGGTTTTAATGTGGACTGATTACCAAACAATAGATTAGTTGTGGTTGTGGTTGTGGTAGGTGTAAATGGTGTTGGAGGTGTTGCCTGTGCAGCTATATTAGATCCGTTGATGGAAGTTATGCCAATTTTCAATTCTGATAATTTACTCGTATTTATTGCTCCATTGCCAGATAATCTAATAAGGTCATCTGCGTCTACACGATCGCCAGGATTGTAAGTCATTGACTTATTGTTATCAAGGGTAATGACTATCCTTTCTTTCGCGTAAACAACACCATCGCCACGACCTGTTAATAGACCTCTCCTGTCCAATTCTTTTTTAAATGAGTTTTCTCCAACAACATTGAAACTTGACGAAGCAGGTGTAGGCACAGTTTCTACTTTTGGCGGAGTGGCTAATGTTGGAAGTACAGGAGTATTTGTTTGTGTGGTCGTAATAGGTTCAACCTTTACTGGAACTGGGTTGCCGGGGGTCAGTGTAGTTGAAGATGATGGGGTAAATATACTAGATGTAGACGGTGACGCAGTGGGATTAAATTGAGTGTTAGTTTGAAATCTTGTTCCATTATCTTGAAAACTAAAATTGGTAGATGTTGGGAGTGGATTTGTGAAAAGAGTTGTTTGATTTGGTTTTGTAGTTTCCACCGCTGCTGGATTTCCTGGGGTCAACTTGGGGGAAGCCTGAGGTTGAGTAGTTGTAGTTTCAGTAGGAGTAGGAGTAGGAGTAGGAGTAGGAGTATTTTTTGTTTCCACCACTGCTGGCTTTCCTGGAATCAATGTAGAAGTCTGAGGTGTCGCACCTTGATCAGCAGTAGTCAAGCCAGTGAATCTAGTCGTTTCAGCTTGTGGGACTTCTGCGACGACTGCAGGTGGAGTAAATGTACTTCTTTCAGCTGTAGCTGGAGTACTTGAAGGTTCAGAAGGTGGTGTGAAAATTGAGGAAGGAACTGTTGCACCTTGTGTATCTGAAGAAGTAGGTTTTGTACTTAAATCACTTGAGAAAAGTTCAAAGCCAGCTTTTTTAACTCCTGAAGGATCGGCGTTACCAATTAAAATATCGATACTACCATCTTCTTTATTGAATCTTAAACCTTGAGCTGGGGCACTAAAATCAATATTTTGACCATTTACATCTAGTCCAATGCGTGTATCACCACCTGAATCACCTTTACCGAAAACAATTTTTTTACTTGCTGAATCAACAATTTGATAAAAATCAGTACCGTCATCACGCTTTGATTTAGCTACCTCTAGACCTTTTGGCAGTTTATCGATTCTTAATACTTGTGATTGAATATTTTTCTTTGGATCTACAAACGAACCCACAATTTTTGTACTCACAATATTATTTCTAAATGACACTTTTGCTTCCTTTCCATTTTCAAAAGAATGAGCTAAAAATCTATTTGCGTTAAAACCAACTACATCGTTTAAAGGAGAGTCAACAGCGTTTAACACACTGAAGTTAATTGTATCAACTCCGGGTCTTACAACATCAAATCTAACTTTATAAACTTTATTACCTATTTGAATATCATTTAAATCTCCAACTTTTGGAATGGTTTTAAACGCGTGAACTGAAGTTGAACCTTGAATATCTTTACCACTTCGACCATATAAAATAGTGGATGCTTTAGAACCATCAACTACAATTTCAGTTCTATCGATTCCAGGAACTGGATTGAGAGATTTAAAGCTTAGACTTAATTGGCTTATAATATTTGTGCCTAAATTTGAAAAGAAATTTTCAACACCTCCTGAAGATTCAGTGAGTTTAACAAAACTATCTAAGCTAGGATTACCTCCATATGATGTCGTAAAACTGATTCTTTCATGTAAATATTTATCAGAAGCTGCTGATGTTTGGTTTTGTACAGCATAATCAAGAGAATTAAGTGCACTACTAGCTGCACCGTTAATCAAAATACCCTGAACCTGCATTGTAAGGTAATTGGTACCAATTTTTCCTATATCACTGCCAAATTTTGCCCATGCCTCTTTAGAAAACAAAGATTTACCTGCGTCAATACCTGTCTGTACCAATCCTTTATTTTTAACTCCAGACACTAAACCGTCCAAGAATAATCGATTTTTAGCATCAAATTGACTCAATTCATCGTCTAGATTAAACTCTTTTTCACCATTCTCATCATCAGCTTTTTTCTCAGCAGTAGCCAAGTTACGATACATTTCAGATAGAGTTTCAGCTCCTCCCACTGCACCTTTAGTGCCAGTAGCAAGTTTTTCTGATAAGGTCAACATTCTTGCTCCAGAAGATAGCAAAATCTTCCCACCTTTTAATTGATAGCTATCATCAACATCCTGAGCTACCTGACTCATACTTTTAGCCAAAAGCTCTGAAGTTTGTTTTGAGTTCATTCCTCTTTCTCTTGCATGAGCTAAAAGATTGCTATAGCTTGATTGCTGATCTGCTGCCATACCATAGCTAGACGCCAATGTAAATGGATTCAAAACACCTTTAATTGCTGGCCCCACTACAGGTATATGACCTACCATTTCACCAGCAGGAGCTAAAATAAAACCTGCTACGGCTAGACCTCGTGATAATGCAGTCTTTACTCCGCTTGCTACAGCAGTTACTGGATTATCATAAATGCTCCTACTATCGCCTTTAATTACAGCACTTCTCAAAGAGTCTTGTCTAAGCAATGAATTGGTATTTTTAATTTTAGTATCTAGCTCAACTTTACTAAATTCATCCCCTATTCCAGCACTACTTTTCATGTCTTGTATAGCTCCACTGACAGCCAGACAACGTTGCATCATTACGTCTTTAATGCGTTTTAAATAGTCAGTATTTTCAATATCAAGTGGATTTTTGCTTTTGATCACTTGTTTCATGTCGTGCAATATGAAATCACTCGAGATCGTTCCTGCAATTTGAGATAAACCAGTTAAAGTTTTGGCACTTTTACCCACAACAAGGTTAAACATAGAGTTCTTGACTACATCGCTAGCTAAAGATTTTAAATATGTATCGATTTGATCTGATATAGCTGCTTTGATATCACCAGAATTGTTGTCACCCAATTTTTCTAAAAATCCATTCGATTCAAAAAGACCTTTATAAACATCTTTCATTTGCTGTGCAGATGCTAAACCAGCTCCATCAGCCCAACCCAAAACTTTATTTGAAAAGTTATCAGAAACAAATCTGTCTCTTAAATATCTCATTCCCCAGTTTCCGATACTTTGGTAGTTATTTGGAAGCAATTTTTGATCTGCAAACTCACCAATATCAGCAATTCTATCTGAAATAAAATCAGTAGCTTTGTTAGCAGCATTACCATCTTCTTTTCTTTTTGCATCTCGACTAGCTCTAGCTTCTTGTTTTTGCTTAGCTTTGCTCTTAAATTCATCGCTTCTGTAAGTAGAGACCACTCCAATACTCTCACCCGCACTAAGTGTGGTAAGAAATTCCATCATGTCACCTCTGACTGTATTATAGAATTCGTTTTTGCTTATTTTTTTACTTTCGTTTAAATTTTCAGTCATAATTATTTTTTATTAAGGATATTAAGAATAAGTATTAAATTTAAGCAGTAGCCTCAAAGACAAAATCGCCAAGTGCTAAAAGTTCTGGGTTTGGTTCAAGATTTAAATTGATTACTAGTTTAGTATAGGCATAAATTGATCCAAGAATAAATATTTTACTGTATTCTGGAATTGAAAATAAAGTTATTATAAATAAATCAAGGTTATCTTCCGTTACCCATTTTTGAAATTCTTCAATATGATCTTTATCAATCTTATTAGTTAAATTGCTAAAAGCATAGCTAAATATATAATCAGAATATTTTTTATAATCAGCAGTATTTCCATTATTTTTGATAATATCTTCAACTAGCCAGTCTATTATATTAGCATCAGGTTGGCTAGTTTTAGGTGCAGGGAGACCTTTCTTTTCAAGATATGCCAAAAATTTTTCTTTTTGTTCGGTGGTTAGTTGCATAGGGCTTTGCTTAGTTGATTTCTTTGGTTTTGTAGTAGTATTAGGCATAGATATTGCCGTTTAATTTTATTTTCACTAAGTATATCATATAAAGTTCCTTTGAGCAAGTCTATATTTTTATAACAATTAAATTGCTATGAGTTATAAATACGATTAGATAGATAATATTGTATATAAATTTGTTCCATAGTAATAATACAGTAGAAACCAAAGTAGATCTTAATTACGACAAATAAACTTAACTAAATTGACAATCGTTATCATTATAAAGTATAAAATATAAATCCAACCTTATTTTTATATCGAATTTTGAATTTTGAATTTTGAATTTTACTTATGTTTACTTTAGACGATCTTAAATCTATACAAATACGAGGCAAACAAATTTTAAGTAATTTTAATCTAGAGAACTTGCAACTCCAAAAAACGGAAATTGAAAATCAAATGAACCAACCAAATATCTGGGATAACCCTGAAATGGCAGGTAAGTTAAATCAGAAATTAACAAGAATCAATGAAACTTTAAATTTACCCAACATTTTTCAAGATAAAATTGAAAATCTTAGTATTAGTCTAGAGTTAGAAGATATTAAATCAACACAAACTATTTATGATGAAATTCAAATATTTATTGAAGATCTAGAAAATAAAACTTTATTTACTGGTGAATTTGATAGTGAAGATTGTTTTTTAACTGTTCAAAGTGGAGCAGGCGGTGTAGATGCTCAAGATTGGGCAGCCATGTTGTTATCTATGTACCAAGCTTTTTGCAAAAGACAAGGCTTTATTTACTCAACTATTTCAATTAATTTAAACCCTGAAGGTGGGGTAAAAAATGCTTTGCTTGAGATCAAAGGTGAAAATGCCTTTGGGTTATTGAAAGAAGAAGTTGGGGTACATAGACTTGTTAGACTTTCTCCTTTTAATAGTGGACAGACACGCGAGACTTCTTTTGCTTTAGTCGAAGTACTACCTGCCAGCATAGAAAATAGCAGTATTGAGATCAAAATCGATGAAAGAGATTTACGCTGGGAAACATCAACTAGTCAAGGCGCTGGTGGCCAAAGTGTAAACACGACTTATAGTGCTGTTAAAGTGATTCACATACCAACTGGAATCTCAGTATCTTGTCAGAACGAAAGAAGTCAGATCCAAAACCGTGCACAAGCCTTAAAAATCTTAAAATCCAGACTTTTTGCTCTTGAGGTACAAAAACAACAAGATCTAAAAAGTGAAATCAAAGGTGATTTTAAATCTCCAGAATGGGGTAGCCAAATCAGAAATTATGTCCTTCATCCGTATAAACTAGTCAAAGATACTAGAAGTGGCTGGGAAAGTTCGAATCCTGAAAACGTGTTAGAATATGGTGATCTAATGCCAATTATAATGAGTGTTAAAAATAGTAAAGTTCAAAATAGCAATTAGCATAGATTTCATAATTTTGCATTTTTAATCTTTAATTTTGCCTAAATCAAAAACAACTCTTGCCATAATTTTAAATTTCATTTATAGATGTCACAATTTATAAATTTTACTATATTTTTTTATGGCTTTTATATCTACACTTCATCCAGTTTCTGCAGAAGACTTAAACAAAGTCTCAAAAATGGTACAGGCTAATGAGCAAATTGGCTTAAATCACCTAACTAGCTTGCGTAGTTTTGATATAAATGGAGTAGAGATAAATGAAGCTTGGGAAGACTTTGATAATTTTTTTAAAGAAAAAGACCCAGTAAAAATAAATTTAGGTAAAATTTTTGACAAAGCCATTGTCTCAGAAAATGAAAATTATAACGTTGTTGCTCCAGAAGAAGTCATGGACAATCTAATCATGCTTGCCAGTTATACCCCAGAAGAGATAGTTGACACAATTAATTATATCCATAGTAAAGATGAAACAGATATATTTAGTCTTGAGCCTAGTAAAATCTACACCACCGAAGACGATATTGACTTTCTAATTAGTAATTATAGAAATCTTTACAGATGCTTTAATCAAGCCAAGAAAGAAGGTAAGGGTATAATTGTTAGAATTACTAAAACTTAATCTTCAGAATTAGAAAGTAGTTTTGAGAGATACCTTACTAAGGCAAGATTTTCTTGCTTAACTACAATACGAGTAGAGGCAATTATGCCAACTACGGTCTTTTCACCATTTTCTAATGTGACTTCAGTGGCCACAAGACTATAGTCACTACTGAGTGGAATCACAGGATTTTCAGATCCTATCACCGTTGTCAACCGATTCATCATTTGGTTATCTTGCACTTGAAGGGCATTTTTAAGCTCATTTTGTCCACCAGATTGCAGCAACTTATTTTTGTAAGTAGGGAGATTATCCAAAAATTGAAGTACCGTAGCCACACTTTCACTTTCATTGGTATCATTAGTGATCAAGCTAGGTAATCCCGAAACTGCTTGACTATCATTACCTAAAGTAAACCCGATCCCCCCACTTTGACTAGCTAGAAATTTTGAAATTACTAGATTCATTTGCTGTTGCTCCTCTTCCATTTGAATCAATTTCTTTTTGAGCTTTTGTTGCTCTCTGGAGGTCATCTGAAGCCCTTTCATAAGCTCTTCCACAAACAATCTAAAACCTTTTTCAGTTGGTTTAGAACCACTACTTGTAAAGGGCTGGATGATAAAATCATGAGATTTTAGTACAGATAATTCATTGCGTATCGTTGCAGATGAAAAATCAAAACCATACTTATCCTTCAATTGAGTCGATCCAACAAGTTTAGCGGTATCGCAATATTCTTTAACTACCGCATACAAGATGTTTAACTGCCGATTAGTGAGCCTAAATTCAGTTTTGTTTGGCATAAAAATCTGAGTTGAGTTGCTGTGAATTATATTGGACAAAATATTATTTTATGTGATTTTTTTTAATTTTGCTTTATTAATTTTTAATTTTTTTTTGGTGGTCTAGTGTGGCACTCAAACCTAACTTCAAC
>Ga0316610_1000396_pt1 | contig 10710 bp, 5 predicted proteins | sample MIS2017111B_MG_FD_207677 | JGI IMG/M metagenome (GOLD analysis project Ga0316610, IMG submission 207677) | Microbial mat bacterial communities from Middle Island sinkhole, Lake Huron, Michigan, United States - MIS.2017.111B | ecosystem: Environmental > Aquatic > Freshwater > Lake > Sediment... | reverse complement strand
ATTTGATCTTGCGTCATGTTAAACTCAGTTTCTACAACTTTAGTAGGACTTACGTCAGGTAACTTTGCATCTTGATTTGGTTTATGAACAGGAGTTACACTAAACTCGAATCTTGCCTTATAATTTCCAGCAACCCATTTAGCATTGGTTGGAAAACCTGGCTGCAAAACTGCTTCATCAAAGGTATTTAAATCTTGATCAAAATCACTTTTTACCTGCCCATTTGGACCAGTAATAGTAAGATTTCCCTTCAATTTCACAAATACTTTTCCAATGTTTTGGTACGACCAATTCATACGAACAACTGTTGGATCTTGTCGGTAATATCCTTTTACCATCTCATCATAGGTTTTTGAACCAGGTGCTACAAATTCAAAATCATTAAATTTTGCCCCATAATTTACACCTTCACCAGGAACGGTAACATACACACGGGTACCAACACGAGATCGTAATTGAAATCCAGACTTACCTTGTTCAGCTTCTTTAGGAGCTTCTTCCATTACAATAGTTCCAGCATATTCACCAGGTGCAGTACCTTGTGGAACGCTTACAGTGAAGTTTGTGGTAACAGCTTTTTGAGACCCAACAAGAAAATCGGTAGAATCAAGCTTAATCCAAGTTCCTACAGCTTTAAGCTCTTCGCTATCGGAAAAAGTAAAATCAGGAATATTTGGTAATCGATCTTCAGGGTTAATAATAACACGTTTTTCTTCATTTCCAAGGTTAGAAACAGTAATAGATCGAGTTAAACTTTCACCAGGTTTTATATTCAAAATAAACCGAGAACGCGTCATGGAATCCGCAGGTGACATCCATTGAGCTGAAGGTTGAATAACAGTTCCTGTACCGCTTGCTTGAAGTTGAGCAAATACGCTTTGAGTTGGAACAATAAAAGAGAGTAAAACTGCAGAAACTGCAACTGAACTTGCGATGGTTTTAACAATACGAGTGTAAGACATAATCTGAGTGATTTTTTTGTATGACAAAGGGTGAATAAAAAGAAAGGCTGCTTCTGTCAAGCATTTCGCTATATTCGTTTTGTAACAGAGTATATGAGCTACAAAAGAAATACATTGAAATGCCAGTGGAGGTTTTACCCTCCACAAAGACAAAGCTGAGTATTAACTTACTTGGAAAGTAGCAACACCTACGTAATTCTGAGCTGAAATAGGACCAGAAGTTACTGATGCTGGATATTGTCCATATGCTGGAATATCAATTTCAATTCCAGTGTTAAACTGGTAAGTACCATTACCTGCACCAGAAGCAGCAGACATCATAGCGAATGTATTCGATTCACCTAGGTTATCTAAAGCTGACAAAGCAGTAATAGTTCCTTGACTTGATGGAGTGGTTAAAGAACCACTATTACCAGATACTGTTGTGTGTCCAGATGGAGTAACACGCAAGTATTTAGCAGCAGTTCCAAAGTTAGCAGTAACATCAGAAGCTAAAACAATACGTTTAGTATTTACAGTAGCACCTGTTAAGTTAGAAAACTTTACGTTTGAAGACCAACCAGCTAAAGAACCAGTAAGGTCGGCAACTTCAACAGCAGAAACAGTTCCACTTGAAGTTTGCAACGCATTTGAAAGAGTGATATTACTTAACGACTGAGTAGCAGTAGAAGTAATAGTTAAAGCACCTGCTAAAATAGTAAGGTTTAAGTCGGTAGTATCTGTAGATTGAGCCTGAGCTGGCAATACAGAAGCAGCTGAAACAGCAACGATTCCTGTTAAAAGGGCACCTGTAATAAGTTTTGTAGAAAAAGACATATGTGTATGTGTATGAAAATGTTAGTACTTAAAATGATGCATCAAAATTAAGATACTACTACTAAGTATACACACAGTTTTTTCTTTGTACAAGTATTATTTCAAACGAAGCTGAAAAAGGGCGTGCCCAACTCGAGTTTTCTCTCTACTATACACAATAAAGCCTGTTGATGAAAGAGGAACAAATTGAACTTTATCGATAGAAGTGAACTGATTCAATATCTTTTGATATACCGAAAAAGGAAGAATTGAATAATATGGCAAACAAAATACAACGGATGACATTCCTAATTGAATTGCCTGTGGAATAATAGTTGTCCACAGTTCAGCAATTTCATAAAGATATTTTTTTGCTTCCTCAACCTTAGCATCTGCTGATAACGTTGGGCCTAAATATCCTTCAGTTACTAACGCATAGTTTGATACGTTATGAGAAACGGAATTCAATTCAGCAGCATCAAGGGCAAATAAATCAACTAATTCAGAAAAAGGTAATTCTTGTTCAGATTTTTTGTCGGATAGAACTTCTTTTTTTTCAGAAGGTTTCTGGGTAATTCTTGTTCCATACTTTTGCCAAAATTTACCAGCATATTCAATATTTTCAGCCATTTCAGGAAGACAAACTGGGTCAATATCGGAAGCTAAAAAAGTTTTTGTAGTATCCATTGTAGCTGCCATTACGCGACCTTGTCCTACAAACGGATCCCAAACATCTTGTGAACCCGCTAAATTCACCATCGATCGGGCAAGTTTTAAGTTAATAATTCCACGCTTCATGTCACGTTGAGGCATACGCATGTCTAAGTTTGACCAAAATTCTTGATTGCTCATGTCAATTAAACGAACAAAAAAAGTAGTCGACTCTTCTTCCGACTTTGCAGAGCAAAGCATCAACCAGTTTTTAATAGCCCGATAGTGACCAAACCCAAATTTCGATAGCCCAAAAACAATTTGCACACCTTTAAACCCCATTTTTTTTACAATGCGAATAATTTCACCCTGAAAACTACTTAATTCTTGTGGTAAAACAAACCCAATTCGTTTTATATTCTCAGACTTCATGGCTTTTAGCTCTTCATCAAATTGCTTCAAAACCTCCAACAGTAAATCTTCAGGTTCAGTATTTTGTTGATTTGGTTGTTGAGACAAAATTTTTCCAGCCCACACAAGTGAACCTGTTTGATTGGCAGAAATTGCAGAATTTGAAAATGCAAAACCTCCAAGTGTATTAATTTCTCGGTAAGAAACTGAACATAACGCAGCAAGTTCAGCTCGCCCAAGTTCAGGAATGTGACCAAGTTTATAAATAAATGTATTCATGAATATGATATGAATTGCTTTTTCCATTTTGGCAAGCATCAGGCTGATCACTCTCAGTCAAACCACTGTCATCATGAATTTATTGAGGAGTTAGCTGTTCGTTTTTTACTATTCAATATTCTTAATAACCCACTCAACAACTTCTTCAACATAAAATGGACGACCGTTCCACTTCAATAATTTGTTGGTAAATTCAATATTCGTTTTCTCAGCAATAAGCTGACCTAACTGACCATTGTGATTTCCTTCAATTAGGAACAGTTTGGTTGAAGTTGCAGCTATTTCTTCTAGTTTCTTCGTGTGAAGTGGCCACAAATAAGTGTAGTGAAGATAGTTCACCGAAATTCCTTGTTTTTTCAGTTCAGAAATTGCATCAAGCACTGCCGTTTTGCTACTTCCCCACCCAACAAATGTAATTTTTGCTTGTTCATCACCAAATAACTGCGGGGCTGGATACTGATCTAAAAGGGTATCAAGTTTGCGAATTCGCTTGGCAATCATATCTCCTGCTGTTTCGTTCTCATCAAGCGTTCCATCTTCATGGTGCTCATCACCGTTTGCAAAATAGTTGATTGATGAAGTGCCAGGCACCCACCGCTTGCTAACGCCGTTTTCCGTAATTTCAAATCGCTCAGTTGATTTTTGTGGTGATGATATTTCACCCTCTTTCGTACCAATAAATGTTGATTCATCTGAGTGGATATTGATGAGCGAATCGGCAGCTGGAGTTGCTAAACCACGCTGAATCGGTATGGTTAATTGATTAAATTTTTCAACTGTTTGACGCTTTTCAGCTACAAATTTTTCAGTAAGAACAACAACAGGAATTTGAAATGTTTCGGAATAATTAAAAGCGTGTTGAATAACCTCAAACGCATCAGCTGGATCAGAAACTGCCATAACTGCACGAGCAAATTCGCCGTGACCTGAATGAATTGCCATTTGTAAATCACCCTGACCTGTCCATGTTGGAAGCCCTGTTCCTGGGCCAGGTCGCTGAGCAATAACAATAACCAGTGGAATTTCGGTAATTCCTGAAAGGGAAATTGTTTCTGTCATCAAATCGAATCCACCTCCGCTTGTTCCCGTAAAAGCACGAGTACCAACATGCATGGCTCCTATTGTCATTTGTACGGCAGTTATTTCATCTTCAGCTTGTTTTACTACCATTCCCGTTTGCTGTGCCACCTCGGCCAAATATGTAAGAATTGAGCTTGCAGGACTCATCGGATAGGCAAAATAGGCACGAACACCAGCATGAATAGCACCAAGTGATAAAGCAGTGTTCCCATCAATCAGCAAGTGAGAATTATTAAATTCAGAATTGATACCAGCGTTCTGGGAAATATGAGCAAAACTAGTGTCGGACTGAACTGCGTTGTAACCACTTTCTAAACACTGAAGGTTAATAGCAAGAAGGGCAGGTTTTTTTCCAAATTTTGAACTTACCTCTGCAGCCAAAACGTCAAGATTAAGACCCAACAATTTCCATAACGCACCAAGTAAAACAACATTAACCATGAGCACGCTTCCACCATGTTCAAGAGCAATAGATCGAGCAGGTATTTCAATAACCTTGATATTTTTTTCAGCAACTTGTTTATCAAAATCACGAACTGCTTTGTTCAGTCGATCCATTCCATGAATTAAAAATCCTCCTGGTTTTACTCGCTCAAGTGCAGTTAAAATTCCCTCACGATCAATTCCTACAGCAACATCAATAACGTTACTCATTGCAAAAATTGGCTGTGAAGAGAAATTAATTTGAATGTTGGCATTTCCACCTTTAATAAGTGAGGGAAACTCACGGTCGGCTGTAATGTAGTAACCAAGTTGTTTTAAAGCTTTTGTGATAATGTGACCAGAACTTTCAATTCCTGTACCACTTTCACCAGCAATTTGAATAACAGAGCGCATAATAAAATTGAGATATAAATAATATATTAATGTTAAATTTGAGGCTGATTGAGAATTTCTTCAGCCAATTTTTCTGCCCATTTTTTAACCATGGAATTTAAAAATTTTAGTGGGGGTTGACCAAGCCGCAGTGGAGGTACAATCAATTTTCCTTGTTGATCAGTAACCCACTGTGCAAGCAAACCAGCTGCTTCAGTAAGATATTCAGGGTAATATTTTATATCACCAAGGCCAATAACCGCAAACGCTTGATTCGACCAGTTTTGGCTAGAAATTAAAGCAAGAAAAGCAGAAAAATCAGTTTCAATAGTTCCCTGCCCATAGGTAGGACAGGCTAAAATGATAATATCACGAGGTGACAATGATGTGAGATTTGCTGTTTGGCATTCAATCATTTCTACTTCAATGTGCTCTAATTGTAGGGTTTGCTGTACCATGTCGCAAACTAATTTTGTATTTCCACCAACGGAAGAATACACAATACTTACTGTTTTCATATTCTAATATCTAATAGGTTTATATATTATTAAAGATATAACTATTATTCAAGACAAAGTAACTCAATTCGTCAAATCAAAAGTCTTCACTTTCGTAAATAAGAAGAAAATTGGTAGTTTATAATAAAGGTTTTTTCAAAATACAACAAAAAATCACCCATAAAGAGTGATATATTGTTTAACAGTAAGAAAACTTACAGCTGAATTGTAGTGTCAACACAAACATTTGAGATCAAGTAAAATTCGAATGATTAGTATCACTTAGCTGAACACGTTACCGTGCTTACACTTATGACCTATCAACCTGGTGGTCTTCCAGGATTCTCAACGAAAACTAATCTTGAAAACGGCTTCCCACTTAGATGCTTTCAGCGGTTATCCTAACTATGCATAGCTACTCGACAGTGCTCTTGGCAGAACAGCCGATACACCAGAGGCATATAGATTTCGGTCCTCTCGTACTAGAAACCTGCTTTCTCAATTTTCGCACGCCCACACCAGATAGAGACCGAACTGTCTCACGACGTTCTGAACCCAGCTCGCGTGCCTCTTTAATTGGCGAACAGACAAACCCTTGGGAGCTACTACACCCCCAGGAAGAGACGAGCCGACATCGAGGTGCCAAACCCTGCCGTCGCTATGAACGCTCGGGCAAGATCAGCCTGTTATCCCTAGAGTAACTTTTATCCGTGGATCTTTGCGCCTTCCACACGGGCGCATCGGTTCACTAAACTCTGGTTTCCCATCTGCGTGACTTGTAGGTCTTGCAGTTAAGCTTGCTTATGCTTTTATACTTTAAAGCTAGATTTCCATCCTAGCTAAGCAAACCTTTAGACGCCTCCGTTATCATTTGGGAGGCAACCGCCCCAGTTAAACTACCCGGCAGCCGCGGTCCTCGAAAGAGTTAATTTCGAGTAAGTTATAAATAAATATTAGGCTGGTATCTCACAGATGACTCCATCAAACCAAAGTTTGAGTTTCAAAGTCTCCCAGCTATTCTGAGCAAATAGAAATTTATAACAACGACAACCTATAGTAAAGCTTCATAGGGTCTTTTCGTCTTGGTGCGGGTAGAGAGCATCTTCACTCCCTCTGTAAATTCACTGGGTTAACGGTTGGGACAGTTTGGAACTTGTTATGCCATTCGTGCGGGACACTACTTATGTGCCAAGGAATTTCGCTACCATAGGACAGTTATAGTTACTGCCGGCGTTCATCGGGGCTTAAAGAAGAGGCTTGCGCCGCTCCTGTTAACCTTCCGACACTGGCCAGGCATCACCCCGTATACATCCTCTTTTGGAGTTAGCACGGAGCTAAGTTTTTGTTAAACAGTCAGTTCCAATTCTTTTGTTGCAGCCTATACTAGATAGGCAGGTCTTATCCCGAAGTTACGACCGATTTTTTGCCGAGTTCCCTAACCTGTTATTCACCCATTCACCTTAGGATTCTCTCCTCATCCACCTTTGTTGGTTTGCGGTACGGACAGATATATATTAAGCTTAGAAGCTTTTCTTGGCAGTGTAATTCAGATAAATCTATGATTGCTCATATTTTTCTCAGTTTCGACTGGATAGCATTCCCCAATCGGGGCGCTTACCAAGATACACGCATTTGACGCGTATCAACAGGCTTAACCTTGAAACGGCAATAGCCAAAAGCCGCTTTTCTTATCACTCTGCGTCCCTCCATCGCATATATACCTGGTCACGGAATATTAACCGTGTGTCCATCAGGATGCTCCATTAGAAACACCCCTAAGGCCCGACTCACCCTACGACGAAAATCGTGGCGTAGGAAACCTTGGATTTTTGGTGGTGAAGTTTTTCACTTCACATCATTTGTTACTTATTCTGACATTCTCACTTCTTGCCGCTCCACAGTGAGTTTCCTCTTCTGCTTCAGCGCAACAAGAACGCTCGTTTACCACGTCATGACTAGCATGACATTCGTGATTTCGGCACATGACTTGAGTCCCGTACATTGTCGGCGCAGGATCACTTGACCAGTGAGCTATTACGCTTTCTTTAAAGGATGGCTGCTTCTAAGCCAACCTCCTGGTTGTATAAGTAATCCCACCTCCTTTACACTATAGTCATGATTTTGGGGCCTTAATCGACGATCAGGGTTCTTTCCCTTTCGACTATGAAACTTAGATCCCACAGTCTCACTCCTGAGAAACACAAACAAGGAATTTGGAGTTTGTTATCGATGGGTACCTTACGGCCCCAAGCGATTTCAGTGCTCTACCTCCCTGTAGCTTCACTCAAGGCTGCCCCTAAAGGCATTTCAACGAGAACCAGCTATTACCCAGTTCGATTGGAATTTCTCCTCTACCCACAAGTCATCCGAATGGTTTGCAGCCCATAACGGTCCGGTCCTCCCTTTGATTTCACTCAAAGTTCAACCTGCTCATGGGTAGCTCACTGGGTTTCGGGTATAATGCATAAGACTAAACGGGCAATTAACCCTCGCTTTCACTAGCGGCTACGATCACTATCGATCTTAACCTTGCCATATACAGTTAACTCGTCAGATCATTCTTCAATAGGCACGTAGTTACGGACTTGCGCCCGCTTCCACTCATTGTAAGTATACAGTTTCAGGATCTATTTCATTCCCCTTCCCGGGGTGCTTTTCACCTTTCCCTCACGGTACTTGTTCACTATCGGTAAGAAAATGTATTTAGCCTTTCCGCGTAGTCACGGATGATTCCAACAAGGCTTCTCGATGTCCTAGTTGTACTTGGGAGAATTTCCAATAGGTAAATAATGCATGATATATACTGGGCTTTCACCATCTATGGCTTACCTTTCCAGGTAATTCTATTGTACATTATTTTTTTAGACCTATTCCAGAGCAATCAGACTCTGACAAAATTTCCCACAACCCTCAACGTGTCCATGCCCCTGAATGGGTTCCGTTTCTCAATTAAAATTTCCGAAGAAATTTCTCAATTAAAACAGAGAACATCGTAAGTTTTTGGCATAATCCCCGTTCGCTCGCCGCTACTAGGGGAATCAACATGTCTGTTTCTTTTCCTGCGGTTACTGAGATGTTTCACTTCACCGCGTACCCGACTATCCAGTTACTACACTGGCGCTCATAGCTATTAAACTATGTGGGTTTCCCCATTCGGAAATCTAAGACTATAACGGTTATACACACCTTATCTTAGCTTATCGCAGTGTATCGCGTCCTTCATCGGCATTTTCTTCCAAGGCATCCGCTGTATACTCTTAAGTTTTACTTATTATCTCAAATGTTTGAATTTACAGTTTTACCACGCTTGCGCGAAAGTATTACTTTATTATTTTAAATTGATGTGCTACAATCCAGCTGTAAATTTACGCAATAAACTGTTATGTGCGTGATTCTGTTTAAAACAAAAATTTTAACTCTTGTCAAGTACTTTTCTATTTTGAAGGTAAATAAAAAGGGTTTTTTCTTTGATTTAATGAGAAAAATGACTTTTATAGAAATTTTTATTTTTTACTTGAATGAGCATAAAAAAAATATTTTTTGTGTATTTTATCTTCTTATTGCTCTTTTTTATTTTGTATCTTTATGTAATGCATACTTGTGATCAGCCCTCCATAATCGATACATTGCTACTAATAAGATGAAAAAAACAACTACATTATTAATACTAAAGCCAACAACCGCGACAAGTCCAGCACTCCACGTTGAAGAAAAGAAAAAGGCTGTGGTGATGGCACAAGCGTTCCCAAAAATTGATGCGATTATTGGTGGATATGGGTTTTCAGTGGATGAAAAATAACGGTATAAAATTTCGATAAGAGACTGGAAAACAAGAGAAAAAGCTCCTATTGAAGCAAAAAGGGTTACATTTTGAACATTTTCTGGAATGGATAGGAAACTATCGTTTTGTAAAATTCCTGAGTTTTGAATAAGCCAAATAAGAAGTGGAGTGCCTGCAATAGTAAGAATTGCACCAAAAAAAGACAAAAATCCTATCCAGCGAAGGTACTTAAATATGTATGCCCAAAAGCGGGTATGGTTTTTTTCAGCAGCAAGTAAAGCCATGTTTGGTAATACCACAGAACCAATGGAGGCTACAATTCCCAAAAAAATTGATTGAATATCAAGTGAAAGGTTAACTGCCGTAATTTCACCATTTGCACCGTCAACATTCATTGCAACAATTGTTGAGGCTACCCGAATACCTGGAATGAGCAAAATCCACAAAAAATAAAGATGAGCTGTTTGAAGAAGATACTTTTTGAGTTCAGGAAATGATTCAATTTGAAAGCGAAAACCATTTTTGCGAGCTGACCAAATAAAAAGAGTTGTTGCAACTGCCATACCAAGCACATTTCCCCATACAACACCAGAAAGACCAAAAAATGAATACAGAACAACGAGACCAAAAATAAAACCAAGGTTGATAATAACACCATCGAGAGCAAAAATAGAAAAAGCTTTTTTGGCATTTAAAAATGCAGTGAAAATACTTTTTACGCCAAAAAGAGTTGGTACCAAAAGCATTAAGCGAGTAAGAAGAACAAAGTCGTCCCCTCTTCCTTGCTGCTGTATTTGAGCAAATAACTGTTGATTAAGAAGCTGCAGAATTTGTGGTGAAAAAAGAATACACACAAACGAGGTAATGAATAAGAAACCGCCAAGAATCAACATAATCCAAGAAAGATAGGTTGATTGGTTGCGAGAGCGATTTTCGTCTGATGAGGATACGGAAAGCTTTATAATTTGAGGAAGAATTGAAGTAGTGACAGCACCAAGAATAAAAACAGTGATGATATTATCAGTAATAACCATTGCACCATTCAGCATGTCGGCTTCGAGGGTGGAAAGACGAGTAACAAGAATAGTTCGAAATGCACCAAGACCACGACTTGCAAACATCCAGAATATGAGGATAAACGAAGACCTGAGGGTTTCACGATGGTGAAAAAAGGTAATTATTTTTTTGGCAAAAGGGTGTTGTTTCAAGCTGGCTAACATATCAGCACTATGTGTGTTGATTGATTGGAAATGTCAACTTGATGAAACAGGCAACTTTATTTTCCCCCGCCGAGCAACAACAACCATAATCAATCCCAAAATCCCCGCCACCCCTAACATCACCCCACCAATAATACCTCCTGTTCGAACTAATGGAGCTGGAGTTGTTGGAATAAGAACACAATCCTGACGGGTTTTATCACAGCTTAATGGTGGTG
>Ga0316610_1000395_pt1 | contig 10716 bp, 20 predicted proteins | sample MIS2017111B_MG_FD_207677 | JGI IMG/M metagenome (GOLD analysis project Ga0316610, IMG submission 207677) | Microbial mat bacterial communities from Middle Island sinkhole, Lake Huron, Michigan, United States - MIS.2017.111B | ecosystem: Environmental > Aquatic > Freshwater > Lake > Sediment... | reverse complement strand
TACCTACTATAGAAGAAAAACTTAAAGAAAATAATAAACTACAGGAACAAATATGACTATTGAAGAAAGATTTAATAAATTATTAAAAGATAGTAGTATTGAAAATAATATGAGCGATAATGAATATAAAAATCACATAGATAATTTTTATCTTACTATAGAATCTTATTTAGAAAATTATAAAGATACAATAAACATATATTACGAAGATAATATTATGTGTATTAATATTTCTAATAGATGGCTATTTAAAGTATTACCTAAAGAAAAAGCCTATTTTAAATTAGACCAAGAATATAAATACTCTATTCCTCACGATAGATTTATTAATTATTATAAATACATAGTATCCGATGAAATTATTATAGGTTCTGTAGAAATAGATTGTAAATTTGGTACACAAGAAATAGTTCTAGTGAAAAATAATAAAGGTGAATATAAATGGAAGGAATTAGATAGATGGGGTATATTTAATGAAGTTACACCAGAATTATTTTATGAGATGTTAATGGAAGTTTGTTTCTAATATAATAATAAATCTTACAAGGACGTTCTAAATGCAATTTAAATTAATCAATATAGAAAAGAAATTTAATCCTAATACAGAAATTACAAATATAGAATCACTAGATAAAAAGAAAAAATTTACTATAGATGGATTATATTCAGAGAAAATATTTGGTAATATGTATGGATCTAAAATTGAGTATAAATGTAACTGTGGAGAAATTATAGGAGAATATAATGAAGGGTTATTATGTAAACTATGTAATTCAACTGTATCTAAGAAAGAATGTCAATTATTAGAACAAGGTTGGATTAATCTAGGTAATTATAAAATTATCAATCCTCTGTATTATGCTTTCTTAAAGAGATATTTCGGTGAAGCTAAACTAAAGAAATATCTCTCTCCGCAGTATGTAAAAATTGATAAAGATGGTAATGAATTTATATCAGAAGAAGATATTCCTAAAAATGAAAATAATCCAGACTTAATTTCTATAGGTATAGATACATTAGCTAAAAACTTTATTGAAATATTAGACTTATTTAAAGACACTAATAAGAATGTGAATTTAGAAGTATATGAATTCTTAAAACAAAATAAAGATAATATATTCACATCCAAAATTCCTGTATTTAGTCATAGATTAAGACCTGCAACTTTAGTAGGTCAACAAATTATGTTTGATAAATCTAATACTATCTATGTGCAAATATTAAAAATTGCTAAGATATTAAATGCCTTATCTTTAGATGCTTTCCCTTTAAATGTTGATAAACTATTATATAAATTACAAGAATTATATAATAGTTTATATGATTATATAATTAGCACATTAGCTGATAGTGAAACAGGACATATTAGAAACGAAAAATTAAGTAATAGATTTAACTTCTCAGCGAGATGTGTAATTGTACCTCTACATCATAATACTAAAATAGATGAAGTACATATTCCTTATGTAGTAGGTTGTGAATTATTAAAATTACATATTATAAGAAAGTTAGTAGATAGTAAAGGTATGACTTATAATGAAGCTAATATGAGATGGAGAAAAGGAGTATTAGCTTTTGATAGAGAAATTTATGATGTTATATTAGAGATAGAGAAAGAAGAGGGGGGTATTCATTTACTGTTAAATAGAAATCCAACTATTAATATTGGTAGTATATTACAAGTTACTGCTAAAGTTAAAAACGTATATGATGATTATTGTACAAGTATTAGTAATAATGTATTAAGTGTATTATCAGCCGATTTTGATGGCGATACTCTAAATTTATATTTAGTAGGAAAATCTAAATATATAACATATAAATATAATCCTAAGAATATTATTTTCTCACCTAATGACGGTAAAATAAATAATCAACTATTATTAGCTAAGGACTATCGTTTGGGATTATCAACTTTAATAAACTAAAAAAGGAATTATATGTTAACTAAAAACTATTTATTAGAAAATTTTGAGTATGATAATAATACAGGAGATTTAACAAGAATTTATGGTAGTATTAAAAAAGCAGGTAGCTTTGATAGACAAGGATATGTTGTATTAAATATAGATAATACGACATATAGGCTTAATAAGATAATATATCTAATGTTTAATGGCTATTTACCTAACAAAGAAGAATATATTATCCATATCAATGGTAATAGGTCAGATAATAGAATAGAGAATCTTAAATTAGTTGATAAGGAAAATAATGTAGAAATAGATAATACTAAAGTATATTATTATAAAAAACTAAATAAGTATGCAGCCTTCAGCGACAGCACTAAAAAAAGAATACTATTAGGCTATTATGGTACATTAGAAGAAGCTGTTGATATTAGAGACAAATATGATTCAATCAAAGAAAATAATAACGCTAAAGAATTACCTTCTCAAGAATATTTATTAGAGTGCTTTAGGTATGAACCTGAAACAGGATTATTATACTGGAGAGAAAGACCTTTATATCATTTTAACGGTATATTAAAAAATCAAAAAAGATTTAATACTAAAGTAGCTAATACATTAGCTAATGCTAGAGACGGTAAAAATTACATTTCAGTCCCATTAATGGATAGAAAATACTATAAAGCTCATAGGATTATTTGGAAAATGTACTACGGTGTAGAACCTAAATATTTTATTGACCATATTAATGGAATCCCATACGATAATAGGATATGTAATTTACAAGATATAGATAATAAAGAAAATCAAATAAAATCTATAACATATAATAGGGTTAGTGTATCTGGTTATAGAGGTGTTACTACATATAATAATAAATATTATTCTAATATCAGAGACCTTGATGGAAAAATAGTTTACTTAGGTATATTTGATACACCCGAAGAAGCTGCTCTTGTGAGAGAAATAAAAGTTAAAGAAATATATGGGGAAGATTACTACAATAAATATAGTCCAGGTAAAATTGAAGAATTAATGTCTAAGGTTAAAGACCTATCTAACGTAGAAACTAAATTAAATAATAGTACAGGTATAGCTAATGTACATAAACATTTAAAAACTGGTTTATATTACGGTAAGTTTATGTATAAATCAAAAACATATAGTACCAAATATAAAAGTACACCTAAACAAGCTTATGATGAAATGTGTGAATTAAAAAGAGAATTAGGTATTCTTAAAATTAGATATCAATAACATTTATAAATATATATTAATACTAATATAACAGTTAGTATTAATATATAAACTTACAGGAATAATTATGAAACAAAAGAAAGATATTCTAAATGAGTATTTTACTAACTTACTCATAAAATTAAACTTAGACAATATTACATATGCTACAAAATTAGAAGAAGATTATCATTATTGTTCTAGACGTGTAGATTATATAAAAATTGGAGAAGATTTAGTATTTAAACTAGTAGAACGTATCTTTGGCGGTGGTTCTACTTATATAGATAATAAAGTAATTCAAAGGAGTTTGACATATGGTGTAGTTGTATTAGTTGGAGAAGATTCTGATGTTTTTAAAGATATCACTAAAACATCACCTATAGATATTATTAGAATATATACAAACAATAAAGATATTATCAACAATATTAGTAGAGAATGGGATATTGAGTTTAATTACATTGAGTTATTAAATGAATTAAGAAAATATATCAAACCTTACAATAATATAAACTTACAGGAATAAAATATGAAAGAAAGGAATATTATTATAACAAATATTATTGATGAATATTTTACTAATTTATTAAACAAATTAAATTTTAATTATATTAGTTATCATAAAGAAAAAGTAGATAAATATAACTATTTAACAAGAGATGTGCATTTTCTAAAACTTACAGATAATTTAACTATTAAATTAGTAGAAAAATGGGAATCCAGAGGAGGTTCGTTACAAGACCTTACGGTTTATAAGATGGACTTTTTCGTAGGTGAGAATACAGATATTTTCGATATAAATAACATAGTATTTTCAATAGATTGTATTAGTATATACACTGATAATATTAATCTTGTCGGTAAATTAACTACTAGAGAAATGGAAATAGAATTTAGTTATACACAACTACTATATAACATAAGAATGTATATTGCAGCTAGTTTGGGTAAACAAGAATATTATAACAGAAAGAAGATGAAATGATTATAACACTAGAAAATAACATATCTTATGAACTATCTTCTATACCTAATTCTAATATATTCAATCTAGATACATTAAAAGAATTTGCTGAAATATGTTTAGATAATGAATTGTATGTAGAAGGTATGAGATTAAAAGATGAATATAGATACATATTAAACTTACAAGAAAAAGATATAGAAGGTGAATTAGCTTTTCATAAATTCTTAGTTAAGAAAGATAATATTAAAGTTCCTAAATATCTTATAGTATTAATATTTACTACACAAGAAATAGTAAAAGAAGAAACTAATAAAAAGAGTAAACGTAATATAATAGAGTATGAAGAAGTTTTATTAGGTTGTATATATATTGTAAGAGAAGAGAAATTATGTTCTATATGAAAGAAGAATATAGAAATAAAGGTTATATGTCACAAGTACATCAAGATTTTATTGATAATTTTCCTGAATTTAAGTGGCTTTATAATACTACTATAAATGAATTAAGTCAGAAGTTTTTAAGTAAAAATAACATAAAACATAAAATAGGATAAGTGAAATGGGAATTTATATACTTTTATATCTAATACAAATTATTATGATATTATTTATATTAGGAGAAGATATTAATCATACTGAGCGAGGTAATGATTTTCTTAGAACTTTTAAAACTAAATTACAAATATATGTTTCATTTATACCTTTTATTTGGATATATTTAATAATAGGTTTGGTTGTAGAAGGTTTTAAAGATGTAAAGAAAAATATTATTGAAATATATGATTATATTAAAAACCTAAAATAAAGGATGAATATGTCAAACTCCACAGATAATTTAATTATTATACATGAAATTGTTAATGAGTTAAATTTAGAAATTTCTAAATACTTCCCAGATGAATACTTAAATACTAAATTTAGTTTTCTTAAATATAAATCTAATGGGTTTGATTTTAGTATTAAACTATTTAATACTTTCTTAATCTATGATGACTATATAGATATTGTAGAAATTACTATTAATAAAGAAAGATTTAAGAATGATATTAGAACTAGAATTAATAAATATTTAGAATTGATTAGAGGAGTGAAGTTATGAAAAATAAATTAATTAGATTAAATAGGGGATATGAAAAGAAAATTAGAAAATATTTTCCTTATTTTAAAACTATAGAAATAAGAAGATTTATTACTCAAGCTAATAGAGAAAATATTAATATTGTAGGTACAGAAGAGTTAGTTGAATATATTAATATTATAATAGATAACGATGAAGATTATAAAAAGTTAAGAGCATTTAATCTATTTTATATGATTAGTATATCTAAACATTTTACTATAGATAACCTATATAAAGCTATTAAACATATAACACCAGAATATATAAAAGAATATCGAACTAATAAGGAAAATTAAATGAACGATAGAAAATTAAATGAAGTTGATGAAGAAGACTTAAATAATTCAGAGAATAAAAAAGATAAACAACAATTAGAATTTTTAGATGAAAGAGTTAGATTAGATTTTAGTGAAGAAGAAAATTTAACAGAAGAATAATTTTATAGTGCATTATCAGATATTTCAAATATATATTATATTATTAATTAAAACTAACTTAGAGTATTATAATATGTCTGATAAAATTAAAATAAGAGAAGTTGTTGAATCTATTTTTGGTATAGACGAAGGTTCAGCAGACCATATAATGTATATTGATAAATTCTTAGAAAAAGTTAATAAACTAAATGAAAATGGATACCTTAGTAAAAATCAAGGTAGAATTTTTTATCAATAATAGAGAAGATTATGGCAATTGGGATATTTGGGTAGGTATTGATATTTTAAGAGAAGAAACTAATGAAGAATATCAAGATAGAATCTCTGAAGAGGATGAAGAATATAAATATCTACTTCATTTAATGGGTAAGTATGGGGATAAATACAACCTAGAACACCCTAGATAATTATAATAGAATAGAGTAACTAATATTAGTTACTCTATTTTTATTTCTTTTTATAAATATATATTAATAAAGTATATTTAATTAATCATTAGGTAAAAATTATGTTTAAAAAAGGTTATATGATTGAAGTAGTTTCATGGGAGGATGACGGTGATAATTATCAAACTAATAAGCTATCAGGTTTAAATGAAAATGATGTAGATTTCTATAAAGAGCTACTACCTCTATTTTATTGTAAATCTAATAATAGTGATTGTTTTGGAAATTGTTACGAAGAGAGTGATTTGAGAGATATTGAAGAAACCTTAGACATCTTAACTAATTTAATTATTAAGTATTATCCAAATTTTAATAAGTTTTATAGTGATTATGATTTTTCTGATAGTATCCATACTATAAAATATGAGTTTCTTGATAAAGTTTTAGGTTCAGGAGAATTTTATTTTAGAGTGTTTGAAGCTATGAAGATTTATTCCAGAAGATATTATTGAAATTGAAGCGTTAGGAGAATAAAATTGGGTGGTCAAATATTTAAAGAAAAATCAAGAAGAATTAAAAAAGAAGAATTACCTTACTATAGAAATAAAATTTTTAATATCTTAGATAAATTTGATTTAGAATATAAAGAAATTTTATCATATAAGAATAAAGAAGATTTTGGTGATTTAGATATATTAGTTAAGAAAGATTGCTATATTAATATTATAGATAAACTTAAGAACTATTTTAAAGATAATAATATAGAGTATAGTCAAAATTCTAATATATTATCTTTCTTAATAGAAGAATTACAAGTAGATTTAATATTTACTAAACCTAAGTATTTTGAAGCTTCGTTTAATTATTTCTCATTTAATGATCTGAATAATCTAACAGGTCGTATCAGCAGCAAGCTGGGAATAAAATGGGGACATAAAGGAATATCTATAGTATTAAGGGATAAGGATAATATTAACGAAAATAACGTTATAGCTGAAATAGAGCTGTCTCAAAATGTTGATGATATATTAGAAATTTTACATCTAAATATTAATAAATTTCATGAGGGTTTCGATGACTTAGAAGATATATTTAAATATGTAATATCATCTAAATATTTTAATAAATGTTTATATGCTTATGAAAATAGAAATCATTATGCTAGAACAAGAGATAAAAAAAGAAAAACATATAGAGAATTTTTAAAATATATAGAAGAGAATGATACTCCAGATAACTATATTTATGATGATACTAATAATAGAGGAGGTTATAATATAAGAGAACCTTTCTTTAGTGAAATAGTATTATTAAAATATCCTTGGGTTAAAGATAAGATTAAAGAAATAACAGAAGAGTATGAGAATAAGAAATTACAAAGAATAGCGTTCTTAAAGAAATTTAATATTAAAAAGATTGAAAACGAATTAGATATACATGGTAAAGAATTAGGTATGTATATTAAATATCTTAAACAAAATATGGATAATATTCGAATAGTTAATCATTTTGATTTATATAACTGTTATAAAAATATTAATAATTAATTGGAATATCTATGGAAAAGTTAAATAAAGTAGTAGATATATTAGAAGCTCTAGGTTTTACTATTACTGGTAGTATTCTCTTATTTAGAGAAGGATTATTAGATAGAGAACCTAAAGATGTTGATGTAGTTATAAAAAATAAAGAACAATTAAAACCTTTATTAGATGGAGGTAAATTTACTTTTTATGAAATAGAAGATAAAGTATATTTTGATAAAGCTGATAAATTAGTAAGATTATCTTATGAAGATGTTAAAATAGATTTCTTTATTAAAGAGGATGATAGTTATACTAAAAATAGAGAATTACATATAAAAGAAATTTTAAAATATAAATTTGAGATTATGTTGAATAATTATGATTTTAATAAGTTTAATGTATCTGAATATAATATAAGATTTAATCCTAATACTGAAGCTTTCGATAAACACTATATTGATATACAACATATATTTAGTGTAAAGTCAGAAGTTTTAAATATATATTAATAATATAATTTAACTATAATTATTTGGAGAAATGTATGTATTGTTTTTATTTAAGATTTAATGAAAATAGTAAAAAATATGAAATTGTTCTGTTTGAAAAAGATAAAGCATACACAACTGATATTATGTTATCTAATAAAGAATTTGGTAGTATTAAATATGGCATAGAATCTTTAAAAGAGTTAATTAAAGATAATGATTTTTCTGACTTATCTGAAGAGTTATGTAATTTTATAGAACCTTTAGCTAACTCCTTCTTAGAAAGAAATGAAGTTATTTATCATAGATGTTTAGATAAAATCTTTGATAAATTAGATTAAATTGGATAAAGACCTAGAATAATTTAATTTATTCTAGGTCAACTTCCTATTATATACTAACTTTTTATTTTTTTTTATTTATATGGCTAGAAATAACGTATTTGGATTCTATTCTAATACAAACTATACAAATATTTTAAGTTCTATAGTAACTACATTAGAAAATTTTATTAAATCACAATTACCAGATGATTATATAAAAACCACATTAATAGAAAATTCTAACATAACTTTCTCTAGAAAAGATAGACCAGAATCAGAATCACACCATTTATTAAAACCTACATTACAAATTAAACCTTCTTATAAATTTGAAGAAACTGATTCTACCTTAAGACAATTATCATTACACTCTCCATTTAGAAAACAAATAGTAAATAATATAAATCATTACTATGTTCTGTATGGAAATTCTAATAGATTACATTCTATAAGATATGAGCTACATAGAATTAAAACTACATTCGGAATAGAGATGATATTAGAATCTCCCCTACAAATGTTAAACGTAGCTAATTATCTTAGAGAAACTATTAATCCAAATAACTATTATTTTCTAAATAATCAAAATGTAGTAGTAGAAATTCCTAGAAATATTATAGATATATTAGCTTGGGATATGGAGGTAGATTTAAACAATAAAGTTCAATTAAGACAATTTATTGATGATTTAAATACATTTTCTAAACATACTATAGATTATAGAATTAATGCTCATAATGGTAATAAAACTGTTTCTTTTTTTCATAATACTAATCTATTAGTTAAAGTTTCTGAAATTGAACCAGAAGTTAGTATGGTAGAGAAATCTCCAGATAGATGTAAAATCATTTTCAATGTAGAAATGGAATTATCTTATCCTACTTATTATGTAGTAACTTTATCTAAAAAACCAGAACCTACAGTATTTAATGAAGGATTAACTATAGAAGGAGATATTATTACCTGTTCACATTTAATTAATACACATAGAAAAGATGTATATGATGATAAATCTTTAGTATTTTATCAGAAGTTTATTACAGATAGAAATGTAGTAATAGATCAATTATCTCTAAAAGATGTATTAGAAGATAATCTAATTAACTATATAGATAGTAATTTAGCTAATACTAGTATATTAGATATGAATATATTAATTAAAATATTTGATAGTTCAGACAAAGAATTAGTTAGTGGCATAGGTAATGATTATGTATTTAATTGGGAAACTAAGATGTTAACATTATTACACCCTAAACCTAATATTAATCATATTGTAGCTATTTATATAAACTTAAACTATTTAAAACCTTATGATAATAGTATTACTGGATTAGATTTAGAAAATAGTTTTGATGTGATATAAAAAAATAAAAGCTAGTGAGAAATTAATCTTACTAGCTTTTAAAATATTAATTTTTTGAAACTATTATATAATTATCTTGTTTAGGTATGATATAAAAATCATCTAAATATAGACTATATAATCCTACTCCAAACATTGCTCCACTAATCCATAATAATAATTCAGTTTTATATGTAGTTAAAATTTTCATAATCTTTTTTATATTAAGTTAATAGTAATTAAATAATATATATTTAAAAATCTTAATATTGCACTAAATTATGTCATAGTAAATTTACTAGCACATTCAGCATATAAAGGTTGATATCTATCTTCTCTTTTCATACCAGTATCATTTTTGAATGTCCAACTACCGCCAGGAATTTTATATACAATTTTTTCTAAGTTAATTTTTAATATATTATTAGTAGAGGTAATAGTACCCGCAACACCAAATCTCCAAGATAATCCTACTCCAGAGTCTAAACTAATAGGAGCCGATGTAACCTTACCATTAGTTAACATAATAGCTTCTCTAGGGAATTCTTTCACTTTTTTATGAAACACTACTGTAACATTTATTCCTGTAGTTTTATTCATTGTTAATGAAGCTGGTGTGAATATAACTGGAGCTGGCATAATATCAATAGATTCAATAGCACTTAGATTATAGTATATAACTCTACCATTAACCTTATTAGTCATTTTTAATATTCTATCATCAGGAGTACCTGTCTGAGTACCATAACCATTCAGCACTTGATAATCGTAGCCTTCTTGTTCTGAGTTTAGTCTGTATCCAATTCCGTTAGCACCAGCAAACACCATTACAATACTTCCAGGATGTAATGTTTTTGTCACTAATAAGTCGTAAGCTAATTCTGTATTCATAAATTTTATTTATTTATCTATCTTTATATAATATTAACTTGTTTTAATATTATATAAAGATAATCTACTTAGAACTATTTTGGGG
>Ga0316610_1000394_pt1 | contig 10719 bp, 6 predicted proteins | sample MIS2017111B_MG_FD_207677 | JGI IMG/M metagenome (GOLD analysis project Ga0316610, IMG submission 207677) | Microbial mat bacterial communities from Middle Island sinkhole, Lake Huron, Michigan, United States - MIS.2017.111B | ecosystem: Environmental > Aquatic > Freshwater > Lake > Sediment... | reverse complement strand
CTGACTTGAGATCAAATACTGACAGTAAATTTGTCTAGTAGTTTTCATAACAAATCACACGTTAGTTGTGTGTAGTAATACACAGTTATATTTTTTGATTTATGTAAAGTGGGGAAGTCCTATACTTGTGTAGTAGAAACAGGAATCCCTAGCCATGAAGTCAATTGCAAAACAGTTGCAGCAGATGCTTGGGCACAAAAGCCTTGTTCGGTAGATAGTTGGATAATCCTCGAACCCATAGTTTTAATCAATCTAGTGCCCCAAATAACTCCAAAAGCTTGTGTAATTGCCACAGATACAATCAACCACATCGGAACGATATGTGAATTTATACCAGTGTAAAGTACTAAGGCTATGAGAATAATCCCAACTGGTTTTTGGTTGTTATTTAACCCATTTGAGAAGGATGTAAAACCTGCCATCAAGATAATCAGTTTTTTAAAAAGTGAGCGCATTGAAGTGGTGGATTTGGCGTGGACAATTTTGGTAATCATGTGCAGTAAAAAATAACCACCCAAAAATCCAAGAATTGGTGAAAAAAGCATAGCTGAAACAACCTTGATCAAACCGCCCCAAACGATTATATTCAAGCCACCCATGGCAATACTAGCTCCTAGAAGTGCCCCGACCAAACTGTGAGTGTCACTGACTGGAATCGAAAAAATATACGTAAATACCGACCAGATCAACATGGCTAAAATACCAGCTAAAACAACTTCCAGGCTAATTTTATCAATCATCACCAAACCTGAACTAATAGTCACTGCCACACCCGTACCTACCAACCCACCGAAAAGTTGCATGATAAAACCCAACACCAAAGCTTTGTTGAAACTAAGTGATCGGGTGGAGATAGCTGTCGAAAGGGCATTGGCGGCGTCTCCTATACCACTAAAAAAAGCATAGAAATAGCTCAAGCCAGCGACTATCAAAAAAATTAGCATCTCATTCATATTTTATACGATAAATCTCAAATAAAACTGCAACTGATTCGCATTTATCTAAGATGTTTTCCAGTCGATTCCACATTTCTCGCCATTTAATCATTTCCCAGATTTGGGCTGGAGTAGCTGAGACATCTGGATTTTTCATTACTTTTGCCAAAATTTTGCGGTAATGTCGGTCGCCTTGCTTTTCAAGCTGTCTAATCTTTCGATATAAATCTATAAATTCTTCCCGATCAAATTCTTGCCTTGCCAGCATGGTCACACCTCTATCGATTTTTTGGGTGGCCTCATGTATTATTGCTACAAAATCCTCCATTCCCTCGTAGCTTTTTTGAAGCTTATAAATCACACAACGATTGGCAAAGCTTTCTATATCATCTATGATATCATCCAATTTTTCAGCCAGGCTCTTCACATCTTCTTTATCAAGCGGTAAGATAAACTTTTTCTCAACATCGTCAGTAATCTCATCCACAAGCTTATCCGCCTCATGCTCGACTTTAGCTAACTCATCAGCATAGTTGGACAGTCTAGACCAGTTGTGACAAAGCTTTCCTAGAATTAAACTAGCTTTTACCACTAGATCACTGTGCTTATCTAATAAATCATAAATTTTAGCTTTTGGGTTTGAAAACATAGGTTTGTTTTACCAAAGTATATCATCAAATGTTTAATTTGTCATTTTTATAGTTTAAGTGTGTAATAAATACAGTTTATCATTTTCTTAAAAATCCATATGTTTGAAAGAATATTTGAAAGAGTCAAAAATGTCTTATTAAAGATCAAAGTTTACATTTTTTCGCATGTTAAGACTTCAATCGCTGGTCTTTTAGTTATTTTAGTGGGTGGATACTTTCTCGTCTCATTTTTATCACCCAAACAGACTGCTACGCAATACGTGACCGCTAGCCCAAGCCGTGATACTTTAGTAGATAGCATCAGCGGTACTGGCACGGTTTCACTGGCAAATCTTCGAAATTTGAATTTTCGATCAGCGGGAAGGGTGGATAAAGTGAATTTTAAAACTGGAGACAAAGTCAAAGCTGGTGATATAATAGCTATAATCGATAAAACTGATCTCCAAAATACTTTGGCTCAATCCAAATCTAGTCTGGCCCAAGCTCAAAACAATCAAAAAAACCGAACTTTATCCAATGCTCCGACAAAATACGATATTGCTAATCTTCAAGAGAGCATAAAAACAGCTGAGGTGAAGCTTTCAAGCGATAAATTTAATCTCGATCAAGCCATTTTAAATAGCCCTGTCAATGGGAAAATTATATCGATAAATAATGCTGTCGGAGATAGTGTCACAGCAGTAAATGCCAATACAGGATTACCCACAGAAGCTGATAAAATAGCCTTGGATACCGCCGTCAAATCAGCCCAAGCCAAAGTCGATCAAGATAAGCAAAATCTGGATGCGGTGACTTTGATGAGTCCTGTAAATGGTTATGTAGTGGCTGTAAATAACAACGCGGGAGATCAAGTCAGTAGCGGCGGTAGTTCAGTTAGTAGCACTTCTCAATACGATATTGCCAATCTTCAAATCGCTGTAAGTAATGCTCAAAATAACCTAAATAACGCTTCAACCCCAGATCAAAAATTGTCAGCTCAAAATGCCTTGACCCAAGCCTCAAATAACCTTAAAAAATCTCAGAGCTCAGGAAATGGCTATGTCGTTATTAAAGATAAGCTTACAGGTGATAATATCAATGTAAATTTTGGAGTCAGTGGCAAAATCAAAACTGTCAACGCTGGTGTCGGCTTGGAGGTTTTTGCTGGTAAAACCCTTTTAGGAACACTAGAATCTGGTACATACCAAACTCAACTCGATCTAGATCAAGCAGCTCTAAATCAAGCTGTAATTAAAGCACAGAGCGGTCCGAGTACTAACGCAACTTTTGTAGTCTCAAATGACGATAACGGCGGTCAAAATCAAAATATAAGTTTTTTGGTTTCAGGACGACTTGCTGAAATAAATGTCAAAACGGGTGATAAAATTACTAAAGGTCAACAACTAGCTAAACTTGATCAAACAACACTCCAAAATACTTATCAACTCAGCCAAAGCTCGGTAAATCAAAGCAAAAACAATCTCGCAAATCGATACGCCTCAAATGCTCCAACGCAATACGATCTTGCAAACTTGGAAGAATCTGTAAACGTGGCAAAAATCAAAGTCTCAACCGATCAATATAACCTAGATCACGCTGATTTGGTAAGTCCGATAGATGGCACTCTCACTGCTCTAAAGATTTCTGCAGGAGATACGGTTTCAGCTGGCTCAATCTCATCCCAGACTGAAAGCACATCCTCAAGCACTAGTTCCACATCTGGCACCTCGAGTGCAATAGCAATTGTGTCTGATTTAGATCACCCAATTATAAATTTATCGGTTGGTGAAAGTGATATTTCCAAAATCAAAGTCGGACAATTAGCTCAAATTTCGTTTGATGCCTTGGGAGAAAAGAAGTATGTTGGAAAAGTTGATTTTATAGATCCAAATCCTACCACAACTTCAAATATTGTGTCATACACTGTAAGACTGGCCTTTACCAAGAGTGATGAAAATATCAAACCAGGAATGTCAGCTTCGGCCAATATAATCGTCCAAACAATTGATAACGCTCTCACAGTGCCAGCCTCAGCCATCAAAACTACAAACGGTCAATCAACACTCCAGACTATGGTAAATGGAGCTCCGCAGACAGTGACGGTTGAAATAGGTTTCTCGGACGGCACAAATACAGAAATCAAAAATGGACTGACAGACGCTGATGTGGTAATTACATCTACAATCTCAGGCACAGCAGCCAAATCTGCGAGTGGCTCAACAAGTCTTTTTAATCTTGGAGGTGGAGGTGGAAATCGTGGAGGAGCCTCCACCACCACCAGAACTACAAGCTCATCTTCAGGTTCATCTAACGCAGTTCCTCCTGGTCCACCGGGTGGATTTTAAGAGATAAAATAAGATTAGTGTCATTTCGAACTTCGTCAGGAAATCTTAGCAGACCGTATTTAAGATTTCTCGCTATGCTCGAAATGACAAATTTTAACATTAAAGCCAAATCTTTTAACTCTGCACTTTGAACTTTTCACATTCCCTTTATGCCTCTGCTTCAACTTATAAATGTAACTAAAACTTACAAGACAGGTGTGTTTGAGTATCAGGCACTTAAAGGTATTTCTGTCGATATTGACGCAGGTGAAATGGTGGCAATAATAGGCCCATCTGGGAGTGGAAAGTCTACTACAATGCATATTTTAGGAGCTTTGGACAACCCCACCAGTGGAAAATACATTTTAAATGGTCAAGATGTCAGTAAAATGCCAGAAAATGAGCTTGCTAAAGTCAGAAACTCGGAAATTGGTTTTGTGTTTCAAGCTTTTAATTTATTGCCTCGAACTACAGTCTTAAATAATGTGGTTTTACCGCTGATGTATGCTGGTGTAAAGCCCAGAGACCGCATCGAAATAGCCACCAAAGCCCTCAAGGCAGTCGGACTCGAAGATAAAATGTACAATAAATCCAATCAAATCTCAGGTGGGCAAATCCAAAGAGTGGCAATCGCTAGAAGTCTTGTAAATAACCCTTCAATAATACTTGCTGACGAGCCAACTGGAAATCTCGATACCAAAACTAGTCTCGAAGTCATCAAAATTTTCCAAGAAATGAATAATCAAGGCAAAACCATAGTCTTAATCACCCACGAAGCTGATATAGCAGCTCATTGTAAGCGGATTATTACAATCAAAGATGGTATGATTTTAACCGACGAACCAAACAAAAATTTCAGCAAAATCGATTAAGAAATAATGGAATATTATTAATCAAATCTCGGGAAGGCAAGCCTTACCCCTACTTCTAAATTAAATCTATGACGTTACTCGAACTAATCCAAACTGCACTCGCTGGACTCCTTGCAAATAAAACCCGCACTGGTCTTACTATGCTTGGAATAGTGATTGGTATTGCATCTGTGATCACTTTGCTTGCCATCGGCCAAGGATCGCAAGACTCTATCAAACAATCGGTCTCAAATCTAGGCTCAAACCTACTCACAATCTCGGCTGGATCACAGCGTACAGGTCTAGTGCAAGGTGGTGCAGGGACAGCCACATCATTGACTTTAGCTGATGTTACGGCTATCCAAGACTATGCCAAAAGTGGAAATATAACCGGAGTCTCGCCAGAATTTAGCCGAAATACTCAAGTCGTAGCCGGGAGCAACAATACCAATGTTAGTATAACAGGTGCGGTCCCAGACTACGCAACTGTCCACAACTATCAGATCCAATCTGGTTCATTTATTACATCAGATCAAAACACATCTCGTGCTAAAGTGGCAGTCATTGGGCCTGACACCGCCACCAATCTTTTTGGTGAAAACAGTAGCCCAGTCGGACAAGAAATCAAAATCAATAAAATCGTTTTTAAAGTGATTGGGGTCACTGTTGCTAAAGGCTCAAGTGGTTTCCAAAATCCAGATGATGTGATCATGGTACCGCTGATAACTGCTCAAAAAACTGTCTTCGGTCAAGATAATCTTAGATCAATAGTCGTCCAAGTCAAAAACGCCGAAACTATGACTCAAGTCCAAGATGACTTAACATCACTGCTCCTGACAAAGCATAAAATTACCGATCCAGCAAAGGCCGATTTTACTATCCGAAACTCTGCAGACACACTCTCGACTCTAAGCTCGGTAACTTCAATTTTTACGACGCTACTAGCTGGAATAGCAAGTATTTCACTACTTGTTGGAGGCATCGGCATTATGAATATCATGATTGTGACTGTGACAGAACGGACTAGGGAAATCGGACTTAGAAAAGCTGTGGGGGCACAGAATAATGCCATTTTGAGTCAGTTTTTAGTCGAAGCAATCGTAATGACAACTCTTGGTGGAATAATAGGTGTGACCCTAGGTTTTGCGATTTCATTTGGTTTACAAACCTTTGCCAATCTATCAGTCTCTGTTAGCTGGACTTCAGTCTTGCTTTCCACGGGCGTATCAGTACTTGTAGGTTTGATTTTTGGGATATATCCAGCTATGCAAGCTGCCAAACTTAGCCCAATCGATGCACTGAAATATGAATAATGTCATATTTTAAAAACCTGTGTGTAATAAACACATGAAAGATTTATATTTTTTTCAAAAACACCAATAAACTATGTCTAATAATTCAACCGAAAAATCACACGATTCCAAAGTTTTGGAAACCGAAATTGTCGATGTAATGCCAAAAGAAGCCACTAAGAATACTGACTCAAAAACAGAGGTTGTCGCCAAAAAATCAATCAATAAAACTTATCTTTACGGTGGAATCATCGTTTTGGTTTTAGTTTTGATAGGGGGAGGATTTTACTTGTATCAGCAAAATCAGGCTAAAAACGCAAACCCCAACCAACCAGCAAATAATAGAGGTGCAAATGGTCAAAGAAATGGAGAAAACCGAGCTAATTTCTCTACTGTTTCTGGAAAAGTCGCCAGTATAGTAGATAAAAATCTAATTGTAGATGTCGCCAATAACGGCGGTCAAAAAATTATCCTTTTATCTGACACAAATACCCAAATCTCAAAAACAGAAGACAGCAACAAAGATAATATCTTAAAGATTGATCAGACCGTTTCAGTCGATGGTGATAAAAATAGTGACACAGTCACCGCTAAAACTATAACCCTGCGTCAAATCCAAGCACCAAATCCTCAAAACCCAGCACCGCAAGGTCAAATGCCAAATCAAGGTATGATACCTGGTGGAAATAATGGTGCTCAAGGCGGAAGAATGATGGGTGCAAATCAAAACCCACCAAATGGAGCTCAAAACTTTATTTTTGGTAAAATTACAGCTATTGAAGGTGGTAAAGTGACTATCCAAAGTCAAGGAAGACCAAATCCTCAAAATATGGCGGTTCAAGGAAACAGCAACCCACCTTCACCAACAACAACTACAATTTTAATCACAAACGACACAAAATACAAACAACAAACCAATCTCAAAATATCAGAGATTCAAGCTGATCAAGCAGTAACTGTAACTGGTATGACAGACCCAAGTGGCAGTATAACAGCCAGATCTGTAGTCATTGAATAGGATTTTAGCAAAACAAAAAAATAATACTTCTAACAAATAAAAAGTAGAGGCGACCACCGTGTCGCCATTTTGTATAGTCGATGATAGCTACACTAATGTATTATCTGAGTACAATATATTGTATTGTCTATATTTTAAAAATGTAATACAATTAGAATTGTACCTTATTTTAGAGACCACAAATCTATAGTAAGCTAAAAACAAAAATAAAAAACAATATGGTCAATACTCCAAATCAGCTTAATAAAGCTAATAAAAGCTTTTTTTATAAATTTAAACTTAACCCAAAACAAATAATTGTCGGGACTTTTGTACTAGCAACTATATTTGTAATTTCAGGTGTTTTACTATTTTTGCAACAAAAAAATGATAAAACCGCACTAGCTGCATCTTGTACTTGGACTGGAGATAACAGCGGCGACTTTTCTGATAGTGGCAACTGGTCAGGTTGTGGGGGAGTTCCTTCAAATGGTGATGATATAACTTTTCCAGATGTGGCAACCACATATACTCTAAACAATGATATTTCGGGACTGAGTTTGAATACAATCACAGTTTCTGCTCTTAATACTCAAGCTTATACACTGTCTGGAAATACTTTAGATGTAATTTATGGAATTACTACTGCCAGTGGAACTTATGATTTTATCTACGATACAAATGTTACCACTTGTAGAACTGAAGGGGATGGAAATATTACTATCAACTCAGGAATTACTTACACTTCTGGGTGTGATGGCCTTAATTATGATTTTAGTGGAAATATTTATGGAAGTGGTACTTTTGTAAAGACTGGAGGCTGGTATTTAACATTTAAAGCTACTCAAACTGTAGATACTGCTTTTGTGGTAAACAGTGGTTTGGTTGGTACAGACTATGGTTCTGAGGTTACTTTTAACAACAGTTTAGATTTGAATGGTGGCAGTTTGTATGCTCTTGGTCCTGTAAATGTTCCAAATAACGTCATACAAGTGAATGCAGGATCAGGAATACACCAGTATTCTGGCCAAATAACTGCATATGGAATTTCCTTTAATGGCGGATCAAACAGCACATATTTTACGTGGGCTGGAAATGGTAGTAATACAACAATTACAGGATCAAACGTAGACTTGAATAATGTTACTTTTGATTCAAGTTATTTTGACACTCTGGGTAAGCAACAAATAACCATTCAAACGGTAAACGGTCACACGATTACTGGTGAATTTTCAAATTTGCCTAGTGGAGGTAGCCAATTTATAAACTTAAACGGAGCTAGCGTTGAAATAGCTGCTACATACAACTCAAACAGCGTAGTTGTAAGTGTTATTTCAATATTTGATGGGGTAGATATATTATCAACTGACCTCACAAATATTACTTGTACACCAACAAGCGGTGATGGAAGCATTACCCCAACATGTTCCGTTGATTTCGCTAGTGGAAAAAAAGGTACTGTAACATTTGCAACCTCAGCTGGAAGCTGTACCACACCAACTATAATCTTTACTGACACCCAAGCATCTTGCAGTTTTACTATTAGCACACCATCTCCCAGTGCGTATTCTGTTGATGTGAGTGCATCTGGTGGAGGTACTATAACTGGTGTAGCAAGTATAAATGTATATCAGGTGACTACTATTGTACTAGCTGATTTATCTAATATTAATTGCACACCAAACACGGGTTATGGAAGTGTTACTCCAACATGCTCTGCTTCCTTTACAACTGGAAAACAAGGAACTATAACATTTAATACTTCTGCTGGTAGTTGTACTACACCTGCAATTGTCTCCACTGACACCCAAGCTTCTTGTAGTTTTACAATTAGTACACCATCGTTTAATCCTTATGCAGTAACTGTTAGTTTTTCTGGTGGAGGTGATTTACCTTTTAGTTATGTAGACTACATCTACGTTTCTCAAACACCGGTTATAACTTCTGTGAATCCAGCCTCTGGCCCTGTAGCTGGGGGAACAAGTGTAACTGTAGATTTAAGCACTATAAGTGGGGATGATAGAAACTACAAAGTAGTTAGAGATTCATCAGATAATATGTATGTAGTAGGGCAAGTATCTGACACAATAAAAGTTGGATCTGATTATATTAATGGGTATGGAGCAAAAGATATTTTTATTGCTAAATACGATTCTTCTGGAAATATTATTTGGGCTAACACTGCTGGTGGTTCTGGAAACGATGTAGCTTTTTCTGTAGTAATTGATTCAAATTCAGATATTTATGTAACAGGAGAATTTCAGGGATATGCGAATATAGGTGGTAATAATGTAGCAAGCGCTGGTGGTTCCGATGTATTTATAACAAAGTTGGATAGCAATGGAAACTATATATGGTTAAGAACTGGTGGAGGCGCAGAAGATGATAGTGCCCAAAGTATGGACATTGACCCTAGTGGTAATATTTATATTGCTGGATTTATTAGAGGTGTAGCCACTTTTAATAATATAACCTTAACTTCTTCTGGAATTAACGATGTAGTTTTACTAAAGCTAGATTCCAGTGGCAATTGGTTGTGGGTCAAGCAGGCAGGTGGAAATGCTTTTGATTTTGTAGGTGGTGTAGCATACAACCCAGCAGATGATTCAGTATATGTTTCTGGACACTACAACAATAGTACAACTTTTGGCTCTACGACACTTACTTTAGAGGTTGGCAGGGGTGGATACAATTCTTTTTTAGCTAAAACAGATTCTAACGGAGATTGGGTTTGGGCTAAAGATATTGGTAATAATGGTGGAGTAGATACTTCTTATAGTGATCAAGGTTTTAGTAACAAAGTGTATGCAGATAATGATGGAAACGCCTATATCTTAGGTGGGTTTTACAAAGACTTTATAGATTTTGGTGCGGCAGGAACTGTTACCAATGCTGTACCTGGTGATAAAAGCTCCCCTATTGCTCAGCACTATATAGCTAAAGCTGATATTAATGGAGATTGGGTGTGGGCTAAACCTCTTGGAGAAACGCTATACTATTTTTCTGGCGCTTTTAAAATTAAAGACACATCAACAGCATATGTATCTACACTTATTACACGTTCCAGCTCTCTAAATTTTGGCGGAGTAACAATAAATAAAACAACAGCCCCAGAGTTTGCAAATGCAATTGTAATAGAAGTAAACTTAGCAGATGGAAGTTTTTCTAATGTTATTCAGACAACTGGAACCAGTGGCACTGAGGTAATTAGAGATATAGAAATAGATGGTTCAAATAACTTAGTTTTAGTGGGTAATACTAGTGGTGCATCTAATTTTGGAAGCAACTCTTATACTAGTATTGGTAGTCATGATTCACTAATTTCTAAGTTAGACACTGCTTCAAACACATTTACAAGTTTACAAGGTCTAGGTAGTACAATTCCATTTTTTGTGGACTTAAACCCTTCAGCTAACTCAATTTTGTTTGATGGAACAGCTGGGAATATTACATCTGTAAACACTCCGCTTCAAGCTGTGGTTGATAGTCCAGCTCATGCAGCAGGTCTGGTTGATATAACAGCTGGAAATAGTTTGCTGACTTCGGTTACTTTAAACGGTGCATTTGATTACATAGGATCCTCCCTCCCCCCAATCCAAAACACCAACATCTCCTCCCTCTCCTGTACCCCAACCTCAACCAACATCAACACCACCGTAAACTGTACAATCACAACTTCAGTCAATCTAAA
>Ga0316610_1000392_pt1 | contig 10741 bp, 7 predicted proteins | sample MIS2017111B_MG_FD_207677 | JGI IMG/M metagenome (GOLD analysis project Ga0316610, IMG submission 207677) | Microbial mat bacterial communities from Middle Island sinkhole, Lake Huron, Michigan, United States - MIS.2017.111B | ecosystem: Environmental > Aquatic > Freshwater > Lake > Sediment... | reverse complement strand
TCTACAATCATTTTATTTAATATACAATAGACGTAAAAAACCCACCGAAGTTGGCTATTTCTGGTTATTAAATTATTAACCGTGCCATTTATTATTTATAATATCAATCATCTGACGTTTTCCATTAGGATATATAGCAACAAAAGTTTGAGTCCATGTGCTGGCTCCGCTTGCATAAGGTAAATTCAAATAAGAGAATGTTCCAACTTGGTAACAGCCATACTTTATTTGAGCAGAGTGAGAATGACCAACTATTGTTTTAGATGGAATGCGAGAGAATCCAGCAGGAGAGCCCTTAGCACCGTTTATTGATACTTCTCCGTGTTGAGACAATTCAACGTCATGTATCTTATAGCTTTGTGATCTATTCAAGTAATTAATCTTTGGAAGATCACATCCATGATTCCAATTTTCATAGAATAGTTTAATCAAATTAGGGAATTTAGGACCAGTCTTAGTCTCTTCTATGTTGATTAACATATGGTAGCAAAGAAAGTGATAAATCACGCTATTGGTTAGATCATAATGAGGATTATTAGTAGTTAACCATTTATAGACGTGATCATTATGATTAGATGGAACAATGACGACTTCCATGTCATCACGTTTAATCTCTTCCAAGAATTCCGCTGAACGGCACAACTCTTTTGCAACGTCATTAACACCAGTTAAATGCTTTGCTGCTTTTAAAAGATAATTAGAATGATCGTGATGACTTGCGGAACCAAAATCAATTAGATCGTGCAATATCAACTTTTCTGGCTTTAATGAGTTTAAAACGCAATCAGTGTTTGTAAAGAACATTTGTTTTAATTCATCGTCTAAAACATCTACGTGTATATCACCACAAACGATACCATCAACTCCATTTAACTTGGTAAAAGTGTCTTTTGTGTAATAGCCTTTAATGTCATAGAAATTGTTATTATCATCAAAGTTGAGACAGCGCATAAAGAACTCGTTTCCTTCTCCAAGCTCTACAACTAATGCACTATAAGAGTGATGAAATTCAGCCTTGTAGCCAGTCTTTGTGTTTGAATAGCACGTATCTCTTAAACTTATAGAACCAGTTGTTTGCATTAGTGCTGGAGAACCCGTCAACGACGGAAGAGGCTTTCGTTCAATTTGAGGATGAGGAACGATAACACTTAAACCCATAGAAAGATTTTCTATTCCAGCAAGAGGAGCAGTGATAGAAGGAGATATATTTAATGTGCTTAATAGCTTTAATTTATTGTTAATCTGAACATTTTTAAACATCAGATATTTTTTATCAACATTAAAGACTGACTTAGATGGATTAAATTTATAAAGACTTGGAACAATAATCAGTTTAGCATTATGTATACAGCAATAATTTTCAAGTGCCAATAACGCATCTTCATTGATTGGAGTGTCATTTTGAACACTGGTAATGACAAAAGTTTTATAGTTCTTAAATGTTTCTACTTCTTCTTCATGAAAACGCTTTGCAGTTTTAGTAGTGTTAGATTTTAATGTTTCTTCAATATGCTTATTGAAAGGATCTACATCTGATTGTTGTTCTTCAATATAAGAAATAATGTCTTTTGAAAATCTTAATTCTTGTTCTCTTATTTTTTGTGCCCAATCTCTTGCTGTTCTTGGTTTAATTCCTAATTTTTTAGCAGCAGTAGTAGCAAGTCTACCATTTGAATTCCACTCTGATACAAATCGGTCGTAATCGCTTTTATTTTTAATATTATCAATCATTTTTGTTTCCATATTATTTTTTTTATACACAATATATTTCTATACTACATATACATAATAACAAGTATACAAAAATAGTAAACTATTTTAAAGACTTTATGACGACTGGTAAGCCAGATCCGCTTAAATCAACCTTACAAGCAATCTCAATAGCTTCTTCAACGTTTTTACCGCAATACATTGCAGCAGTTGCAGCTTCAGCACCAGATCCAATTGCGTAAAAGTCATTGTCTATCTTCATTGGAACTAATGAGTTGTCGTAAAAGGTTATATGAGTTTTCTTTAATATTATGATGTTTACGCCAGATTCCAATAATGTTGGCTTGTTTGACTTGTCAAATCCTTTATTGCACCAATCAATTATTTTAAGTGCATTATCAACACAACCAGAAAACCCAAGCAATTCACCGTTTTTCAAACGATAAACCTTTTTTATAGAAGCGTATGGGAGACCAGTCATCGTTACACGACTGTCAGAAGCCATTTTTTGTTGAGAAACACTTGCAACGATAGTAGTCATTATTTTGTTAAATGAGCAAATATCCAATCTAACGCAACTGCTATTGATCCAACTGCTGTTACCAAGAATATCACCATTTTATAACCACCAGTAAAGACAAATCTTTTGTGTTCTAAATCATTAACAGATTCATTCATTTTTACTAAATCAACAACAGAAAGTTTTTTAATTATATTATCCAGTTTTGCGTTTTGCTCTATAAAACCCGATCTCATATCATCCTTTAAATCGTCTAATTTTTTATCAACATCGACTTTATTTTCGTGAAATTTTGTATCAAAATCAGACTTTAAGGTTTTAGTAGTTCTTTCAAAGTCGGCTTTCAAATCTTTCATCGCAAAGTCAATATAAATTCTTAAATCTCTGTAGTTAGAGTCTAATATTTCTTGTTTTACCTCTAATTTTACTAAACGAGTGTTAGTGTTTTCGTCAGACATTTTTAATTCCCCTGTAGGTTGCAAATTGCTTGTAGGTTGCTTTACTAGTACATTTACATAATGTTGCATCGTATGTATTGCTAATCTCCTCGATTTTTCGATTCTTCCCTGGTAGGGCACCCATCAAAAACCGCAATAAATACGATAAACTTTATGTACTTGCGCCTTACAGGAAATACTAGTAAAGCAATCCAGTTCAATAGTCTTTATGTGGAAATTCAGCATAGCACATATAAATTATCATAATATTTTTTAGTATAATAATCAACACTTTTAGGCGTTGAGATACAATCTTATTCCAATTTATATGTAAACCATTATTAAACTTTTCAATCTAAAAGGCTATTATTTAGAAAGACATTAAAAATCCATCATTTAGATGGACTATTGTGTTATAATATAACTTCAAATTTCTTCAAAAGTCACTATTACAGTAACACCAGACGCAGGAGTAGTATCACCAATATTCGTAACGCTAAATGTTAAGTAAGCTCCTACTGAAACTGATTTACCAGGTATAGGATTTGCTTGGTAATTCAAATGCCATAATTATTCTCCATATTAATTCTATTCAATCTTTATAATTTAATATATCATTGTTTATTTATAAAGTATATATTAACAACTCCATCTTCCAACATTTACAGCAGAACCACCACCAGAAATCAATGTTCCAACAAGCCTTAAATTCCATCCATAAGCAGTACCAGCTTTAACATCGGATACAGATGGAATAACGTTATATGAAAACACTCCTACTCCATAAGGTATTTTAATATAATCACCCTCAGTAATTTTTACTGTTAATGGAAATGCGTTTAATGCTAGAATAACGCCTGCTTCAGCCCATATAGCCATACATATTCTCCAATTCTATTATCCTTTTCTAACAGCAATACTACAACCAGAAGGATAAGATCCTACATACTCTTTCCAAATTACATAAGTGTTTCCATTAACAATCACTTCATCTTCATTATTTCCAAATCCAAAAGTTGTGAACCATATATCAGAAAATGTTGATAATTCTCCACCAAGAAACGCAATCTCATGACTATCTTTTCTTACGTAAATTGGATGTAATACATGAACAAGATTTCCACTTGCATCCATTGTTTTTGTTGTATTTTCAGGATAAGTAGCTTGCTGACTGTTTACTGCTCTATGTGAGATAGTAAAAGATGAACAAGAGCTTGCTTGTGATGATAAAAAAGGATTAACTCCAAGCGAGTCAGATACAATTCCTTTTATTCTTGGAAACCAAGGTTTTGAGAATGCTCCTGAATTTAAAGCTATTGAATATCCGCTTATAAATATACCAGCTTGAACAACTGGAGGATATCCGGCAGAATTTGTATCGTAAGGCGATATTCTTGTTCTCTCAAATACATAACTAGCATTATATCCATTTGATGCATTTCCGTAAGGAATAGAATTAATCGCAACAAATCCGTATAATGCTATATGCGTTTCTGATGCAGAAATTAAAACATATCCTCCTGTTGTTGTATTAAGTGGCTGATCTCCATTTTGCATGCTTGAAAGTGCAATTTTATTAGTAAATACAGCAGGATTTACCGTTGTTGCATATTCGCACAAACGTAATCCTATTTTGTAATTGTCATAACATAGCACTTCACAGAACTTATATTGAGTTTGGTTAATTGTTCCAAGGTCAACAGAGGTAACGTTTGATACGTCTAATGGAGCACGTAATACAATTGCGTTAGTGCCAGAAAAAGTTGTGCTATGTTTTATCCATCCAGAAGTTTTAGAAGATACGTTAATGTATGTATCTATTTGTGCTACTGTATTTGGTGCTGCCATTCCAGGACCAGTAGATAACAACGTCTTATCAGTCGTTCCCGTTAATATTAAAACTACATCATTTAGTATGTTTGCTACAGTTGCACCAGCCTGATATACATATTTTGCGTACATAAATTCTCCTTATTTTATAATTCTTCCATTGTTATTCTAATTTTTAAACCATTTCCAGCGATTACACTGCCAATATCAGTTATATTAACAGTTAAATAGTCACTTGTTAATACTTGAAAGTCTGTTGATATTAACGTTACATAGTTCATTGTATTAGCAGAGGCATTTATAGTATATGTAAGTGCTCCAACTAACGAACCATTTTTTAATATTACAAACGTTAATCCAGTTACAGTAGGAGCTGTGTCTATCCAAGCCTCAACTCTTGATATATATCCGTTTACAGGAGGATAGAATCTACTAGATCCAGTGTTAATAGAGATGTCTCCGTCCAGTGTAAACATAGCAGTTCTTACTGTTGGTCCAGTATCACCAGTAGCACCAGTAGGACCAGTAGCACCAGCAGGACCAGTAGCACCTTGAATTCCTTGTATTCCTTGTATTCCTTGTGGACCTAGTGCACCATCAGCCCCTATTAATCCCTGAATACCTTGTATTCCTTGTGGACCTAGTGCACCGTCAGCTCCTATCAAACCTTGTATTCCATTAATACCTTGTGGACCAGTAGCACCAGCAGGACCTATAAGTGATGCAAGCCATTCTGATTCCAAGCCTAAAAATCCGTTTGAAACATCAACTTCATAAGCCGATAATCCAGCGGCTCCATTTAATCCAGCAGGACCAGCAGGACCTTGTATACCTTGTAATCCTTGAGCACCATCAACACCATTCAATCCAGCTGGACCAGTAGCACCTATAAGTGATGCAAGCCATTCTGATTCCAAGCCTAAAAATCCGTTTGAAACATCAACTTCATAAGCCGATAATCCAGCGGCTCCATTTAAGCCATCTGCACCTGCAACTCCTTGTATTCCTTGAGGACCTAGTGCACCGTCAGCTCCTATCAAACCTTGTATTCCCTGAATACCTTGTTGACCAGTAGCACCAGCAGGACCTTGTATACCTTGTAATCCTTGAGCACCATCAGCACCGTTTAAACCATTAGATCCATCAGTACCTGCATTGCCTGTATCTCCTTTGAGACCTTGGATGCCTTGCAAGCCTTGATCACCTTTATCGCCTTTTAAGCCCTGTACACCATCAGCACCGTTTAAACCATCAGCACCAGCAGAACCTGTGTCGCCTTTTAAACCTTGGATACCTTGTAAGCCTTGGATGCCTTGAATTCCTTGCAATCCTTGAACACCATCAGCACCTGCATTACCTGTATCTCCTTTGAGACCTTGGATACCTTGTAAGCCGTCAGCACCTGTTAAACCTTGTATGCCTTGAGCACCATCAGCACCTATTAAACCTTGTATGCCTTGCAAGCCTTGATCTCCTGTGTCTCCTTTATCACCTTTTAAGCCTTGCAAGCCGTCAGCACCAGTAGCTCCTGAAGCACCAATATCGCCTTTAATTCCTTGTATACCTTGCGATCCTGTGTCACCTTTTAAACCTTGGATACCTTGAATGCCTTGTGCTCCAGTAGCACCATCTAATCCGTCAGCACCATCTGCACCAGTTAATCCAGTATCTCCTTTAATACCTTGTATTCCTTGTGGACCAACTGGACCAATAGCACCCTGCGTTGCTGTTATAATCTTTGTTATATTAGGAGTCTCTTGTTGTACTATTACTCTAAATTTTTCTGTTTCTGTTATTTCTGATTTATTTGTTATAACAGTCGTTTTAGTTATTTCGTTCATAATAACTCCATTAACGTGTTAGCTGTCTAAATACTGACACTTTTCCGTAATATACTGGATATATTTTATTATCTGCACCAAGCATTTCCATTTCCCATACATATTGGCTTTCTTGTGCGTCTAACGTGTCTCCTGCTGGTATCGTAGCAGTAACAGCATTGCTCATTGACATGGTAAACACGCCACCAGTAGGATTGGTTAACTCGCATACAAAACTAGCGGTAATAGCACTGCTTTTTGGCGTTTTACGCATAATAGCTGTATATACCCTTCCAGTTAAATCAATAGTAACTCCATTGCTATCTTCTAGCGTAAATTGAGCCTCATAGTCAGCACCTTGACGTATGGTAATATTTACTTCTTCTCCAATAAATCCGATCTTTAATGCCATAATTATCCCCAATTCTGTTTATAATTTATAATATCAATTACTGGAAGATTTTTCAACCAGTTCATTGAATCTCTTCATCATTGTTTCAACAGAAGTATCAATTTGCTTGATTCTTTCTTCTGTTCCTGGTCGTTCTTTAAGAACACGCTTTGTTTTATTCAACGCATTGATTTTCTTCTCAAAGGAATCCATCGCATAAACCAATTTTGCTTGTGGATTTTCTTTAATCAATGTTTTCAAATCTTCTATTCTATTTTCACGTTTTAATACTTGAATACGTGTTTGATATTCACTGATGTCTTGTAAATTTCTATAGAACTTTGCTTTCATTGCATCAGGAGATCCCTTGTCTGAATAGAAACGTTTAATTAATGGTGCTCTTGTCAATGCATCAGAAACGTTACCATCTGCAAGTGCTGATCCAGATTTGTACGTATTAAGCACTTCTCTGGTAATACCACCGCCAACATAACCCATTACATAATCAACCTGATCTGCTGTTGGGCTGAATACACCAGGAACGCCTGTTCCAAGTCCACCAGTTATGTAATCCATTACATACGCAATCGCTTTTCCAATTTCTGATGAGTTATCTTTATTTCTAGTCCATCCAGCAGTTGGTTGATTCTTATTTCTATCTTCTAATGCAATCTTCTTCTTTAATCCGTCTACATTTTCAGATAAAGCAACGGCTGGATCTATTACTGTTGGTGCTAATGTCTGAGCAAGCGTTCCTGATCCAATTGGGTTAAACGAGTTAGCCAAGGAAACGGAAAGATCGCTTAACTTATCTAATGGTTTACCGTATAACAACACTTCAGCAATAAATCTTCCAATTCTTGGTAATGCACTAATACCATAAGGCATTGGTACAGACAAGATCTTGTCTCCCATTGGAATTAAGAATCCATTGTCTTTTGAATATTCTGTTATATCTCTGTCATCGTATCCAGCAGCAGCAAGCAGCATTACTTGCATAACCCCAAGTGCTACTCCAGCCATAGCAATCGTCTTACCATGTTTTGTTAGTGATAAACCATCAGGACCACGCTCTACCATCGTCTTAGCAAATGCGTGAGATCCAGCAATAGATGCATTAAAGAAGGAATAGAATTTAGACACCGTCGCAGTAGTTGCACCACGATTATTAAAGTTAGCAGTCGTATTCTTTGCAAGCATTGCAGCTTGTTGATCACTCAATCCTTTTTCTATTGCTACTTTGAAGATTCCAAGTCTTGTTGCATATTCAGCAGCACTGTTATAGTCTGTGAACCAATCCATCAACGCTTTTATAGACTTTGGAGACTTGTCCATAAACATCGTCTTCAATCCCTCTGTATTGCCCTCTGCTGTTGTGAAGGAGTGTGCATAACCCGTTGGCATTCCAGCGTCTTCAGCACGCTTAATTAGTTGTGCAACGTCACTGTTGTCTACTATTCCAGCTGTCTTGTTTCTGAGTGACTTGTAGATACTGAACAAGTTCTTCATTGCATACTTGTTTATCTCAAAACCTTTACCATCAATAGCAGTTCCAGATATGTTGATCGCAGCAGTAAACATATCTCTAATAAGATTGATTGGTGCAAACGCTGGATTGAATTGCGTATTAATTCTGCTGAAGTAATGCGTCAATGGAGCAATAAGTCTTCCAAGTGCATCTAATATTCCTTTGGAGTCTGGTATGTCTTTATTGTTCAACAAATCTGCCACAGCCATTGATAATTCAGATTCTTTGTTGAATATAATGTACTTTGGTTTACCATTTTCATAGAACTTAAACGCATTTGGCATATTACCAGGCATCGTTTGTTCTCTAGGAACGACATTACCATCTTTGTCTTTGAAGTACTCTATTGGTGCTTTATTCTTTCCAGTCTTATCGTTTGGATCGTAAACGTATGCGAAAGAACCGTCTTTCTCATTGATCTTATTAACCAGCTTTTCTAATGCAGAAGAGACCACGTTTTGATTCTTAACTGTTACTAATTCTTGTAACTGTTTAAACATTTCTCCAATTGGATTGTTTACTTCTCCGCTGGTAATGCCTATTGTTCCCAATGTAGCATTATTCTTATATTCCTTACCTTTTTCAATTAATGGAACACCGTATTTATATAATTTAGCATTGGAGTCATGCTCTTCTTGAGTGATGGTTCCATTATCTAATTTACCATCGTTAATCTCTTTCATTTTCGATTGAACATAATCCAATATCGCTTGTATCTTTTGATTGTTTGCGTATTTTCTCTTGATGGCTTGTGCTTTTGCATCTGGCATACCAGATAAAGACCATTTCTTTGGATTGCTGTCATCAATATCAGTACGTTTAGAGGCAAGATATTTATTTGCTTCTTCTGCATGATAAGCATGAACTATTTCAGCAGCTTCATCAATCGTTACTCCAGCATCTTTAATCAATGGAATAAAGTTGTTTTCTTTGTCTTTTTCAACCGCTTTAAATCCGTCTTCTATTTTTGATGGTGCCAATTGGATTAATTGATACACATTCATATGTTCATTGATCTTATCAGTGAAATCCGTGTTCAATACCTTACCAGCCAACTCCATTAATTTCTGTAGAGGCTTGTTTCTTTCAACAATCTTTCTAACCCATTCTTCACTGAATACAGACGTTTGCAAGACTAGAACTTTAATTCCTTTGTTGCTTAGTTTTGCATCACTAAATTCGCCAAACTTAAACTCTGATCTATTTACCAGTTCTGCACGCTTTCTATTACGCATTGCAATATCAGCGTCTGTAGTGGTGGAGAGACGTTTTACTGGCTTCTTAGGTGCTGGTAAGTCTTCTTTTACTGGTACAGCTTTATCAATTGTTGATGCTTCTTCTTTAGCTATTAAGTATTTAAGTGCTTCAGCATTGCTAGAAATATTAAATTTTTTTATTGCATAGTAAATATCAAGTTTTAATTCATCGCTTGCATATGAAATATGATTTCCAATTTTGTCGTATACATCCAGGAAAAACTTTTTATCTGATTTAAGATCATTTCCTATAAACTCCAATGCAGTATGTGTTCTTTCTGCTGCAATTAATGCTAATTCTTTGTCTGAGCGAAGTTCTTTTGTCAAATTTCTAAATGTGCGAGCATCTCTTTTTACTGCAATTAGAGCTACATCTTTATCTCCACGAATCTCTTTACTTGCATCAGCTATTGCAAGAGCATTTATTTTCATTAATTTAAGAATAAATTCTTTATCTGATAGAAGTGATTCGTCTGCATATGAAAGAGTGTCTATATGTCCTCTAAATGCTCTTAAAATAAAACCTTTATCAGATAGAAGTCTCTTACTTGCATTTTCAATTAGATATATATCATCTTCTAATTGTTGCATTACTTCTTCTTCGTTATCCCAATTTACTTTATCATACGTAGACAATCTCATAGTCTTCGATAACCGCATAGCCTTCTTCTTTGGAGCTGGTAAGTCTTCTTTGATTGGAATTTCTTTTTCAATCTTTGCAGCCTCATCTTTAGCGATTAAGTATTCAAGAGCTTCTACTTCATCTTCAATTCCAGATTCCCTTATTTCTAATAGTAGTTTGCTACTTGCATATTTAAGTGCATATCCATCTTGCTTAACTGCTTCTAATACGACTTCTTTATCTGCTTGTAAATTCTCGCTTGCGTAATAAAGTGCTCCTCCTGTTTCTTTTACTGCTGCTAATAAAATATCTTTATCAGATTTCAAATCAGTTGATGCATATTGAATTGAATAGCCATTTTTCTTTACTGCAGATAACATTAACTCTTTATCAGCTCTTATTTTTTGACTTGTATCTGCAAATGAAAAATAATTATTTTTTATTGCCTCAAGAATAACGTCCTTGTCATTTTTAAGTTTTTTACTTGCATATTCAAAAGCAGAGCCATGTGTTTTAACTGCTTCAAGTACAACTTCTTTATCTGCTTTAAGCTCTTTACTTGCATAATATAAAGCCTGTCCATTTTGTTTTACCGCATCAAGTACTATCTCTTTATCTGCACGTAAT
>Ga0316610_1000390_pt1 | contig 10751 bp, 14 predicted proteins | sample MIS2017111B_MG_FD_207677 | JGI IMG/M metagenome (GOLD analysis project Ga0316610, IMG submission 207677) | Microbial mat bacterial communities from Middle Island sinkhole, Lake Huron, Michigan, United States - MIS.2017.111B | ecosystem: Environmental > Aquatic > Freshwater > Lake > Sediment... | reverse complement strand
AGATGCTTATCTAGCCATGCCTGTGTAGTTTTAACTTTACTATCAACTACTGCCACTTCTCCATCTAGTTCTTTAACTAAGGCTTTAAATACCTCAAAAGCGGATACATAGTGAGAAAGATTAAGTAGATCAATCAGGAACTTCTTTCTATTTGTATCTGTAGCCACTAGAAATTCTAAACTAGAACTACTACTCTGATAAACCAATTGGCTGAATGCTTTCTGATCAATGCCAATTATATCTTCAATATGTTTAAATGTAGAGGTAGCAGTATGTGCTGAGATATTCTCGCCATTTCTGTAGAAAGATACACTCTGTGTAGCGCCTCTAGTAGTTTTAACTACATATTCATCTTCGTCTTTTTGAAATACTAGCTCAATAGAATAGGACTTATCCTTAGTATATCTATTGAGTATATCGGCTTTCTTAATGCCTTTAGAGTTCTTATTATAAAGGCACTCTTCTAGTATAAGTGGAATACTTGTCTTGCCATGTCCATTTTTACCAATTAGTTGCATAATTGGATACCTATCAAAATGGATTACATTACCTTTACCGTAGGAGAATAGGTTATCCCATTTCAAAGTCTTTAATACAATCATGCTAATGTCCATCCTTTATGTTGTTTTACAGTACCATGTAGCAATCTTCTTAAAGTAGGTGGATCTAAATTGAAAAGTCTTGAGAATTCAGCAGTATTAGTAATACTATAAGATACCCCTTCAGGAGACTTTACTAAAGGATATACTATTCCTCTTTCTTGCGAAGTCTTACCGCTTCTTTTTCTAGTATTTTTTAAGTTAATTAATTCCAAATACTTATCAGGAAATTCTTCTTTTAACCATGTATGTACTCTTAAACCAGCTATTTGTTCAATAGTTTGCTGAGATACTCCAGTTATTTTTGAAATATTATTAGCAGACATATCATTTTTTAGAAGTATTTCAAATACTTCTATTATTTTATCTTTTGAATACTTGGAATTTATATGAGCATTTCCTCTTTTAAAACTATCTCCTCCTTCATTGTTATTTAATCCATTGAAAAAAGTATCTAATTCTTTTATCCAATATATTTCTTTATCATTTAATGATGGAATATCACATACTTCAACTATACCATATTCAGGAAGCCCATAGGATAAATACATTTTACAAATCTTATTATTAGTATGTTTACCAGTTAATAATAATCTTATATGATCTTTAATTCTTCTTTCAATATTATCCGATTGACCTATATACATATTAGTATTAAATTTAAGGTAGTAGATACCTACAGTCATAATTTAATCCTTTATGTTATCGTGATACGCTTTTAAGGCTTTATCTACTATTTCAGGGGATAATTCTAAAATATATGTAAGATAATCTATTATTTCTTCTTCAATAGTCATTTCTGGTGAAAGAATCAGACTAGTGTCAATACTGCGTTTTGTGATCTTTTTATCCATCAATTCATGATCTACCATATTAGATAGTTCAGCCATATCACCCTCTATTTGATATATCGTATGATCTGGACTGGTCGCGAGCATCGGCTCGCCAGCTTGGATTGTTTTACGAATTAACTGTGGTAGCCCTAGTGGAACAAACTTATGCTCCAATGTATCACTATCAAGAATAATAATACCAGTATCAGTAAGAGACCTATGAAAAGAAGTGGTAATGGGAGATCCTGGATAAAGTATATTACGCTGGGAATTATCATAAGAATGTAAATCACCTGCGAGGACAACTTTCCACTGATCAAAAATTGATAGATCGACTTCAGGTTTAACATAAGGTTTTATTTCCCCTCTACAATGGGTAGCAAGTATTCTATTATCGAAGGTATATTTAATACCTTTTTCAAATTCTTTTAATTTATTATAAGGAATAAAGTCTATTCCCTTATATGTATAATAATTATCAACTATTGTAACTAGGGGATTAAGTTTAGTTGTAATAGACTTAAGATATGTTAAAAATGTAGTATCTTTTTTAAGAGCTTCATGATTACCAGGTATAATAATAGTTTCAACTATTCTAGTGGTTACAAACTCATAATAAAGTTCTAATTCTTCCAATGAAGGCATTTTATCAAAAAAATCACCTAACATTAAATGCATATCTACTTTATTTTCTATATCTGCTAGTTTAGCAAATAGTAGACGGAAACGATTCTTAGCCCATTCAATAGGAATATTCTTTGTATTTAGTTTAATATGGTAATCAGCGCTCGCTAATATCTTCATTCACTATCTCCACTGTAACTCTAAGTATATTATTACCATACTTATCTATTTCCTTCATTGTTATAATACTTTGTATTTTAGTATTAACTCCTTTACCTGTTTCTTTACTCAACATTTCTACAAATTTAGAAATGTTTTCTTCCATATGTTCTTTTGCTGTAATAAATACTGTTGTCGAGCACATTTTTGCTTAATCCTTTAGACAAAAAATGCCACTAAAGTCTAAGACTAATAGTGGCATTTCTATGTATTAACCTAGGTCGCTAATCGCTTCTTTCTCTGATTCAGTGGGTTCTTCTGCATCGGCTCCTGAAGTAATCTTCTCAAGAGTTTTACGAACTTCATCTGCTGTAGGACGAACGTACTTGCTATCAATATCTTCAGCAGCATCTGCGGCAGCTTTTTCATCTGCACTAAGAGCGCGCTTCTTGCAACGCAATACTTGCAAAGTGTATTCTACGTTGAAAGGAAGTGGGCCGGTCTTTGCGCGCTTAAATACAATGTCCCAACCATTATCATAATCAGTAGGATCACCAAGATCTTCTGCTGCGCTAAGAATCTGCTCAAATAGTTTCTTCTTAAGATTAAGGACTTTAACCTTACCATCCTTAGGATCAATACAATTAATACTATACGCCCATGAACACTTCTTATCAGGGAAGAATTCGGAAACGTGATCTGTTTCTAGATTGTTAAACTTCTCAGCCTGACGATCAAAAGCAAGACATTCAACCGGAATATCTTTTCCATTAGTGCCTTTAAGCCAGTAAACGTAACGGGGAAGAACTCCACCGATCAAACGTACTATATTCTCACCATCTTTGTATTCGAATGCGTCAATGCTTTTCTTTTGTGCCTTACCTTTGGTATCGCCAAATTTTAGTGCCATATTTTATCCTTCGTATTTGAAAGTTATTTCGTTGTTAGTTACATTAAGTAATGGATTGTGTCGGATACTGCTTAGTTCTATATCTGGATAGTGTGATAGCGGCAGTGACTTTACTCCATATAGTTTATATAAGCTGTAGTCTCGTCTAGCTGCTAAGAGAAGATATTGATAAATGTATAATATATCTGTTTGATTATCATTCAATATTTCGTCAGCATTTAGCAAATAACTATTGCCTACAAGTTTGCTACGTAAACCATACTTTAGTATTCGATTCTCTTTGAAAGTTCTTAGTATGCTTACTGTCTTGAATGGGTCGGCTTTGTACTCTTTGAGCAATCCGATCCAATTAAAAAATAAAATAGCCATAGTTCCCCATTGCAAATAATATTATACCATCTTTGATTATGAAAATCAAGTCTAATTTTTAAGTGCCCTAAAGCACTGTTACTTTCCAGCCTTTCTGTAAATAAAAGGCTAATCTTATGTTATTCTGTCTTACTTCTGATCTACCCTTAAAGTGTAAGTCTATCACTATAGGGTCTAACTTACCAGGACTTAGACGCATGATACGTCCTATAATCTGCTCCAAGGTAGGGTCATTAGCTATAGGAACTGCAAGAATAACACAAGAAAGAGGATTAATAGATATCCCTTCAGAAAATATCTGTCTCGATCCGCATAGTATATCGCATTTTCCATCCAGGATTTTATCGATTTCATCGTTACGATTTTTTGTCTCTCCTATAATACAAGTAGCCCTATCTTCTAATAGTTCCGCTGTTTTAACCAAAAAGTCAGTTCTATCCGCAATTACTAATACTTTATGACCCTTATTAGCTTGTACTAATGCAATACCTGCAACTAGTTCCTGATATCCCTTATCTCCTAGAAGATTAGTTATTTTATCAGCCCATGTCTTTCCAGGTGGTAATGTAATGCCTGTCTTTAATATATGTATCTCTGGATTAAGTGTGTTATTTTGTGCTGGTTTAAATACTGTATGACCAAAGTAATCAGGAAACATTACATGCTTCTGATCCTTACGTTTCATAGTACCACTTAGAGCAATTCTATAACGAGCGTGGCACTCATTAACGATATTAGTAAAAGTAGTAGCGGGTGTATGGTGAGCCTCATCCATGATGATAGTCCCAAAGGTTTTGGCAATTCTGTCCATGTTTTTAGTAATAGACTGCACGTTGCCCACCACAATGCAAGTGTCGAGATTAAACTTACCATCACCAATAATACCTGGAGTAAATCCATATAGTCCTTCCACTTCTGCTATCCATTGATCTCTAAGAGCTGCTGTATGTGTTACTACTAGTGTCTTTTGTCCAAACTTATGAGCTATATGTAATGCCGTAAATGTTTTCTGTGGACTATACCATTATCTTAAAATAAATGAAGCTATATTGTACTTTCTTGTTAACCTTGTATTATTAGTAGAGTTCTTAAATAGTAGATTTATAATATCCTTGCTATCACTTACGGTAAGTGTTAAACTATAACATTCGCCTTTTTTATTTATTTGATGATAAGTGATTTGTTCTATTTTTCTATCCAATAATTTTTCAAACTCTCTTTTTACAGAAATTAAGAATGATTTCGTACTAGCACATAAACCTACTGTTACTGCTCCCGAAGCTTTTTTATCATAGTGCCCATCTCCATCAATATACCCTCTTAAGAATTCTAACAAGAGGTATTCCTCTGGTATATTTGGCAGTACATACGTATGCGTTTTATTACCTGTAATATTAAAGATATCTTTTAAATCTTTAACAATTTGTTCACTATTAAAACGAATTCTACAGGCTGTATTATTCATAAAATTACAAATATCATGCTCTGCTTTAATAGCTAGTTTAAATTTTTCTAGATGTTCTTTATCAGATAGTTGAAGACCTATACCCAATCTATTTCTATCTTCTTCTATATATCCATCCGCGGCTATAAAACCAGCCCAATAATAAGCTGCTTTAGTACCTGAAGAAAAGAATAGTTCATCTACTTTCTTCTTTTTGGAAAAATCAAAACCCCATTTTTTAGTTCTATAATTAACTTGCCTTTCTGTTAAATTATAGAACTCGCCTATTTCTTTAAAAGTTAGGCCATCCTTTCGCATACTTAAAAAATCTTCTTTTGTAAGTTCAATCATTATAAACTCCCATTAGGTGGATTGAGTTAATTATTAAGATATTCGCCATGTTATATAAAAATTTTGAATATGGATATATTATACCCCATCCAACAAAAAATTTCAAGTACTAATTTTTATATCCCAGCAAAATCCGTTCTGGATTTTCTGTGAGTCTCTGAACCATTTGGAAGCATTCCTGCTAACTCTGGCTGCTGATTATTCTATTTCTAGACCTTCCAGCAATTGAGCGAATTTATTACTCTTTAATTACTTAAAGAGAGGGCAAAACATTTACCCCAACCCACTAGCGCATTAATGAAACAAGATTCTTCCACTTGGTCATAGATAACTTTCTGTTCCGGAAATAATTCGTGCTTTGGCGCAGGTATATCAGCGAACTCCAATACTCGTTTATCTACAATTTCATAATCCTTGGGAATAAGATCGGTTCTACCTTGTGGAATACTCAATATTTTTGGAGTAACCATTCGATAGTTACGAATTACTTCAACCTCACCTACTCCACCCCTATCGGTCTGAATTCTATAGGTTAGCGCTTCAAATATTTCTTGCTTATTAGGAGGAAGATCTAGATATATCCTATTGGATATTATTGCTTTTGGCATTGTAGTAACTCAATTAATTTAGCCTGCTCTTTAACTCTTTCTCGTAATTCGCGTAGCTCATAATATTCCATTTGTAATTCCCTAAGACGCCTGATTCTACATTCTATATATGGAAGCTCAGAAAAGACTTCTTTATACTTTAAGTATTCTTGCTTATAGTGGTCACGCTGATCTTGTAGCTTAGCAATACGTTTTTTTAAACGCCCAATTTGTATATCGCTATCAGTAATGCCCCTTAAAAGCCTATCAACTGTTACTGGATCTAAAAAGTCGTTACTCATTAACCATCCCCCTCAAATTCTACACTATTGCGCCAGCCGCAGTCCGGACAGATATATTCATGATAGCCCCCTGACAGCGTTTTACCGTATTCATCCTCATACCATATGGTTTTTTCACTTCTAGCAATATGGTCACAATTACTTTTAATAGACCGTAAATCTTCATTTAATTCTTCTGCTTGTTTTTTCCATGCTTCCATTCTACTTATAGTTCTTTGCCTACGTTCAATCATTTTAAGTAACTTAGCAGCTTCTTCAGTAGGTAATTCTAGTAATTCTTTCAGTAGTCTGTCAGACTTTTCTAGTTGTGTCATCATATTTTTCCTCATAGAATCCATATAAAATATAAGATCCTTGTATTTTTAATAGACCTGCGTATTTCTGCTCTATAGTGGGTTTAAATAATGCCATAAACCTGGCTTGCATACCCTCCACTTCTATTAGTGAGCAACCAACGCTAGGAATTACTTTAGTTATTTTCTTAAATGTTAATTTGCAAAATGTTTTCTTAACGTACTGAAATATTTTTCCATGTGCATCTATAAACCATAGATTAGGTTTAGCAACTTTAATCAAATCTGATAGGAAGTACAGTGCTAAACGTAAAGGATGCAGATTAAATCCATCTATATGAAGTTTAAGACGCCTACCCGCCAGTGATTTGGCTGGTAGGTTCTTATCGTCTATAACTTTCAATACTTCTTTATCTTTATAGATCTTTAGATAGCAAAGTACCCCATCTAGTTCATTTGGCTTAGTTCCCAGTTTGTATACGGGCCAAGCAATCTCCGACAATTTCATACTTCTTCTCAAACTTTCCAAATGAATAATCAATGCCTACCTCTTGGTCGACGCCTATGGGGAATAGTGGAATTGAACAACCTCTATCTTTTTGGGTATTCCGCTTAAGGAGCTCGCAATAGGCATCCACCTCATCATCTGGTACGATGGCCACGATTGAGTCGTGTACCAGCATAAAGATTTTTGATTGCATGTTCCTCTGTTCCAATTCTTTGCTTGTATCAATAGCTCCGAGTAAGTTAGCGTCTGAGGCAAGTGATTGGATAAGGGAATTGACTCCGCTCCGTACTTCATGCGCTGCGATTCCTTTATCGCTGCTGAATACATTAGGTAGCCTACGCTTTCTTCCAAAAAACGAGTAGCAATATCCATTTTCTTTAATAAACTCCTGTGTTTCATTAAGCCACTTACGCAATCTAGAAAACTTCTTGAAGTATTGATCAATAACTTCTTTGGCATCTGATAGAGTAAGATTGCCCCCTTCTTTATTTACTGTATCAGCAACCTTCTGTGGTCCACTGCCATAAAGAATACCGAATGTAACAGCCTTAGCAGCTTGACGATCTAGTGGAAATAGCTTCTTAACATCTTCTACTGGACACGCTAAGTTAAATACCATCTTAGCAATAGTTGAGTGGAAGTCACCTTTTTGAAGGAATACACTCTGTAGATTCTTATCACCAGAAAGTACTGCAGCATAATAAACTTCTGCAGTTGCTAAGTCTTGTGATACAATCTTAAAACCCTCAGGAGCTTTAATACATCCTTTGATAATTGGGTCGTCCCGAGGTATCTGTTGAGCATTAAATTTACCGCTACTAGATAAACGGCCACTAGTAGTAAAAGTGAGATTAAAGTTCGTTCTAATTCGCCCATCTTTGTCTAGCTCCGGTAATATCTTACTAATATAGGATGACTTAATCTTTCCTAGCTGACGGACTTTAAGAATTGCCAAAGGCAATGGGTGTTCTTGACCTAATTCCTCAAGAACTTCAGCATCTGTACTAAGTGCTCCAGTACCAGTTAGCTTCCCAGTAGGAGTAAGCTTGAGATAATCAAAAAGTACAGTGCGAAGCTGTTGTACAGAGTTAGGATTGAAAATCTTTCCAGTATCTTGTTCAAATCGTTTAATAGCGTCAAAATTATATATCTCCTGCTTTGCTTCAAGAATCCACTTGTCAAGGTATTTCTCCGATGCTTCAAGTCTTTCTCTATCCATGGGAATTCCAACTTCTTCCATTTCCATTAGGAATTTAACTCCTGGAATAAGAATGTTGGAATAAACGAACTCTAGCTTAGGGTTCTTTTTAATTATTGGTCTAAACTTGTGATGTAGCTCTAAAGTCGCGGCTGTATCAATAGCAGCATAAGTACTAATAATATCAAAAGGTATAAGGTCATACGTAAAATCCTCTTTTAGTACATTATTCTGCTTACAGTAATTCTCTCTGAAGTTGTCTAGATCTTTGTCGTAGTCACCATACTCTGTATGTTTAATTGCTAGAGCTTTAAGACCGTGAGTGCCTTCAGACTCATCTAATACATAATGCTCTACCATAGTATCATCACAATCAGCTTGGAACTTCAATCCAAAATGATACTTTAGCATCTTTTCGTCAAACTTGCGATTATGAAATACTATTTGATACTTCTCGCAAATGCTTTGGAGGATACTGATGCAATCCCCGCTGAGTACATCAGAAGATATATACCTTCCATGGAAAGGTTTGTAGGAAATCGAGATCCCGAGAACGTAACCATCGCGCGGATAAAGCGCTGTCGTTTCAGTATCCAACGCGACTGCGGTTGCTTCGCTGCTGAGGACTTCCTGTAAGAACTCAATTGCTTCTGTTTCATTTTCAATTCCTTTAAAGTCGCCACTTACTGCTGTATTCTTTATTGTGCCATCAATGAACTTTTTAATCTGAGATACTGCACGCTCAAACTCTGGCTTCGCCTCTGGTCTGAAAGCTAAGGCCGAAGGATTCCCTACTGGTAAAAACTTATCTAAAAGTAGTAATCCCGAGTGATTAGTAACAGATTCTTTAGTAAAGTGTTTTGTTGATTCAGCTCCTACTGTAATAATAAAATCATAGTCATTAATATCTATTACTATATCACAGTCTTTCTTTAATACTTTTTGTAAATATACTGAACTTAGGTGATAATGATCAAATTCAAAATCAAAATATCTACTATAATCTACTTTACTTGGGCATTTATCAATTATTGCGATGTTGGGCATATGTATTCCTTTATACTATCTACGTATTCTTGTGAAAGCTCTCCAGGATCTGAGTCGTCCTCTAGACCGATAATCTCACACTGGAAATCATTTTCTTCAATTAGTGGTTTTAGTTTCTTTGCCGCTTCTCTGCCAGCTTCATCACCATCGAACATTAGATATATCTTAGTAATACCTTGCATCTTATATGGTAGAAGCTTATTTCTTGTATCTTTCTGAAGCGTATTCGTGCCAAAGACACATACTGTGTTAGTTAGGCCCTTATCGTACACGTTTAGCATATCGAAGATTCCTTCAACTAATACTAGACTAGTACTTTCTTTAGGCACGCTGGGCGGAAATAAGGGTATAGTTACACCGCTAGGATAATTAAGATACCTAGGATTGCCTTGAGATAGTGTATGTCTACCCAGGAACATTACTACTTTACCTGTAATGTCTTTAATTGGAAAGATGATTCTATCTTCAAAGTTACGCATTTGTTTATCTTCGGCACTTAAATAAAACGCACCGAATAGCTTCAAAGTTTCGACACTAATACCTCTGAAACTCCTAGTGTATGGTACATATGCCTCAGGGTAGGGTAACCCCTCATTACTTATTCTTAGATTAGCTAATTTCTCTTTTAGTTTAGCAACTTTAATAAAGTTGGTATTGGATATAATGCCAAAGTATTCAAAGATGCTTTTGCGTTTAAAACCACAAGAGAAGCAATGAACTGCTCCCGTGGTTTTGTGCACTCTGCAAGAAGGATTAGAATCATCATGGTCAGGATTTAGACACTTGATAAGATAATCATGTCCTGATATATTATACTGTATTCCTTTTTCTTTTAATAGGTCGGCTACATAATCAGTCATTTTAGTAAATACTCCATCTCTAAATATTTTTCGGACTCAGGAGTATTTGCAGATGACCATGCATGTCTTTTACGTTCACATTCTATACCAGCTTCAAAAGCCCTTTTACTAATATCTAAAATAAATTGTAGGTGTACTTCCTTCCACTCCGTACCTTCATATAATGGGTCAAAGTACTTAGCACTTTCTTTAGGATATGTTTGTTTCCACCAATCTATAAAATTTATTTGCATTTATTCATCCCATGGCAGATCAACTGCCTCTTCGTCTGTTTTCTTAGTAGGTTTCTTTCCAGCTTTTTTAATCGTTTCTTTCTTCTCAGGTGTATCCATTGGAGTAGCACTAATACGTAATGTATCCCAATCAATTCCTGAAGTGAATTTCATTTCACGGCCTCCACGAATTTTACTAGTATCAAAAGTCAAAGCGCCTAGATCTTTATCATGAGCTTCCATAGTTAAAGCAATGTCAGCAGCATCTAAAATACCTTTAGCAAATCTAGCTTCTCCACTTGCGTCAATTTGATATGGTGAAATCATCACTACATCATACTTACGAGCTATCTCTTTTAGTTTCTTACTAATGATAACTTGTGGTTGCCAATCGAACTGACTGAATCCACCCTCTATTACAATTTGATTAAGATAGTCTACTACTACTGTAGTTA
>Ga0316610_1000389_pt1 | contig 10761 bp, 7 predicted proteins | sample MIS2017111B_MG_FD_207677 | JGI IMG/M metagenome (GOLD analysis project Ga0316610, IMG submission 207677) | Microbial mat bacterial communities from Middle Island sinkhole, Lake Huron, Michigan, United States - MIS.2017.111B | ecosystem: Environmental > Aquatic > Freshwater > Lake > Sediment... | reverse complement strand
ATTGGTCATCCATTTCGCAAAGATTTCCCCATCAGCGGTTACATGGAAATGCGTTACGATCCAGAGAAAAAACGCGTTGTTTATCAACCAGTCAGCATTGAACCCCGTAGTCTTGTGCCGCGGGTGATTCGTCATGACAATCGGTTTGTTGAATAATTTGGGGTTTTGAAAAAATCATCGTGGGTGAGACGTTATTCAGTTTTACCCACTATTTTTCCCAATCGCCATGATTACCATTATGCGACTCCCTAACGATGGTAATCATGCCGATTTCAAGCAGTTACAACAAATTTTTGTAAAAATGAACCGTAGCAACCAAATATCGGACAATTCCGCTACGCAAACAAAAATTCATTCCAACGTTGCACACTATAATCATATTCCGGCATCACCGTATTCCACACATAAACATTGCTAAAACGTTGTTCATACGAGCCGCCATTACGAACTTCCCCCTTGCGCACAGACACATTCCCATCAGTGCCACGCAAATCTTCAGACGCGGCTTTACCTTCATACCAATACGCCCATTCAGCCTCACTCATGTGCTGTTTTGAGCGAGAAGCATTTGAAATATAATAACCTTGGCGAGAAATGAACGCCCCCGCCCAACCAGAAAGCCACCAATTCATGTACTCATAAGCAGCATCCTGCTCGCGTCCCTTGGTTTTCGCAGACAAGCACATCACCCCATGCCACGCGCGATAACCTTCTTTTGGTGCGGCGTATTCCACTGCCATGCCTTCCCCGTTTAATGAAGCAATCGCAGGCGAGAACATACTCCCGATAACTGCTTCGCCCCGTTTAAAAAACTCAACCGATTCAGGCACTGAGTTCCACAAATTGCAAAAATGCCCCTGTTCCTTCAGCTTGATGACAATCTCGAACAATTTATCAATTTCTTGCCGCGTCATATTACCCATGTCTTTGAACGTCATCAACCCCTTGGCTTGCGCCGCGAGTGCGAGATCAAACACTGCAATGGTAGGTGCATTGACCAATGTGACCTTACCTTTCCAACGCTCATCCAACAACCAGCCCCAACTTTCTTCCTGATATGCCTTGCCCTTGGTAATAACCTTGGTATTGTAACCAAACGCATCAACATTGTGAACGTATGGCATAAAACTAATTTTCCCAGTTTCCTTAGTGCCTAGCGAACCATCTTCTTGAATATGAATGATTCTCACCGGTGCATCACCCAGACCAATTTTGGCATCAGGTAATATTTTGCCAGTCTTGGTTAAATTATTGACTTCATTCCAATAAGTTAAGCGTTTAGTATCAATGGGTTGGATAGCTTTCGATTTCCACAGCAAATTGATTGCATCTGACCAGTGTTCGTAAATATCAAAGGAATCAGGATTATGCTGTCCCCGTTCGAGTAATTCGGCATCGCCACGGGGTTCAAATACCAACTTGATGCCTAATTCTTGTTCCGCCCGTTGTCGCAATTCAGTTTGTAGGGTAACGTGGGTGCCGAGAACGCGCAAAGTCACCTTGCCTTCCGCATGAATATAAGGAGCGTAGCCTGCGGTGAGCGCGCCAACCGCAACCGTTCCAGTGGTTTTAAGAAAATCCCGCCGGGTAATCGGAACTTCGAGTTTGCTTGCCATGATTTTTTCACCCAATTAGATTGAAATTCTGGGAATGTGAACTGTCGGTATGTTAATTTCAGTGGTTAGGCAATTTATCTTAATTATTCTAAAGTTAGCGCAGGAACAACAAACCTAACGAAATCCCCCTAACCACCTTTGAAAAGGGAGAATTTCTTCATTCATTCAATATTTCCCCAACAACTATCCGCTGACCACGATCAATGCTTCAATCTCTCGCAGCCCCTGATGAGTCGGATAATTTTGCTTAAATACCTTCACCGTGCTTTGCAACAACTCGCCCATCCCCATGATTTTATAGCATTTTGCCAACACCAGCAACGATTCTGGAACTGCGGGCGTGCCCTGATATTTTTCCAACACACTTTTTGCACGATTCACCGCCGCCACATACGCGCCCCGTTTGATATAAAAATTAGCAACATGCACTTCATACATGGCTAAATTGTTGCGCAAAAAAACCATCCGTTGCCGTGCATCTTGCGTGTATTTACTGTGTGGAAATAATTTCACCAATGTCGCAAAATCATTAAATGCAGCAATTTCCGTTTTAGTGTCACGTTGCGATTTATCCACCGGGAAAACTTTATCTAACGGGCTGATATTCCGCTCAAAATTGATCAACCCCTTCATATAATACACATAATCGACAAATGGATGACGTGGATATTGCTTAATAAACCGATCCGCCGCCGCCATTGCCGATTCCGGCTCTTCATAGCGATAATACGCATAAACCATATCCAATTGCCCCTGTTGCGTTAATCGCTCAAAGGGATAACGGGATTCAAGCACCTCATAATACTTGATGGCGCGCTCATAATCGCCTGAATTAAAATAATCTTTCGCCTCATTGTAAATTTTTTGGGCTGACCACCCTTCCGTTTCATCCCGTTCCTCAAAAAAACTACAACCAGAAACGTTCGCTAATACCATGAAAACGAAAAAAATTCTGCCAACTGCTTGAAAATACTGCATTACCATGCTTGATCTCTTATCAATAATTCGTGCAAGTTTAAAACCTAAAGATAACCGTTATGAGTCAATAAAGTGTGCATTTTAACATGAAAACGAGCGGGCGCATCGCTGAAAAATGTGCTAGGCAATGGCACAATCGTTTGGATAGCTTTCTATAGATACTTTAAAAATCAATTAGTTATAGATGGTTTGTTGATAATTCGATGAATTGTAATAGCAAAATTTTAAAAATTATCCTGAAGTATTGAAATAACACAAAAATTTCAATTATCATGATAAGATTCAAAAAACAAATTTCGTCGAGGACAGAACATGCGGTTGTGTAATTTATTATATTTGTTAGTTATTCTTTGCCAAATCAATTCCGTAGTGGCGGCACCCGCGGTTGCTTTGGGCGATACTCCGAAATATTCATCTAATTTCAATCAGTTCGATTATGTCAACCCAGACGCGCCCAAGGGCGGTGAATTGGTTTTATCGGTCATGGGAAATTTTGAAAGTCTCAATCCGTTTATTATTGGTGCAATTCCAGCAAGTTACGTTAATTTGTTGTTTGACACCTTGATGGAACAGAGTCAGGATGAACCGTTTAGCAATTATGGTTTGTTAGCGCAAGATGTTGAATTGGCAGAAAATAAACTGTCGGTGACTTTTCGACTCAATCCCAAGTCCCATTTTTCTGATGGTAGCGAAGTGACTGCTGAAGATGTCAAGTTTTCTTTCGATACTTTGAAGAGTAAGCTGGCATCGCCGCATTATCGCGTGTATTGGGCAGATATTCAAAAAGCTGAAGTGATTGATAAATACACGATCACTTTCAGTTTCACTAAGGAAAATCGTGAGTTACACATGATCATTGGACAATTGCCAGTGCTTTCTAGGACGATGCTCAAGGATCGGGAGTTTGACAAAATTGTTGGCGAACCGTTGTTAGGAAGTGGACCTTATCTCGTTGATAATTTTAAAATTGGCAAATACATTACTTACAAGCGAAATCCTAACTATTGGGCAAAAGACTTGAATTCGCGGCGCGGCATGTACAATTTTGACAAAATCATCGTAAAATACTATAAAGAACCGAGTATTGCCTTAGAAGCCCTCAAATCTGGCGAGTTTGATTTTATGGCGGTGTACAGTTCTAAACAGTGGGCGCGGGACGTTGAGGGTCCCCAATTTGACGCGAACAAGATTAAAAAAGTAGAACTGCCACACAGGAATAATGCCGGAATGCAAGGTTTCGTGTTTAACTTGCGCAAACCGATTTTTCAAGACATTCGCGTGCGCCAAGCGATTAATTTGGCGTTTGATTTTGAATGGGCGAATAAAAATTTGTTCTATCAGCAGTATAAACGTTGTTATAGTTATTTCAGCAACAGCGATTTGGCAGCCACTCAGCTTCCTAGCGAGGATGAGTTGGCATTGTTAGCCCCGTTTCGCGATAAACTGCCAGAAGCGGTATTTACCCAAGTTTGGCAGCCGGTAGAAAACGGTTCTCCGGAGGTTTTGCGCAGTCATTTGTTGCAAGCCAAGAATCTGTTAACTGAGGCGGGCTGGAGGTTACAAGACGGTATTTTGCAAAAAGAGGTGGTTTCCGACACCGGACAGCCGGAAACGCTGAAATTGGAATTTGAGGTAATGTTGACCAAGCAAGGATTTGAGCGAATTTTAGCCCCGTTTGAACACAATTTGAATAAATTGGGGATAAAAATTAATTATCGTTCTATCGACACCGCGGTTTATCAGAAGAAACAAGATGAATTTCAATATGATATGTTGGTGACGGTGTTTTCAAGCTCACAATTTCCGGGGAATGAATTAATGAATTTGTGGCATTCTGCCTCAGCCAATCAAACAGGTTCGGGAAATTTAATGGGATTGCACGATCCCGTGGTCGATGAGTTAATTGAAAAAGTGGTTTATGCGAATACCCGAGCGAAATTAGTGACTGCAATTCGTGCGTTGGATCGAGTAATGTTACATCAGGAATATGTGGTGCCCAATTGGTTCATTAATACACATCGTGTTGCTTTTTGGGATAAATTTGGACAGCCATCCACCTATCCCTTGTATTATCAACCAGATGATTGGGTGATTCAAACTTGGTGGATGCCAACAACTGACAAAAAAGTTCAGTAAAGTTAATAAAATAAGCGATTCGCAACAGTTCAGACAGTTCTAAAATTATATCTTGATAGCAATCAGTTGGCGAATCGGCAAAATAATTATAACTCATTGATTCTAGAAAAACTATCCGAAATATTGATTCTCAACACTGTGGACAGTTTTTTATAATTATTTATTATAATCAATATGTTAAACACACATTACGCTGATTTGTCAACTGATTGATATTGCGATGAAATTTTGAAACTGTCCGAACAGTTGTCGTTTAGAATAATCAGTTACTTCCGATCATTTTTATCCTTGTCGAGTTCCAATTCCAGTCATCTTGGGAATAATTTTATTGATCTTGGCTTGAAAAACTTCTTGTAATTCAATAACAAAGGGATCACGCTGCACTTGCGATTGCGCAGATTGTTGCGGAGTTCCCTGTACATGGGTGGTGGCGGCTGACGAATTTCCTGCGACTTCAGAATTAGTCACAGGCGGTGGTGTTGTGGGCTTCTCCTGCACAATTTCAATTTTGCAACTCTTATGATATTGTTGCTGCAAATAATTATTGATGGCATCTTGAGCTGTGGGGCGACATAATCCCTTGTGTGCCTCAGACAGAGTTAAATAGAAAATATCTCCCTCTAACTTCTTGAATTCACAATGAACCAATAACTCTTTTGCCAAGGCTTTCAGCGAGCACTGCGCCACAATCGTCGCCCATTCGGCATTTGTTGAGGGTGGGGGGGGCGCGGCACTTGATACCACTGGAACATGATGGGCAGCAGGTGCATAGTTGGGCGTTGGGGCATAAGTGCGTTGTAATTCAGTCGGTTGGCGTTCTGACGGACGTGGTGCTGCGCGCAAATCCGATTCTTGGGGACGAAATACTAACATGCGCAACATGATCATTTCAAAGCCACCGCGTGGATCCGGGGATAAGGGCAAATCTCGCCGCCCAATCAAGCCAATTTGATAAAATAATTGCACTTCTTCTGGCAAAATCTGCTGGGCGAGAGTGAGAATTTCTTGCCCCAATTCATCATGAGTATCAATCGCTTGTGGAACAAATTGCGCCAATGCGATTTTTTGCAACAATGTTAATAATTCGCTGAGAACACTGTTAAAATCTGGATTATTTTCTGCCAAACTTGCCACTTGTTGCAATACTTCAGTTGCATTGTTAGTTGCCAGTGCCTTGATTAAATTCAAAACTACGTCGTGATCCAAGGTGCCCAACATGGTACTCACTTCGGTCGTCAGTAATTTTCCCGCACCATAAGCAATGGCTTGATCGAGCAAACTGAGCGCGTCCCGCAAACTCCCATCCGCTGCTTGTGCCAATAATTTTAGACTTGCCGCTTCATAGGCAATTTGTTCCGTGTCCATAATTTTGGTCAGATGGGCAATAATTTGCTCTAAAGACAGCCGTTTAAGGCTAAATTGTAAACAACGTGACAGAATCGTTGGCGGCAATTTTTGGGGATCGGTGGTGGCGAGCAGAAATTTGACGTGGGGCGGCGGTTCTTCCAATGTTTTCAGTAAAGCATTGAAACTATGGGTAGAAAGCATGTGCACTTCGTCAATGAGATAGACTTTGTAGCGTCCGCGGGTTGGGGCATATTGTACATTTTCAAGCAGATCGCGTGTATCCTCAACCTTGGTGCGTGAAGCAGCATCGACTTCAATCAAATCTACGAAGCGTCCTGCGTCAATTTCACGACACGCGTTACATTCTCCACATGGATAGGCAGAAACTCCTTTGGTTTCACAATTTAATGATTTAGCCAAAATCCGGGCAATCGTGGTTTTTCCTACGCCGCGAGTTCCGGTGAATAAGTAAGCGTGATGTAACCGATTATTTTCTAAAGCATTTGCCAAGGCACGCAGGACATGATTTTGTCCTACCATTTCTGGGAAGTTGTGGGGTCGCCATTTACGAGCAAGAACTTGATAAGACATGGGAGCGGACTTGTGGGTTGTCGAGAGGTGGTCAATTTAGCATATTCTTTCACAACACACAATTTGAACAGTTATTGCCAGCAATTCTCAGTATGAAAATCCCAATTCGCTCGGATTCAATAAGTTGATGACGATATTTGTGATTTCCAAAAACATAATTAATTGAATATATTCGATATTATTTTTATACCGAGAATAGCTGGATTCACGTATGCTTCATTGCATCAAAAATCCAATAAACATTGAAAACAATATAAGAAACTAAGAATAGAATCCCAACAAATTTATTGACAGCTTTCGCTGATTCTCTGTGTTGACTATCCAGATGGATGAGAATCACACTGGTTAGTGCGCTGATACTGATAAAAATAAGAGTAAATATTTGTAATTTATCAACTAAGGTGATGCTGGTTGTCAGTGGTAACATGGTGTCCAATGCGTATTTATTAGCAACCACGGCGAAAACGCCTCCAGTTGCCAAACTTAATCGGGGGGCATTGTTGTTAATGGGAATGAGGAATGCCAAAGCGGATAAGGTGAAGGCAACATACAAGGCTAAGAATGTGTTGAAAAATAATTTTACCGTGCTCTCTCGCTCTAGGGAAATCGAAACGGTGGCTCTGGCATAGGTGCGATCCCCACTTTTTACATCGGGGTCGCCATACGTGGTTGGATAAACAAAGGGAGTCACTTGGAGATCAAAATTCACGATTTTCCAATCAGGGAGATGAATGCTAGGCGAAGCTTTGCTATTTTGTTGATCAACCACATATTGCAAGTCTGAGTAATCCAGTTCCATATCCTCTAAAATAATTTGTAACTTTTGAGAATCAAACGGAAAATTAGTTACTTTCCATTGGTGAGTCACTTTGCCAACGAATTTAAGGGACGACCAACTGAGATTATTTTTTCTAACCCCTGCAAAGGAATCATTTTTGGTATAAGCATACGCATTTACGACTTCAGTGCTTTTTTCTGGTTTGTAATTATCGGAAGTTGGATATACAAACCATGCCCAAAAGACTACATTAAAAGATTGATTGCGCAGGTCAAAGCCATAAATATCATTGATAAAAACTCCAATTTTAGCTTGTAGCGGCGTAGCTATTTTAGGGGCTTCAATTTCTGGTGGTTCTATGGGACTGTGGATAACTTCGGCTGTGCAAATGATGGGTATTAAAATTATCCCGATTATCCAACAACTTATAGAACATGAAAGACGAAGTAAATTTTCAATTTTAGAATTCACATCAGTTTGATAATTAATTAAATTGAAATGTCGTTATTACCATCAATTTTTAAAAAAATTTGCCAAATCAATAAGTTGTAATTATCCCATTGATTTACTAACTGATTGATATTGAAATATAATTTTAGAAGCGTTGAATTAATTGGTTATTTACAATAAAATTTGGGGTAACGCAGAATCCCTGACTCGATACTCAAGGTCAAGAATTCTGGGTTAAATATCAATTTAAATCAATCGTTAATCGTCGTCGTCATCATCATCCGCATCACGGCGCGGGACTTGACTCGGATCGGCGGTAATCATGCGATAGACTTCAATGCGATCACTTTCCTTGACTTCCATATCCAATTTGACCAATTTGCCATAGACACCGACTTTCTGTTTTTCCAAATTGATATCGGGAAATCGTTTAAGTAAACCAGATAATTCAATGGCTTGCTTAACCGTGCTGCCCTCTGGCACTTCAATTCGCATCCAGACTTGATCGTTTGCATCACCGTAGCTGACACCTATGTGCATCTAATTTGATTCCGTTACATTTTAGCTGATGAAATCTAACAAGATATGTTAGAAACATAGACCAATGCAGACTTGAAACAATTCCAAGTCAGGGCGTAACCGCCAAAGCACGTAGATAATTCCCACATGCGCTATTTAAAGTTAAGAAGTTTCGATTTACAACAATAGAAAGTGAACATCTGGATTCAAAGCGACAGTATCAATCCTTTGGTTTTTGGGAGTTTGATGATGCCACTTCTCAGGTGCTTACTTTCAAGTAAAAATGTACCATACTGCTTTGAGTTTTGCAAATTATTTTGGAAACAGTAGAAAATTTAACACGCTGTGCTTAAATACACCATCCGAATTTATAAATTTTCTTTGGGTGATATCGCACATCATCATATTTCATCAATTATTAATGCGATGGTTATAATTCCTTTCGATTACGCCCTGAAAATAACAAAGCGGTTGCCCAGCTAAACAGCGTCAGGTTCTGTGAGTGTCCTTTTTCAAGCGTGAGCCGGATTTTTTCCAATTCCGCCATGTACTTATGATGCTCTTGTTCTACCCGATGACCGTATTCTTCAAGGGATTCTTGCAACGACTCTTGAATTTTGCTTAATTTTTCAACCGGTTGTGCGAGAACTTCAGTAACAGGTTGAACCACAGGATTTTGCTTTTGAATGCGTGCTAAGATATCCACTGCCTTGACCCCGTCAAAATTGTAGGTCTGCTGCAATGGTTCGCCGTTGTAACTCATTGAAGGTAACGGGGCAACTTCAGAAAATTCGGTTAGCTGTAGATTTTTTTCCGCTTCCCAGTACCAATGTAATTTACTGGGTTGTCTCACGATAAACTGGATCAGAGCTTCTATTGCTTCAACTCCCACTTGCTGCATAGTAATACGGGGAAAATGAATGATGCCCAATGAGCCATTTTTTCCTGCACCGCCAGCATTGGTAATTGTCAGTTGAAAACTTTTACCATCGGGATTCCCCAAAAATTCCAGCTTCGCCATGACGATAGGTTGTAGCGTAAACGACATCTTAATATGACCATCATGACAGGGGCGTTCCACACATTCGTACTTCAAACCATATTCCCTGAGACGTTCTTGGAGATGAATCCGATGCGAGTAATCATCAGGTTTACGAAATTCAACATGCTCAATTGCCACAGGACGTTCTGGAACACATTGATAAAACAGATTAAAATCTGCCAAACGTCCAGCGTTATTACTGGTGATAATGTGATACCCTACCTGCCGTCCTTCAATTGCACCAAAGGCACTTGCCCCAATTTGTGCCAGATTGTAAGTGACCTCGGGCATACACAAATGACGAGTTTTTTCAGATTGTTGTAACCGCTTGTCATTTAACAAGTTAATCAACTGATGCAAATAATCCCGCACTCGGTGCAGCACTGGCGAAAGTTCTTGTTCATAACACCGATCCGCCTCATTTTCAGCCTCACGTTTTTTGCGTTCAGCTTCCAAAATGCGATTTAATTCGTCTTGCAATTCGCCAAGTGTTTCTGTGGTCTCCAGTATTTCAAATGACATCATCCTCTCCCCCTACATGATTTGAGTCATCCCGTAGCCAACTTTCCATAATTTATTGATATTAATATATTTTTCAAGAATCTCAGCAAGGCAAATTGTTTGGATTTATTTTAAATGTCTTAAAAAATCCATTGGTTACATTTTGAACGCTTTGATTCCTAAATAAATTTGGCAGTGCTACACTCGTCAGGGTTTAACAGATTGCGGTTTGCTGACCACTACCAGAAATGCGTTGTGTGTTGTATGAAAAAGTTGAACAGGGCGTTTTTAGTCATGTAAATATACCATATATGATTCTGAGATTGGGTAAAATTATCGTAAATACAATTGCAATCATTTAAAACATGACTAGATTGCGCCATAATAATTAATTAAATCAACGCTATAAAAATTTCGACTGTGACCCATTTATTCAACTGTTAGGAAATTTACAAATCGGCATAATATTTCCGCAGCACTTCCAAGACTTCCGCCCGACTAAATTCCTCTGGAACCACCGCGTTGTTGGATAATAATTCCCGCAGTTTCGTCCCAGACAACAGCAAATGATCCGTATCTTGATGGGGACAAGTGCGTTGCGAAGCCATGCCGCCACATTTGTAACACCAAAAGGTTAGGTCAATCTTCATTGGTTTGATTTCTAAAGTATTTTTAGGGATTTCATCAAAAATCTTTTGGGCATCAAAAGCACCGTAATAATTCCCCACTCCAGCATGATCCCGCCCTACAATCAGGTGTGAACAGCCATAATTTTGACGGAACACCGCATGTAATAAGGCTTC
>Ga0316610_1000388_pt1 | contig 10796 bp, 10 predicted proteins | sample MIS2017111B_MG_FD_207677 | JGI IMG/M metagenome (GOLD analysis project Ga0316610, IMG submission 207677) | Microbial mat bacterial communities from Middle Island sinkhole, Lake Huron, Michigan, United States - MIS.2017.111B | ecosystem: Environmental > Aquatic > Freshwater > Lake > Sediment... | reverse complement strand
TCGGGCAGTATCTGTCTGATTTTCAGAATCTTTTCTGCGGTGATATTCAATGATTTTCCGTCAATTTTCATATTGAAAACGCCTTCCTTGCTACAGCTAACGTTACATTCGGGGGTGTGAGTTGTTCTTGAATCACTTGCCTGAGATTCTTTTCAAAAGCCATAAATGCGGATAATCTTCTTAACGGTGAAAAATCTTCCATAAATTCTGTTATATGCCGAGCTTTCTGTTCAGGACGAAATTTTTTCAAACGTCTTCCTGTCAAGCCGCTGGCAGTTTTCAATAATTCATACAATACTGCTTTAGGATCGGTAATATCTTCGATCTTATCAAGTCTCCGAAGATTTAACGGCATTGTTCCGTTTCGATTGTCGGCAGCATGTCGGATAGCTCTTTCATCAAACAGCAGCCATGCTTCCTGCATCCGAATCGGAATAACGCATACCGAAGGCGGAACAGGCAATTGATGAATCTTTTTAAGAGCATTTTCTATTTCAGCAACCCGTTTTTCAGGGGATTCTTTCTCGGCATCCCGATGAACAAACAAAATATCGCAGGGATAATATTTTATGCTCCGGCGAATTTTTTCTTCCAATGTCTTGCAAAAACCACGAAGATCAGCCCATTCAGGATGTATAGCGCATGTAATGCCGTTAATCCTCAATGCCCATGTCAGTATCGGCATGAGAACAGTATCAGAACTTCCGTCACAAATTAAGGTATAACGCAACTCTCTCATCATCAATCACCTATATCAGACAGCAGCATTTGCCTTACATCCTGACGATCTATGATTCTCTTCGGTTTTACTGAGTTTATCTGAAATTCTTCTGATTCATTTTCTTCATAATTAATTCCCGGATCAAGATATGCAAGCAGTTTTCCCATAGCAACAGAATGAATATCTGTTTGAATTTCCGATCTCCATGTCTGCGGCAAAAAACTGAAACAGGTTCTTTTGAATATTTTTTTATTTTGATCAACCATTTCTTTCAGTTCCGCAACCAGCAGACTGTCTTCCGGTACTTGTCTCACTACCGCAGGCGAATGGGTGTTGATAATCACCTGACGCAGAGGATTATCCTCACTGACAGGTTCATCAGTATCGGTGGCAATATCTTTCAGAAGCTCAAGTATTGCAGGGATTCTGTCTGGGTGAATACCGTTTTCAGGCTCCTCCAGACAAAGCAGTCCGCTCGCATTGGGATCGCATTCCAAAACTGCCAATGCTAAAAAGCGCAATGTGCCGTCTGAAAGAGAATGTGCCGGATAAATTGTTTCATAACGATCTTTTATCTGAAGGGTTAACAATTCGCGCTTTTCATCCCTGTCAATTTGAAGATCATAAACATCATCAATAAGTTCGGACAAGCGTGATGCAATCCGTTCATAGACAGAACTATCCGAATTATTCTTCTGTGATCGGGCTAAATGATATAAAGTTGCAGGCAGATGAGAACCGTTTGCTCCCAGTCCCGGTTTTGTCATAAATTTATCAGGTTTTCGCAATGCAGCCGGTTCCAATTGAAGCAGTCGCCATGATTGCATTTCTCTGCGTGCAATCAGAGCAGTAGGACTTTCGATGGCATTTACATTAGATAAAACCGTGCGCGGAAGATTTGCCGCCAAAATAGATTTCGCTCTTCCCTTGCTTCCATCCTGATTTAATCTGATAATCTGATTTTCATTTGTAGATATAAATGACGTTGCCCTTCTTCCCTGTAATACCGACTTACGCCATGCAGGTTTATGGGGAAATTTCAAATATTTCAAATTATCTTGCCAACCGATGCGTTCCAGCCTTTCTTCTATGAGTTCAAGAGAACCTCCTAATGAAGAAAGCGTTTTATCCATCCGATATGCAAGCGTCAAAGCATATCGTAAAGATGTGATTGTCGCTTTTGCAGGCTGTCCCAAATCATCAATGCCTTCTTTCGGAATAATCATTTCTGCTTCAAATGACATTTTTTCGGCATACTCATTTCCTACCCGATGAAACAGACTGCGAATATCAGAACTTGTGCTGTCTTCTTCCCGCACCGACATCGCTGCTTCTGCAAATGTTTTTCCGTTTGCAAGCGCACTTATAAATCGGATAGCATCAAACAAATTGGATTTTCCAACGCCGTTAACGCCCGCAATGCAGGTGAAAGGTCCGAAACGGACATCCACATCCACAAGATTTTTAAAACCTGAAACTTTCAGCCGGGTAAGCATGATATCCTCCGTTAATTATCAAACAGAACATTTTTTCTCGCCACAGCCACAGTTACATTCTTAGTAGAATGTTTAGGCACAATAAGTTTCCCCTTATTTGCCGCAAGAATTGCCGCAGCTTCGCATACACTTCTGATTCCTATATGCTTTTTCACCATCTCAGAAGGAGTCTGAATCTCTTTAACCTGCTCCAAGTCTTCTTTGCTGAAAAAATATATAGGCAAATTCAATTCTTTTGCAAGAGCAATCAATCCGGCTTCATCGTTTTTAAGATCAATGCTTGCAATACCGGACAGACTATGCGGAGAAAGCCTGAATTTCTGAAGAACATCCGATAGCAGCCCTTTTATTTCAGATAAGTCCGTATTCCGATTGCAGCCGATTCCCGCAATCAGAGACGCGGGGCGCAATATCAGGGTTTTCGGCGGAAGATTAATGATGATGTCATCAATGAAGACTAACCCCTCCCCCAGCCCCTCCCCTGAAAGGAGAGGGGAGTTCTCCCCCTGCCCTTTCAGGGAAGGGGGCCGGGGGGTTAGGTGTCCGAAAGGATCATGAATATTTACAGTCTTTCCGGTCAGAATTGCCATATTGACATGCTTAATCGCCTCCGGGTTTTCGATAATCAAGCCTTTTTCTTTGGCAATCATATCAATTGCCGGTAACTGATTCACATCGGTTGCAGTGGTGATGACCGGTGCTGCGCCGATACATTCGGCAACGCGGTGGGTCAGGGCATTTGCGCCGCCGATATGCCCGGAAAGCAGGCTGATGGCGTGCTGTCCTCTGTCGTCCACCACAACAACTGCCGGATCAAGGGTTTTATGGCGGATATGAGTCGCAATCATCCGCACCACGATGCCTGTTGACATAATGAAAATATGTCCTTGATAACAATTGAAATTATGGGATATGGCATCTGACAACCGCTGAAACGCAATATGGGGAAGCTCTGTATTTTCAAGAGATTCGGAAAGAAACACCTCTGATCCCGGCAGAAAATCTGCAATTTTTCGCGCCAAGGTTGCGCCATTCGGCGTAATAGCCCATATAGCCAGCATATCAATCAGTCAGGTTATACGGCGTCATGCTTTCGCATCCGTTTTCCGTAACCAGAACGGTCTGCTCGAATTGCGCGGACAAAGAGCCGTCTTTGGTAATGACTGTCCATTTGTCTTTTAACACCCGCAAATCTTTTCTGCCGAGATTGATCATGGGTTCAATCGTGAATACCATGCCCGGAATCAGAATAATACCGCTTTTCCGATTGCCATAGTGCATGATCTGAGGCGGCTCGTGAAATTCAAACCCTACGCCATGCCCCACAAATTCCCGGACCACGGAACAGCCCTGTTTTTCCGCATAATTCTGAATTGCCCATCCGATGTCTCCGGTGGTATTTCCGGGTTTTACTACGGACATGCCGATTTTTAAACATTCTTTGGTTATCCGCACGATTTTTTGGGCTTTTTCGCCGGGCGTTCCGACAAAAAAAGTCTTGTTCGCATCCGCATAATAGCCGTTCAACACCGAAGTGATGTCCACGTTGACAATATCGCCCTCTTTCAACACCCGCTCGCCCGGAATCCCATGACAAATCACATCATTGACCGATACGCAGGTGCTTTTGGGAAATCCCCGGTAATGCAGGGGCGCGGGTTTTGCGCCGCTTCTGACCGTGTATTCGTGAACCAGTGTATTGATCTCTTCGGTTTTAACCCCCGGTCTGATCATTTCTTCAACCCGATTGAGCGTATCAATGACTAATTTGCCGGTTTTTCGGATACCTTCAATATCTTCGTTGCTTTTAAGACGGATTTTATGTTTTTTATAGTATAAATCCTTGGGACTTAACGGGGCGGAAGGTTCGATCAGCCGTCCCTTTTTCATCAGACAGCATTTTTTGAATTTCTGACCGCTCCCGCACGGACAAGGATCATTTCTGCCAACTTTCATACACCACTTCTCCCTACTTTGACCATTGAGGATAAACCAATGATATTATATACATTAAAAGCGCAGCATATCCCGCGCTCACCAAATCATCCAGCAAAATGCCCCATGCCCCGTGAATATTCTGATCAATATATTTTGTCGGCGGAATCAGCTTGAATATATCGAATATTCTGAATAAGATAAATCCTAAGCCCGCAATTTTCCAAAACTGACCGTCCTGCCGGAACACTATCTGAACAAACAGATACCCCGCAACCTCATCCAAGACAAAATGTTTCGGATCCGGGCTTTGCCAATATTCCACTGCCCAGGGCGTCAGCAGATGATTTGCCAGACATACCAATATAAATACGACCATCAGTGCTGTCCACTGAACTGACGCCGGAAGAAAAGACACGATGAGACTGTGAAACACCACGCCGAGCAATGCCCCGCATGTTCCCGGAAAAAACGGAGACAATCCCAGCCCCAAGGCTGATCCGATAGCAATATACAGATAATCTTCAGGCGTTCTGAGGCGCAGCCGTTCCATGTTTTATTCTGACCTTCCGAAGTTCTTCTTCATTTAAAAAACAGCCTTCCAGACATTTGGGGATACATGTTCCATCGCAGGGTTCGATATGAATCGTAATACTGATGCCCGGAAACTGAGTGTCAATCGCCTCGGTAACTTCTTCGGTGATGCGATGCGATTCTTCAACTGACATGTCGGAATCCACCATCAGGGTAAATTCCGCAAAGCGATAAGAGCCGGATTTTCGGGTACGCAGCGAATGAAACGCGCATATTGTCGGGCTGAAAGAGGCGATATGCTTTCGGATGGCGGTTTCATCTTCAGTCGGAAGGCTGACATCCAACAAATCGCGGGCAGATTCAACAGTAAGATTGTATGCTGCTTTGATAATCAGCAATGCCACGCCGATAGCCGCCGCCGGATCAACCCAAGCCAAATCCGTGCCGGGGAAAAATTTTTCACCGCCCCAGATGCAGCCAAGTCCTATCATAACGCCTGCTGAGGTATAAACATCGGTGCGAAGATGCCATGCGTCCGCCAGCAAAGCAACCGAATCCGTTTCTTTGCCGACTTTGAAAAGCATTTGGGATACGAACAGATTGATAATTGAAGATGCCAGCATAACATAAACGCCCCAGGTTACAGAACCCATAGAGGCGGGATGCTTCAGTTTTTCAACTGCCTCGTAAATAATCCAGATTGCCGCAACAAAAATCAGCAGAGCCTCTGCTGTGCCGGAAATATTCTCAAATTTGCCATGCCCGAACGGATGTTCTTTATCTGCGGGCTTGCCGGATGTTCTGACGGCAAACAAGGCAATGATAGCCGCCAGCAGATCAACGCCGGAATGAATGGCTTCGGAAATCACAGATACAGAACTGATCATGATGCCGATGATCAACTTCAGCACTACCAATATGGTATTTGAAATCACCGATAAAAGTGCCACAGATAGTTTTCGTTTATCTGTCGCAGTCATAAATTTTTCTCCGATAAATTGGAAGGTATCAGCCCGTCTCTGAGAAGCAATGCCAGATTCTTTTTCACCATGACGGTTTCAAACATGATTCTGAGCCGGTTATCCGGCACCCGATGGCGGTAAAACGGCGAGGCATCAACGATTTTTTCAAGATGATGAAGCGAGTTGTAAAGATCAAGCACCAAGTTGCGCTGACGGTCAAAAATAGCCATAAACGCCTTAAATTCCTGCTCTGCGTTACCGAAAACAGGCGGCTTGTGCGAAGAACAGGCAACAGTATGCGGCATGTCCATAACCTTTCGGATGCTTTGCTGAAACACTTCGATGTCGCATTCGGGATTGCCATACCAGGGACCGAAAGAGGTAAAATCAATGTCGGTGGTGATGATCGCCTGTCCTTGGGTGTCTGTAAAACAATAATGATCATTCAGATGCCCCGGCGCGTGAACGGCTTTTAAGCTAAAATTCCCGAAATCAAGAATATCACCGTCTCCGTAACGTCCGTCCGGATCGCGCAGAACTTTCAAATCAAAGCGGCGGGCAATGCTTTTTGTCCAATATTCGGCTCTTTCAGGGGTTTCGGCAAATCGCTTTCCCAGCAGCGTCAGGTCTTTTACAGCATACGGGGTTTCTTTCGGCAAAAAAAGAAACCGATCTGACAGCGTTTCCCAGCCCACAATATGATCCGGGTGAGAATGGCTGATAATCAGAACATCAATGCGTTTTTCCTTATCTATCAATCTGATATTATCTCTGCCGATTCCGGTATCAATCAGGACTCTCTGTTTTCCGGTAATCAGAAAGCTGTTGCAGAACGGAAAACGGGACTGATTCGGCGCGGGAATCAGATAAAGATTGTCCGTCAGCCGGATACGCTCAACATCAATCATTTATTAAGAACCTCTTCCAATACCCGGCTCAGTTCTTTAAGAGTGTATGGCTTGTCTGCAACGCCGCAGAATCCGTATCGCTCATATTCTTCCATTTCCGGATCATTGGAGTAGCCGCTTGAGATAATTCCTTTGACATACGGATCAATCTTTGCCAGTTCCAGCATCGCCTCTTTCCCGCCCATCCCTTCTCTGACGCTTAAATCTATAATGACCGCATTTACGGGAGTGTTGTTTTCCATCTCTTTTTTGTACAGCGCAACCGCTTCGGCGCCGTCTTTTGCAGTGATCACATCATAACCAAGCTGCTGAAGCATCTGAGTTGCCACATCCCGGATAACTTCTTCGTCATCCATTACCAGAATTTTTCCTTTACCGGACATTTCCCCCTCCTTTCTGCCTGATTCGATCTGAGTGTATTTATCTTCCTGACGCAGCTTCTTTTTTGCCGGGAGATATACATATATCGTGGTACGAACCCCGGATTTTGATTCCGCATATACATAGCCGTCATGTTTTCGGATGACAGAATACGCAATCGTAAGCCCGAGTCCTCTTCCCCGCTGAGTCCCGGTCTTTTTGGTCGAAAAATAAGGATCAAAGATTTTATCTAAATTTTCTTCGGAGACACCCAGCCCTTCATCCTGAACCGAGACCTTGACATACTGACCCGGCATCATGGAAAGTCCGGGTTCTTCATCGCCGGTTAACAATGTGATATTCTCAGCAAAAAGTTTTATCGTACCGCCGGAAGGCATGGCTTCACACGCGTTGACAATAATATTTCTGAATGCCTGTCCCATCTGTTCCACGCCGAAAGCCACGGTCCATAAATTCGGAGGCAAAGACGCATCGCATCGGATTTTCGGATCCGTGATAAGCAATTTTACGGTCTCACGCAAAAGGCTGCTCAGAGACTCTCCGTGCTTGATAATCGGAATGAGTTCGGAAAAAACGGTAAATTGGCGCATGAGGATTCTTACGCCTTCGCATCCTTCTCTGGCGTCCATGAGCCGCTTGAATGCTTTGCTCTCAGGACTCAAGCCCATCTGCGCCAGATCGATATTGCCGATAATGCCGGTGAACAGATTGTTCATATCGCCGACAATTCCGCCTGCAAGACGGCTTAAATATTCGGATTTCTGATCTTTGATCCGTTCTTTTTCAAGTTTTTTCCGCTCGCTGATGTCTCTTGCCACCAGCAGAATATCCGGCTCTTCTTCCATGCTCATCATCAGAGTCGCGCTGATTTCTATCGGGATCAGCCGGAAATCCCTGTCAATCAGTTCTGCTTCATACAGCAGCACCTTACGGTCGCCCATCACATCTTCATCGCCATCTCCGGAAAGTTTTTGCCGCAGCACTTCAAAGCGATCCGGCGGAAGCAGATCCGCAATGTTCATGGTCAGCAGTTCTTTTTCAAAATATCCGCTGGCAAATACGCAGGACTGGTTGACATAAGTGATTTTTCCATCCCGGTTGAAGATCAGAATGATTTCGCTCGCACTATCCAGCAAAAATCGGTATCTGTTATCACATTCGTCTTCTGCACCGGACTTTTTGCCCTCGACCACGTCGCTGACAAAGGAAATGAAGCCGGAAATATTGCCTTTTTTATCGCGCAGATAATTCCAATCGGTCTTTAACTCAACCGGCTGACCGTCTTTTTTGCGGTATCGGGCTATCCAGGGAAACGGTACCCGCTCCCGCTTGGCAATTTTGAGCAGATATTCCGTCAAAGCGCGGCGATCCTCTTCGGACTGCATCAGATGCCACACTTTTTTCCCTTTCAATTCTCCGTCCGAATAGCCTAACAGCCGGTGTTGAATCGGATTGGCAAACATGATGATGCCCTGGACATCAATTTCCTGAATGCCGTAAAGATTGGTTTCAATCAGGGACTGATACCGTTTTTTTATCTCTATCAGCGCATCTTCGGCATTTCGGCGCATACTTTCAGGCGGTTTCAAATCTTTCAACTGCCGGGATAATTCGCTGTGGTCATCTATGTAAAACTCCTGGGTGATATCCGGATCATCCATCTGACGATCTCCTGATTCCTGAATAGGTATAAATGCTTGACGGAATAAGATCGTATGGATTATAGCTGTTTTTATGTTTTTATGCAGCAAAAAAATTATGTCCTTGTGTTTTTTTAATAAAGATGTGCATAAAACGATTTCAGGAGTTTGATATGCAGACAGATATTGAAACCGCAAAAATTGCCGTAGTGGGCGCGGGAAGCTGGGGAACGGCTTTGGCAAACCTTCTGGCATCAAAAGGCTATCGGGTTGATTTCTGGGTATTTGAGCCGGAAGTCAGAGAACAGATATTGAAAGATCGGGAAAACAAGGTGTTTCTGCCGGGCTTTGTGCTATCTGAAAATCTGTTTCCGTCCAATGATTTGGCAAAGGTCGTATCCGGCAAAGACATGGTTCTCATCGTGGTTCCGTCTCATGTCATGCGCCGTGTAAGCTCTGATATGGCAATGTTTTTATCAACGCAGAGCATTGTGGTCTGTGCATCCAAAGGCATTGAAAACGAAACGCATCTCACGATGTCCGGTGTTCTGGCGCAGACGCTTCCCGATATTTCCGAATCGCGGATAGCCGTGCTTTCGGGACCCAGTTTTGCCAAAGAAGTGGCTGCAAAAGTTCCGACTGCCGTAACGGTGGCGTCAAAAAGCAGAACAACAGCCGGATTTGTGCAGCAGATTTTTGCCGCGCCGCATTTCAGGGTTTATACCAACGACGATATGATCGGGACAGAGTTGGGCGGATCGGTCAAAAATGTGATTGCCATTGCTGCCGGAGTGATTGACGGTCTCAGATTGGGCTTGAACACCAGAGCCGCGCTGATTACCAGAGGGCTTGCAGAGATTCGGCGGCTGGGCTTGAAAATGGGCGCTGATCCGCAGACTTTTGCCGGTCTTGCCGGAATCGGAGATTTGGTGTTAACCTGTACCGGCGATCTGAGCCGTAATCATACGGTCGGGAAAAAAATCGGAGAGGGAAAAACGCTCAAAGACATTTTGTCTGAAACGCGGACTGTGGCAGAAGGCGTTAAGACGGCAAAATCTGTCTATGATCTTTCCTGTAAATTGGGCGTGGAAATGCCGATTTCCCATGAGGTTTATCATATTTTATATGAAAACGCTTCGCCGCAGGAAGCCTTGTATCGGTTGATGACACGCGATCTGAAACACGAAACAGAAGGATAGTTTTAAAAAACCTGTCTGAATCGTGTGATAGCGTCAAAATGTAAAAAATCACTTGAAAGCTTTATCACATTATGGTAGGGCGTACCCGTATTTATGTATATTTGCGCCCATGAAAACCAAACTTTGAAAGGAATGAAGAGGAGATGACTTCAAAGAAGGAACTGCAACTGGCTTACGGCATCGCAATTGTCTTGTTGGTTGTGGGTGTTATCAGTTTCACTGCTTTTTCCGCAAAACCGCCTGAACAGCCTGTACGGATTGTATTCACAGGTGCTGCCGGAAAAGTGGTATTCACTCACAAGACGCATGCGGATCAGTCGGGCTATGGCATCGCCTGCAAAGACTGTCACCACCATCCCAAAGAGGGACAAGGCGACAATCGTGCCTGCGCGGCATGTCATGCCAAAGACGACAATGTGGCGTTTCAACAGAAAAACTGTTTGGAATGTCATGGCGAAAATGAGGTTTCGGCTCAGGATGTAAAGAAAAAGACGGACGCCTTCCATGAGCAGTGCATCGGATGCCATAAACAACAAGGCTCCGGTCCTGAAAAATGCGCCGCATGTCATGTGATGTAACGGAGGTGAGCATAAGATGAAAAAATCGTTTGTAGGTTTGACCAAGCCCGTGCTTGAATATCAGTCACTGACTGGCTTGATGACAAAACCTGAAAAAATAGCGATTCCCAAAAAAGCCTCGCTGTTTTTCAAAGGTGCATACTCTCAGAAAAATGCGGTCTTGCTGAAGATCGGAGAGAAGGTAAAGACCGGACAGAAGCTTTGTCTGTATAAGGACAGCGATGAGTATGCTGTCTCTCCCGTAACCGGAACCGTATCCCTGATTTCTTCCTATCTGGGCAATTTCGGACAGTCCTGCGCGATGGTTACGATAGATACAGCCGATACGGAAGAATTTGATGAATCGTTCAGGGCGGTCTGCGCTGACCCGTCTTTGGATGCGGCAAGGGATTTTCTTACAGGAGCAGCCGGTTCTCCCTGCTTCGGATGTTTTTCCGATCCT
>Ga0316610_1000387_pt1 | contig 10848 bp, 5 predicted proteins | sample MIS2017111B_MG_FD_207677 | JGI IMG/M metagenome (GOLD analysis project Ga0316610, IMG submission 207677) | Microbial mat bacterial communities from Middle Island sinkhole, Lake Huron, Michigan, United States - MIS.2017.111B | ecosystem: Environmental > Aquatic > Freshwater > Lake > Sediment... | reverse complement strand
AAAGATATATCAAGGAAATACTCCAAGTATTAGAATTTAGATTGCAAGATCAGATCACAGGAAAGATATATAGTTTTGAATCAAAATCACCAACAGGTCTACCGTACTAATCTGGGAAAGTCGGGAGTTTTATGTGGCTATATTTCATGAAACTATAGTGCTAAGCCAAGGGATTGCCGCGCTACGCTCGCAATGACATGATTTTGTTATTTGGTAATCGTAGTATCCTGTAAAATCTCCCAGATGGCTCCTTTTTGGCTGGCTGTGAGGACAATTGGTAGTTTTTTGACACTTTCTTGGAGCCATTCTAGATGTAATTTTGGTTTTAAGGCGATGCTATTTTTAGTTGTGGTGTAGACGATAAATTTTTCTAGAGAAGTTTTTACAAACACCTTTACAGTCTGAAGCTGATTTAAAGCTTTAAAAAAATCGGCTTGGGTTTTTGGGTGATGTAATAGATATAAATCCAAATTTAAAGTACCCAAGAGTGATTCCGGAACTAAACCAGATAAATCAAGAATATAATCTTTTGGACTTAGCCTTTGATGAATACGACGAAGTAATGCCGTATCGACCTTAGGTCCCATTTTTGGATAGAATAAATCTAAATTTGAGTTGTTTAAAGAATCAAAACTCGTGTTTTTATCGCCAAAAATTACCTTGTGAATGACTAAATTGGGTTGCCCAAATCCCACATTTCCAAATGTACTGACTATCAGATCGGCTGTTTGTCCTACTCTAAGCTTGTTTAAAAGGAAAGTGGCTCTGGTAAACAGAAAAGCTTGGTAAATTTTGTGATTTGATTCGAGCTGTAGTGAAATGTATGGCAAACCCCGACCGCTTTTTTTGTGAATTAAGTTTTGTATTAAAAAGGTGTTTTTATATTTTTGATTTGGCTCTATTTGATCAGCCCAGGCAGATATTAGATCCAATTTTCTGGGGATTATCTGTAGTAATTGTGCGATTGTTTCAATATTTTGAGCCTTTAAAAGCTCTAGCTGAAGCGGTGTCAGTTTTTTTAAATCTTGGAGTTTTTTAGAGTCAAAAATGTCCATAAATGCCATTTAATCAACTAAAATCTCTGCTATACTAAAACTATTATGGAAATCTGGGCCACTACCATGTAGATCAGTGAATTTTTTATCTCTAGATGAAATTAGGTTAAAAATACTTTTGCCTTGATTGTATGGCACAGTCTGATCGTTTGGATTATGAAATTGCCTAACTTTTACTCGCACTTCTGGGGCATAATACGAGCTGTTTAGAATATTTGATGTCATTACACACAAAATAGAAAATTGAGTCTCGCACATGGCTTGGATGCTATAAAAAGTACCAACCAAAATTAGTTTTTTCAAGTCAGGATATTGGACTGCTGTGTATAAGGCCGTACTTCCACCCATTGAGTGGCCTATCACAGTTATTTGAGCTGGAGTTATGCCTTGGTCGACTAGCCAACCCATAGTCAGATCTGCAGTTTCATAGATTTTATCTGAGCTAGGCTTTCCCTCTGAACCTGAAAAACCTGGATAGGCAGGGGAGATAACGGTTCCAAATTGAGACATTTCTTCAATTAGTCTGGGACTTCGACCCGCATTGCCGTGAAAATAGACAAAGATTTCTGGACTGCTTGGTTTTTGGCTTTGGGCGGTTAAAATCTCTATTTTTTCACCAGCTTTGTTTTTTATAAAATCAGTTTTAGTGGACACTTTGTAGCTAAGATTTTTGCTAGATTCTGGCACATAAATCGTGTCACCTTTAGCTGTAACCAAATAATATGCTGCAGAAAGCCATAATATAAGTAAAATGGCAAGGGTAACTAAGAAATAGGTAATTTTTTTGATATCCAAAGTGATCATAAATGCGTGCTTACTTTTGCTGCATCATTTCAAACATATTTGGTTTATCTAAGTCAAATCTTTGCCTAAATGTCTTATCGTTCTGAATCACAAAGGTCAGTGCGATACCCAGGATCAACAAAATAGCTACAGAGATTATAACTACGGTTTTATCTTTTTGATCCATATAAAATATTACGATTGTGGCTCGTTTTTACCTGATTGTTCAGCGAGCATTTTGGAGCGGGTCTGGGTGTAATACAAGCCAAAAGCAATCAAAATCAAACCTATCACCACTATCACCAAATATCCACTGGCACCAGAAGCAAAAACCTTGAATATCAAAGCCAGAACACCAGCTATAATAGTGTAAAATACCAAAGAGCGGTTTTTATAATGCACAATTGAAGCATACATAATTATAGCTAGAATAACTAATAATTTAAACCAGTTGAAACTGTCTTGATTAGTGCTAATTGCAAAAAGCTGCACCGCATTAAAACCGTAAAATAAAATCTGGGCTAATTTACTGTTTTGTCTCAGGTAATCAGCTAGTAACCAGACGATATAAACGACTTCAATAAAGTAAAAGCCTATAAAAAATCGACCTGGGAAAATCAACGGACCTAAAATAGCAGCTGCAAAAATCACCACTGGAGTCAAAAAGTTGATATTGTAATTTTTAACACTTTTTTTACAGATATAATCAATCAAAAAGACACCAAGAGTCAAAATCGCAACGATAATGTCAGATATTAGACCATTTTGAGTATTTTGAAAAATTGGGAAATTTTCGACAACTCCTCTAAAGACTAGAGAACCAGCCGTAAGATAGGCCATCAAGCCAGTCAGATAAAAGAAGGGTCTCCAGCCGTTTTCAGGCAGGTTGTGCTTTTCAATCTGATGCCAAGCGTACACTATTACTAGCGCGATACTTCCAATCACTGGTAATATATAGTATAAGAAAGGATTTAGGGTGATAGTATTTACAGGGATATTGAAAATAGTAGCCAAATTTACCGTCAGATGCTGATCTGGAGTCAGCAGATAAGTGGAAAGCCAAATCAAGTTTACAATCAAAGCAATAGCCAGTGACCAGGTAGAACGAGCTAAATAAGCCACAGGTAACACCATCAAGAACCAAATTCCAAGTAATTCACCCATTCCAAAGACATAACCTCCAGTTTGCTTTAAAGCGAGGTCGTTGGCCGTATTTAGCAGTCCTCCAACCATAAATGAACCAATCAAAAGCAAACCTTCAGCGATAACTTTAAGATTTTTGGATTTTGGTGCAAATCTGTAAGTCAAAAAAGCCCCTAAGAAACTTCCAACCAAGATAATAGCGATTAGGATAAGTCTATAAAAGAGATTGTCCCACCACTCGGTAGCCAAGTATCCAAGCAGACCAAATCCAGTCAAAACTGGACCGAGTCGAAGTAAAAGAGCTCCGATATTCCACTCTTCCTTGATATTTTTGGATTCTATTTCTGAGTCGTGACTTCTTTTTTCAGAGTCAGGATCAGCTATTTTAGTAAAAACGAAGGCTACAACAACAATTGTGGCAACTATAAATAAAAACGCGACAGACATATGTGATGATGGTATAAAATTTATTCTCTTTTTTGTCAAGTATTGAATCGCCTCAAAAGGGCTTTTATATTATATATTAACTATGTTAAGAAAATATTTAATTGTCTAATTTGCGATCAACTAAACTCATGTACACAAAACCAAATAACATTAGCTCAATCACCAGATAAGTTACATAGCTTCCACTATTTTGTACCGCTCCAGTTCTGACCAAGAACTGACCTGGGTTTGGCTGCTCGACTAGTTTTGATATGACTTTTGATCCAGCTGTAAGATTAAATACAGCTACTGCTGAAGTACTTGACTCTTGGATTGTTCCATCGCCCTTAATAGTTGCTCTGCTGAGTGACTGATCCACAGTAAATTTAGGACTTGAATCTTGATTGTCTTGAGTTGAGTTGGCACCCAAAACTGAAGGTAAGGCCTTAACTTTAGCTTCTACCGTGATATTTCCTTTTTGACCACTGTCAAGCGATAGTATACTCCAGCTCAGATTTTGACCTGAAACCTGACAGTTTTGGCTACAATTTATAAATTCTAAGTATTTTGAAAGTGAATCCTCAACTACAATATTTTTGACTTGGCTAGGCCCATCGTTACTGTATTGAATTGTAAAGACAATCTTTTCACCGCTTTGAGCAACTTGTTTATCAGCCGTTTTGAGTACATTTAAGTTTGTGCCTGTAACGGTTTGATTTTGGACAATTTTCACTCCGCCAGTATTTGGAGTCACTACTGCAATACTAGCAGTGCTTGAGGCAGGATTAAAGCCTGAAGCTGTCATGATGGCAGTATTTTGAATTAGGTTTGTGTTAGCATTTGGTTTGATTTTAGCCACAATTGTGAAATTTCCACTGGCATTGATGGGTAAGCTAAGTAGACTCCAGGTTATTGTTTGACCACTTTGAGAACAGCTATTACTACATGAGACAAAACTCAAGTTTGAGTTTAATATATCAGTAATAGTGACACTGGTTGCATTGGTAGTGGATGGGTTTGAGTAGCTGATTTGATAGCTGACATTATCTCCAGGATTTAGAGTATTTGCTGAAGCTGTCTTTGTAATTGAAAAATTTGGACTTGAAGGTGAGGAAACTGGGATAATCGCCAAGGCTGCATTTGAGCTATTTGTGGCTGTTTCAGAACTTGAAATATCAAACTTAGTCGAGATCAAACCTGCTGGAGTAGAGCTTGAAAAGTTTGCTGTAAAACTTACACTTCCTGATCCACCGACCGCAAGGTTGCCAATATTCCAAGTTAAAACTTGACCGACTTGACTACAAATGCCTGTACAACCTGATTGGACAGATAGATTCGAATTTAAAGTGGTTGTCAAACTAGCATTTGTGATTGGAACAGTGCTTTGGTTGGTGTAGTTGATTGTATAAGTTGTGGTTTGACCTGGGTTGAGGTTGTTTGGGTTGTTTGAGGCTAGGATACTCAATACTGGTGTTGGGTCATCTATGATGATTGCAATATTTGTTTCGGCTGTTTTTGGAGATGTTTCGGCTGTATCTATTGTAGCAGCGTTGGTTAAGCTACCTAGGGTTGCATTGTTATTTACTTGGACAGTGACTGTGACACTACCTGTAGCATTTCCAGCTAAGTTACCTATATTCCAAGTTAAGTTTTGACCTACTCGGGTGCAGCCTGCACAACCTTGGAAAGTAAGTCGTGAGTCAAGGGTGTCAGTAATTACAGTATTTGTGACAGGAACACTACCATTGATATAGTTGATTGTATAGGTAAATGTATCACCTCGCTTGAGAGTGGAAGCTGAAGATGTTTTTAATATGGAAACATCAGCGGGAGTATTTGCAACAACAGCTACACTTGCTGAACTACTGCTACTTGAGGTTTCATTGCTTACTATTGAGGCTGTGTTATTTATCAATCCATTTGGTGTGGCATTAACCACTAAAACGCTCAAGGTTACTGATCCCGAAGCATTGGGAGCTAAAGATCCGATATTCCAGGTTATGGCTTGACCACTTTGAGAACAGCTATTACTACATGAGACAAAACTCAAGTTTGAGTTTAATACATCAGTGATTATGGTATTTGTGGTTGATTGATTAGCTGTATTTAAGTAATTGATTGTATAGGTTAGATTCCCCCCTGGTGCGACTGTGCTGTTATTTACTGTTTTTGTGATGTTTAAGGTTGGATTGTCAGGAATTGTAATAGCTACAGTGACTTTGTTTGAGTTTACTATAGTAGTTTCAGTGCTATCAATAGTTGCAATATTATCCAATCCTCCAATTTGAGCATTATCTTTAACTGAAACTATAATTGTTACACTACCGCTGTCATTTGTCGTAAGATTGCCTAAATTCCAAGTAATGAGCTGACCAGCCTGAGTGCATGAGTTGGTACATGAGATAAATGTGAGCCTTGAGTCAAGATTATCGCTTATAATAGTGTTTGTAACTGCTGTTAGTCCATTCTTATAACTTAGAGTATAGCTAAAAGTGTCACCTCGATTTGCTGCTGATATGCTTGCTGATTTAGAAATACTGAGTTCAGAAGTTAAAATAGGATCGTTTACAATTATTGAGCCATAGGAAAAAGCTTGGATAGTTGGGGCTTCTGTTGTGGATATAGTAGCAATATTTTGCAATAAACCAAGCGTTGCATTTGATTTCACATTTACATTTACAGTGAAGCTTCCCGATGCCCCAATTGGCAATAAACCTATATTCCAGCTTAAGTTTTGACCAGTCTGAGCACAGCTGTTACTACACGAGACAAAACTCAAATTTGAGTTTAATACATCAGTTATTTCAGCATTTGAAAAATCAACATCACTGTTGTTTGAATAGTTTATTGTATATGTTATTGAGTCGCCTCTCAGTAATTCAGTTTTATTTTGGGATTTGCTTAGAGTTGGGGTGGCAGTTTGATATATTCTATTGATTGAAACAAAAGCCGCCGCGGTAATTGCTCCAGTTTCAGTGCTAGTTATCTGTGCAGTGTTGGTGAGGGTACCTGAAGCAGCTAAGTTTTTAACTTTCACAGTGATTGTTACACTACCTGTACCGCTAGCAGCCACACTACCGATATTCCAAGATATATTTTGACCATTTTGAGTACAACTATTGCTACATGAGATAAAGTCCAATCTGGGATCTAGGGTATCGCTAATTAACACATTATTGGCATTAATAATGTTTGGATTGGTGTAATTAATGGTATAATTATACGTTGTTCCTCTGTCGACATTTGTTTCTGAGGCAACTTTTGCAAGTGTAAAGGGGACAATTGGAAGTATATTTACATTTACTGAGCTAGATATAGCTGTAGTTTCATTGGTATCAAAAAAACCTGTGTTGATAATTGTTCCTGTGGCTGCATCTGACTTAGCATTTACGACTACACTAACTGTGTCTGTATTACCTAAAGCTAAATCACCCAAATTCCAAGATATATTTTGACCATTTTGAGTACAACTATTGCTACAAGATACAAATTCTAGTCTTGGGTCTAAGTTATCAGTGATTGTTGCTCCAGTTAAGCCAACATTGCTCGTGTTTGTGTATTTTAAATTATAGGTAATTTGACCTCCAGGTGTTACAGAGTTTACACTTGCTGTCTTTATGAGATTGATTGATGTAACAGTGATTGCTTGTATATCTACATCATTTGAGCTAACTACTGGACTTGTTTCATTGGTATCAAAACTTGCACTGTTTGTGAGTGTTCCCAATGCTGCATCTGGCTTTACATTTGCCAATATATTGACAGTGCTACCAGCCCCAGCTTCTAGGCTACCAAGATCCCAAACAATGTTTTGACCATTTTGAGTACAACTATTGCTACAAGATACAAATTCTAGTCTTGGGTCTAAGTTATCAGTGATTGTTGCTCCAGTTAAGCCAACATTGCTCGTGTTTGTGTATTTTAAATTATAGGTAATTTGACCTCCAGGTGTTACAGAGTTTACACTTGCTGTCTTTATGAGATTGATGCTTGTTGATGCCTGAGGAACGACGACTCTGACATAAGTGATTCCTGAGACTGAATTAGTTTGATTAGCAGAGATTATACCTGAGTTGGCTAATAGTCCAGCAATTGCAGAATTATTTACTGTTACACTGATAGAAACACTATTTACATCTCCAGAGTTGAGTGCCCCAGGAACCCAAGTAATGGTTTGGCCGCTTTGTGAACAGCCGCCAGTACATGAATTAAAGGTCAGTCTAGGATCTAAAGTATCAGTTATAGTGACACCATCTAAGTTGGAATTGCCAATATTTGCATAATTTATAATATAATCAAAACTATCCGCTGGACTTACAACTGATTTAGAAGATACTTTACTAATTTGCAACGGAGAATTACTAAGTGGTTGCACTTGCACCGTAGCAGTTGCAGACTTAGCCTGAGGGTCTTTATTTGGGTTCCCATCATCCACCAATATTGTATTATTTAATGTGCCTGAAGTTGCATTATCGTTTACTTTAACAAAAATATGGATTACTATACTGCCAAAATTTGGTGTTATAAAACTATCGAAGGTGATCGTCTGGCCGTTTTGATTACAATTTGGAAATGCAGTGCAACTTACAAAAGTAAGTCTTGGGTCTAAAACGTCTGTGAATTGCAGCAGACCGACAACTCCTTTAGATTCTACAGTTATGGTGTAGTCTATAATATCACCAGGTTTGGGTGTAAGGTTTGAAGCTGTCTTAGTAACCGTATAATCTATATCGCCATTGGGAGTATTTTGACCAGATTCGAGTATTGATATTGGGAAACTACTTGATTTGTTACCTTGGACACAGATAGGAGAGCATTGATCGTAGCTTAGAATTGCAGTATTCCATAATTCTCCAGATGCTGCCGAGTTTTTTACTGTCGTAGAATAAGTTATTGTCAATGATGTGTTTGCAGGAATAGTTAAGCCTGACCACTCTAAGGTGTTTATCGTAAAAGTGTTATTATTAGGAGTAAAACTTTCGATAGTACAAGAATCACTGCAGTCGTTATTATAGTCCAATCTTTGATCTAAAACATCACTCAGGCTTATGTTGGTATAGTCAGTAATTAAACTTTTATTTTGTAAGGTTATCGCATACGGAACGGTGTCACCACTAATTGCTGAGTATATATTACCAGTGGTGGTTTTAGTTATAGTTATACCTGGGTCAATATTTTCTAGATTTACATTGATTTGATTCCCACTAGATCTAGGCAGTGATTGATCGCTAGAAATTATTCCTGTGTTGGCTAAGATTCCTGCCGCTGCATCATTTGCCACCTGCACAGATATATCGACTGATCCATTGCTTCCCGATGCCACAGTTCCAACTGTACAAGAAATTATTTGGTCGACTTGGGTGCAGTTTCCAGGTAAATATGTAACTGTTAATCTTGGGTCAAGGGTATCAGTTATTACCACATTATTTGCATCTTGAGCTAAAGTATTAGAATAATTTAAAAAGTAAGTGAAATTATCACCTTTAGACACGGGATCTGCACTACTGGTTATACTGAGCGTCAAATCTGGGGAGTTTAGATCTTTAACTACATCTATGGTTGAAGTTGCACTTGCTGGATCAAAGTTTGAACCCGTGGACTCAATTGTATTAGATAGTTTGCCGATAGGAGTACTGCTTAATAGTGATACATCTAAAGTTAGTGTTTGTGATCCCGAAGGAGCAACATCGCCTATATTCCAAGTTATAGCTTGACCATTTTGGACACAAACATCAGAACAATTCAAAAAATTTATACTTGAATCTAAAATAGTTGAAATAACTAGGTTGTTTGCTGTTAAGCTCGAATTATTTACATATTGATATGAGTATTGGAGGTTACCACTAGGTGAAATACTTATTTGATTGGTGGTGTTACTGATTTCAATACTTGATTGGACAATCAAATCTCTTTTGGCAATTGTAACAAAACCATTTGTATCTAGTGTCCCAGAGTCAGCTAACATTGGCTTGGCTGGATTTACTGGATTTGAAATGGTTGTAGGTATATTTGATTGACCTCCAGTTCTGACTTGTCCCCATTCCCAGACTTTTTGACTAAAATCCACCACCTTAGATGAGTTACTAGCTGCGTAAATTTCTTTAACTGGTGGCAATCCAAGAACTCTCAAAGGTGTTGTCTGAGGATTTGCTTCACCTTGACCTATTTGGTTTTCTGAGCTCCTGCCCCAAGCCCAAACGTCCCCATTTGTATCCAATGCCAAAACTGAATTGAACCCAGCGGAAATAGCCTTTATTTGAGGTAAGTTTTTAACTATGGTGGGTGTAAAATTATCTGTAGTTGTTCCATCACCTAATTGACCACTGCTATTAGTTCCCCAAGCCCAAACTTTCCCATTTTGATCCAAGACATATCTTGCATCTCCCCCTTGAGAAATGGCAACAATATTTGTAATTCCTAAAACTAATGATGAACTATCTCCAGGCCAAGGAATTTCATAAGCATTTCCCAATGAATCCAGAGCTAGACCTCCGTTAAATTGCATATCAATATCAATAATTGACGAAAGACCTGTTACAGCAATCGGCGTGCTTAAATAGCCGTTACCTTGTTGACCCCAAAATAGCACAGTACCATCATTTTTTAAACCCAAGGATTTTAAATTTCCAGACGCAATTTTAGTTACCCCAGCTAGATTTGGATTTATGGTTGGTGAGACCACATCGGTATTGGTGCCGTCACCCAACTGACCGACAGAATTTGCCCCCCAAGACAGTATATTTACACCTTGCTTAGCAAAATAAAAGGGTTGGTTTTGACCAAGATAGTCACCATCTCCACCCACGAATACTTTCTCAAAATTTTCACTATTGGGCATCTTGATCGGAATTCCCGTACCGTCCCAAGTCCAAAAAGGACCAGGTGAGACTGCATTTACATTGATAAATGAGAATTGAGCCAGTGAAACCATAGTAAGAATGAGCACTCCAAAACTACCAAATTGTCTAAGGTGTCTATTAAAACTCGGTGCAAATGATTGGCTTTTGCTATATAATTTCTGGCTTAAATTAAAGCTTTCTAGGAAATTTAGAAGTTTTTTTATTAAAACCAAGCTTTCCAAACTTAAGCTTACCCAAATACTCAAAATAGTAGTTTGTATTAATATCAGTGAAATACTCAAATTTAAACTTCGATATTTTTGAGTAAACAAAGATGAAACTCTTTGTATTTTAGCTTTAATCAGCTTTATATGTGTCATATATGTATTTATTTTAATCACCTAAAGCCCTGATTTAATAATTATTTATAGCTTTAAGTGCAAATTTTTACTGATTATATCTTATTGTATTAGTTTAGTATAGGACTTCCTCAAATCACCCAAACACAATCTTAGGATTCCTCAATTCCTCTATCAAGTAATCATCTAGCAGATGTTTCTTAACCTGATAGATAGTTGTCTTTAATTGCCTAGCTTTCTCTG
>Ga0316610_1000386_pt1 | contig 10856 bp, 10 predicted proteins | sample MIS2017111B_MG_FD_207677 | JGI IMG/M metagenome (GOLD analysis project Ga0316610, IMG submission 207677) | Microbial mat bacterial communities from Middle Island sinkhole, Lake Huron, Michigan, United States - MIS.2017.111B | ecosystem: Environmental > Aquatic > Freshwater > Lake > Sediment... | reverse complement strand
CTGACTTGAGATCAAATACTGACAGTAAATTTGTCTAGTAGTTTTCATAACAAATCACACGTTAGTTGTGTGTAGTAATACACAGTTATATTTTTTGATTTATGTAAAGTGGGGAAGTCCTAAAACTTACAAGCTCTTTACGACGAGACTTTACCAAGACAAATCCGAGCTGAGGAACTAGAAAAAGAGGAAGAAGTTCTTAAAAAAATATCATACTCTGAGATGGTAAAATTGGGCTGGCTAGCAAAAACTCAAAAAATAGAGGAAAAACTTAAAAACTTGTATGGTTTTTTTGGTATTGCAAGTTTGCTTAATTTATCAAAAATTGGGGTTGGTGAGATTGCTTTTAGAAAAAAGGAAAGTCGGGGTTTTTCTCCTTTGACATTAGCTTTATGGCTGAGAAAAGGAGAATTGGAATGCTTAAGTTTAGAAATTTCCGATTTTGATAAAAAGAAACTTGCAAATAGCTTGGGAAAATTAAAGAGTTTGACACTAAGACCTTTTGACGAAATCAAGCTAGAACTTAAAGCAGTTTTGTTGGAGTGTGGTGTAATTTTGTGCTATACTCCAAAGCTCAAAAATAGTTGTGTCAGTGGGGCAAGTCGGTGGCATGGTAATAATATTTTGATTCAAATTAGTGACGCTGGGAAAAAAGAAGATATTTTTTGGTTTACTCTATTTCATGAGCTAGGACACACTTTGAAGCATTTATACAATTCAAAAAAAGCAAATTTTATAGACCTAGAAGACGAACATAAAAATGAACTCGAAATTGAAGCTGATAATTTTGCAACAGAGACTTTAGTCCCATCTAGCGAATACAACAACTGGAAAACTTCAAGCGATTTAAGCTTTGAAAATATCACTAGTTTTGCATACTCTATCGGTGTTGATCCTGGGATCGTGGCAGGTAGACTAAATCACGACAAGCTAATAGACTTTTCTCAAACATCAAAATTAAAGAGGCAGCTTAGTTTTTGATATGAAAAGTGAAACAATGTCTTACGAATTAATTTTATACAAAAAGAAGCTCAAGCAAGATTTTAGATATAAAATAACCCTATGCCAGACTCACAAATTATTATTTACAAAACCAAAGATGGAAAAACTAAGATTGATGTTCGTTTTGATGGTGACACAGTATGGCTGAGCCAAAACGCTTTAGCAGAGCTTTTTCAAACCACCAAACAAAATATCAGTCAACATATTTCAAATATTTTTGAGGAGGGAGAATTGGAGCAAAATTCAGTTGTAAAGGATTTCTTGACTACTGCCTCGGACGGAAAAAATTATCAAACAAAATACTACAATTTAGACCTTATAATCTCAGTTGGATATAGGATAAAAAGTGCCATTGCTACGGCTTTTAGACAGTGGGCTACAGCCAATCTTCGAGAATATATTGTAAAAGGTTTTGTGCTAGATGATGAGCGATTAAAAAATCCTGACACGCCTTTTGATTATTTTGACGAGCTTTTACTTAGAATTCAAGATATTAGGACTAGCGAAAAGAGATTTTATCAAAAAATTACTGATATTTACGCTACAAGTGTGGACTATGATCCAACAAGTGAAGAAAGCATAAGTTTCTTTAAAACAGTGCAAAATAAAATCCACTGGGCAATTACAGGTCAAACTGCGGCTGAAATAGTAGCGACTAGAGCTAATGCAGAACTACCAAACATGGGTCTAACGAACTTTAGAGGCGAGGTTGTGAGGAAAACCGATATAGGAATTGCTAAAAACTACTTAAACGAAAATGAGCTTTTGGCTTTGAATAATTTAGTCGAACAATATTTAGTATTTGCAGAGGGGCAAGCCATGCGAAAAGTGCCGATGTATATGAAAGATTGGATAGATAAACTACATGGTTTTTTAAACTTAAATGATAGGGAAATACTTGTACATGCAGGTAAAATAAGTCATGATATAGCTTTGGAGATGGCTGAATCTGAATATGAGAAATTTAATAAAGAAAGAGTGTTAAAAGATGACAAAGTTGTAGACGATTTTGAACTTGCCATAAAAAATTTACCAAACCCTAGAATTATCAAATAACTATATGCCAAATATCGTAGAAGTAGAATACCGCCAAACTGGACAAAGCACTCAGATCGACACCATGGGTATGCGAGAAATGCAGCAAAAAGCGTTTGAAAAAAGGCAATCGCAGTATTTGATTTTAAAAGCCCCGCCTGCGTCTGGAAAATCTCGAGCTTTGATGTATATCGCCTTGGATAAATTGCTCAATCAGGGTATCAAAAAGGTCATTGTATGTGTTCCAGAAAGATCGATCGGAAGCTCATTTGCCCCGACCAGACTGACACAAACCGGCTTTTTTGCTGACTGGAATCCAAACGATAAATACAATCTTTGCACACCTAGTGGTGACAAAAGCAAGGTGCAAGCATTTACCAATTTCTTAGACAGCGACGAGCAGATCTTGATTTGCACTCATCACACCTTGAGATACGCTTTTGAAAATATTGATAACTCAAAGTTTGACGGTTGCTTACTTGCCATCGATGAGTTTCATCATGTTTCTGCCGATGATAATAATAAGCTTGGATCACTGATAAAACAGCTTATTGGGGAAAGTGGTGTCCATATTTTGGCTATGACTGGGTCATATTTTAGAGGCGACAGTGTGCCAGTATTGCTTCCTGAGGATGAAGCCAAGTTTGATAAAGTCACTTACAATTATTACGATCAGCTCAATGGCTATAAATATCTCAAATCTTTAGGCATTGGTTACCATTTTTATCAAGGCAAGTGGACTTCAGCTATTGGTGCTATCTTGGACACAGACAAAAAAACTATCTTGCATATTCCGAGTGTAAATAGCGGCGAATCAACCAAACAAAAAGAAGATGAGGTAAATTTTATCTTTGATTCAATTGGTAAAATAGAGCGGACAGACCCAGATACTGAAGTCCACTATGTCAAAAGGGAAAGCGATGGCAAAATCATCAAAGTCGCCAATCTGGTAGAAGATGAGCCTAGAAAACGAGATAAAATCGTAAATTTCCTTAGAAATATCACTTCACCCGATGATATAGATCTGGTGATTGCCCTCGGTATGGCAAAAGAAGGCTTTGATTGGCCTTATTGCGAGCATGCCTTGACAGTGGGATATCGCGGATCACTCACAGAGATCATCCAAATCATCGGTCGAGCCACCCGAGACAGTAGCAATAAAACACACGCTCAATTTACCAATCTAATAGCTCAGCCTGATGCCGAGGATATGGAAGTCAAACTTTCGGTAAATAATATGCTCAAAGCCATTACCGCTTCACTGCTGATGGAGCAAGTCCTAGCCCCAAATTTTAAATTTAAACAAAAGCTAGATGATAGTGACAGATCTGAAGAAGGAATCATCAAAATCAAAGGCTTTAAAGAGCCAAAAAGCCTAAAAGTCAAGCGAATCATCGAATCTGACTTAAATGATCTCAAGGCGGGTATCATGCAAGACCCGATCATGCTCAAAGCCATGCCTGGAGGCGCTGAGCCCGAAGTAATCAACAAAGTCTATATCCCAAGAGTCATCATGGAAAAATATCCAGATCTAAACACCGAGGAAGTCGAAGAACTCAGACAGTATGTAGTGGCGGATTCAGTGGTTAAAAATGCCGAAATTACCACTGAAGGAGGTATTCAATTTATCACCATGGCAAATCGGTTTGTAAATCTTGACGATATCAGCATAGATTTGATTGATAAAATCAACCCTTTCCAAAAAGCTTTTGAGATCTTGGCCAAATCAGTGACTGCCAACGTGCTACGATTGATCCGTGACACTATCGAAGCTGGTAAGATCCAAATGACTGAAGAAGAAGCAATCATTCTGGCACCAAAACTTCTAGAATTTGCGCAAAGATACGGCAAAAATCCAGATCTTAGCTCTATCGACCCACTAGAAAAAAGACTGGCTGAAGTCAAAATATTTTTAACCGATCTCAAACGTAAAAAACAAGCCAATGACTCAAATTAACTCAATTGATGATATTTTAAATAGCTCTGATTTTGATGATATTTTAGTCCCAGAGCCAACCAAAGTCAGCCAAACTAAAACCACAGATCAAAGATTGGTAGATAGTTTTTTGGAAATTAATGAATTTTTCAAGCAAAATGATCGAGTGCCATATCCTCAAAGCAAGGATATAAATGAGCGAAAACTAAATGCTAGATTAGAAAGTTTTAAAAATAGCTCAGAAAAAATTGTCATTTTGAAAAAGTATGATAAATTTAGCTTATTACCGGAAATTGAACAGTCTCAAACCGTGGAGGAAGATTCATTGTCAAATGAAGAACTAGAAGATTTGGATATTTTTAAACTTCAAAATGTACTTGAAAAAAAACGAGAAGAGACTGATTTTGTGGCTAAAAGAAAACCTTGTAAGGATTTTGCAAGATTTGAAATCGTGTTTAAAGAATGTCATCAAAAATTGAAATCAGGGGAATACAAGTTTACTAAGTTTAGCGAAGAACATATTCAAGAAAATAGCTTTTTTGTGGTAAATGGAATTTTAGCTTTTGTGGCTGATTTACAACACATCTCACATGATAAATTTAGTAAAAAAGATGGCAGGACTAGAATCATCTTTGAAAATGGTTTGGAATCAAATATGAAATTTAGATCATTTGGGAAAGCTCTTTTTAGTGATGGAAAATCAATCGTGCCAAATACTCAAACCAATCTTGTTTCTAGCGACAATATCCAGACAGGTTATATTTATGTGCTAAAAAGCCTAAGTACAAATCCTGAAATTAGCACTATTCAAAATCTTTATAAAATAGGATATTCCACTACAATAGTCGAAGAAAGAATCAAAAATGCTAAAGTCGATCCGACTTATTTAAATGCTGATGTTAAAATAGTAGAAACTTTTAAAACCATTGATTTAAATCCACAAAAACTGGAAAATTTACTACATCGCTTTTTTTCAGATAGTTGCTTAAACGTGCTCATTGATGATGGGAAAGGTGGAAAACTTAAGCCTAGAGAGTGGTTTATTGCCCCACTTGAGGTGATCGAAGAAGTCATCAAGCTGATATTAAATGGAAATATTGTAAATTATGTGTATAATCCAAAAACTGAAAGTATTGAGCTGATTCAATAGCTGTTTAAGAGAATCAAGTCTTTACAAACTTACAAAACTCACTAATCCTAAAAACATATGTTTCGTACCCGACAAGCTCCCAGCCCTACAGGCTATTTACACATTGGCACAGCCCGAACTGTCCTTTATACAAAACTTATCGCCCAAATCAACGATGGCACTTTTTATCTTCGAATTGAAGACACAGACCGAAACAGACTTCAGCCAGAGTCTGTAGTAGTACTTTTAAATGCCCTCGAATCAATCGGTCTAAAAGCTGATGAAGGAGTCACACTCGAGCCAAATGGCCCCAAAGATGATTTTTACGGTATATATCAAAAAGGGGACTATGGGCCTTATATTCAATCCGAACGAGTTGAACTACATCAAAAATACGCTCAAGAGCTGATTGATAAAAAACTTGCTTATTGGTCTTATCTCACTCCTGCAGAAAAAGAAGAACTACAGCAAATCAAACAAACTATCAAAAAGCCAATAAATTATTTTAAAGAAAATTCTTCAAAGTTCACCGAGGCAGAACTAAATGCAAATGTTGCTGAAGCTTTAAAAGATCCCCGAAAGCCTGTTTTGATGTATAGACTTCAAAGAAACGAAATTGCAACCTGTAGAGATGAGCTTTTAGGTGAAACCAAATTTGATCTTTCACTGGAAGAGGATTTTGGAATTTTAAAATCAGACGGATTCCCGACTTATCATTTAGCTCATTTAGTAGATGATTATGAAATGAAAACATCTTTAGTAGTTCGCTCACAAGAGTGGTTTCCTAGCATTCCAAAACATGTAACTATGTTTAAAGACTTTTTTGGATCTGCTCCAAAATACATTCACTTACCCTTTATAATGGGAGAAACTGGCACTAAGAAAATGAGTAAACGAGATGGCAATGTAAATATGCAAAATTACCTAGATCAAGGTTTTTTGCCTGAGGCGATTATAAACTATCTAGCTTTCCTCGGTTGGAATCCTGGAACTGAAAAAGAGTTATATCTAGAAAAAAGTGATTTTTAATCTTTTTTAACTTCAATTCCTCGTCTCTTGAAAATATACATAAAACCTAAGGCTACCATTGAGGCTAAAATAATGATATTAAAATAACTCATTCCCATTTGCCAAGATTTTAGTGCTTCAGCTAGTGCGACTTCATTTTTTGGTAGATCTGGGTTAAAAAGGCTTATATATAGCTTAAAACTAAAGTTTGCCAAAACACCTAAGATCAAAATTGTAGTAAAATAAGTCAGAAGAAAATTTTTAGAAAACATAGATGTTATTAATGAAACTGGGGTTAGGGGGTATTGCTATAATAGTGATTAGTTGTGTCAGCTTTATTATACCACCCTATCACAATGTTTGCAATGTCAAGTTTTCATCAAGTAAAACCTAATTCAAGCTTTATTTTAAACTAAAATAAATAATACCGCACTACAAAGCTTTATTTTATCCACTTTTGACAACATGCGTCATTTAAATAAGTCTTAAGTATAAATTCTTTACCCTTTTAGGTTATGTTTACCGCAACAATCAAATACACAGAAATTCAAAAGTTTTTATCAATTGCCAGTCAAATCAGCCCTAAAAAAAGCGAACTTGAGATTATTACTTACACAAAAGTTGATATTTTAGAAAAGTCTATTAAATTTGAAGCCAGCAATTTGTCGTACAGTGCTAGCGGAGTCATCCCAAAAGAGGGGATTGAAAACCCTACAACTGTGAGTTTTTTGATCAAGACAGATTTACTCTTCGATTGTATTTCTAGCTTTTCTGGTGATATGGTCGATCTCATTGTGGATGCTGAAACTCATCAACTAACCATAAAAGTCAATCAAAGTAAGGCCAAACTTCGTATAAACACAGACTTAGTTTCAGATTGGAGGCAGCTGACCAAAGCCGATGAAACCATGGCAAAGGCTAAAATCAAACTTCTAGGTTCTGATTTTAATCAAGCCGCCAAACTAGCTCAGATTTCTGTGGGTCAACCAAAAGTAGTACTTCAACCAGAATTTTTAAATATTTGTTTTACCGTAAAGCCTGATTCAAATCAACTTTCTATTGTTTCAAGTGATAGATTTCGCCTTTCTATAAATAACACTACTTTGGAATACCTAAACAACGGCGTCACTAATCTTGAAGAATCCACCAATTTCCTACTTTCAACCAAAGTAATTGGGCTTGTTTCGCGAGTTTTGCCTGATACAAGCACTCTGGAGATTGACTTAAACACCGACGATGCTTGGTTTATTTTTGATAATATTGAAATTTATACCAAATTTATAGACGGCAAATATCCTGATTATATCAAAATTGTCCCACAAAGCTTTAGTTGCAGCCTTCAAGTCGATAAAGATGAGCTACAAAAAGCTATTAAGCAAGTCTTCTTTTTATCAAGAAATCAGTTCAACAAAGATATTACATTTGTAGTCAATCCAGCAGCCAAACAAATCACAATTACCTCAAAATCAGATGTTTTAGGTGAAAGTGAAAACCAAATCTCAATCTTGGAATTTGAAGGTGATGAAAGTGAATGGCAACAATCCTTCAACGCAACCTATTTCTTGGACTATTTGACTCTTATAAACGACAAAATCCTGACCTGGGACGCCAATCCAGGTAAACCAAGCGTGCTTTATGCCAAAGACAGCAAAGACAAAGGTTTGTATTTGGTTTGTGGATTGAATAGATAAAATGATTTAAATGCTAAATTACGACATCATAACTACAATTGACACTGGAAGACTAGAAATTCTTAGTTATGGCAGTGATGAAGTCATAAAATATGGGCAAATTGTATCAATTTTAGTTAGAAATAAGCCTTATCTAGGGATTTGTATCACCAAAAATGATGCTAAAAAGGATGAACAGAGTGGGGGAGTGTCTTTGGATGGAAAAAGCTTTGATATAAAACCCATAGAGGAGATTTTACCGATTATTTTACCTACTCAAAGTCTTGATTTGATATTTAAAACTCATGCTTTTAGTTGGAATAAAATTAGTAGTATAGTTAGTGCCGTTTTGCAGCCATTTTCATATCTAACCAAGCAAATTCCAATTATCGCCAAAACTTATGAGAGTGGTTTGATTGACATGAACGTAGTGGCGACCTCCGCGTCGCCATTGACTCGACCATTAATATCAACACCTCAATTTAACATCCATAACGAACACAATATTACACTTCGTATAATGTACCTTATACGAAATAGTATCTTAAAATTGCAGTCTGGGAAGATCCTGAAACAAGTTCAGGATGACACCGGATCTGTAGCGGAAATCTCTGATCTCAATGAGCCAAGCGGACAAATTCTAATCCTTTTTCCTGATATAGCTACACTCTCATCTTTTGAATCAGAAATATCTGACATAATTAATAACCTCACTTCTGAGTTTAAGATTAAGATCGATTTGGATAAATATACAAGTGAAAACTCAATTATTTCCAATCGTAAGACTATAACCAACATAATTGCGTCAAAAAACCTTCAAATAATATTATCGACAAGATCAGGAATATTTTTACCCTTTAAAACGCTCATACAGACGCTTTTGATCGATGAGTCATCTAACAACTATATCCAAGAGCAAAACTCTCTATATTTCGATTCTAGAGACATTTCTTACATTCTGAGTCAGATTTGGGGTTGTGAGTTAGATTGGGCGTCACATTTGCCTTCTAGTCGTAGTTTGGCGTTTAATAAAGAGTCAAATGTAGCGGCGAGCCTGTCTCGCCATAATGACGAGGACACAACCAGCACCAACATCCAAATCTTTGAAAAAAATAGTTTGTTTGATGACAGTCATCTCTACAGTGCCGCTACCGAAGAATTGATTGAGCGAGACAATGGGCCTATTTTGCTTATCCATCCAAGGCGAGGTAATTTCAGAATCACACAATGTCAAACCTGCCGATATATATGGCAATGCCCAGACTGTAGTGCTTCCTTGATCACTTATAAAAACAACTTTAAACGGCTTGAGCTACTTTGTCATCACTGTCAGAGCAAATTTGATTATCCGTTACTTTGTCCTGAGTGCAAGGGGAGTGAAGTTTCTTCCTATTCAAGTGGTATAGATGATCTTTATGAAAATCTCACACTCACCTACCCTGCCAAAAAAATCTTTAAAATAGACACTTCAACCAGCAAATTATTTCAATCATTTTTATCAGATCTTGAGCTTTACAAACCTGAGTCCCCTATTTTCTTGACCACAAAAGTATTTGATCCCCGTATTCCATATATAGCTTTTAAATCAATTGTATTTATCCAAGCTCAAAATCTAGCTGTTGGAGTTGATTACCTCACGACGGAAGAAATCATTTTATCGGTTTTTAATCTTTATATTGAGACTATAGATTTTGGCGGTAAGATCCTTCGCTACGCTCAGGACGACACAGCAAGGATGCAGGATGACACAGCTCTGGCACAGAAGGATGTCGATCATGTAGCGGCGATCAAGGATCGCCATGAGAATAATAGCATATCTAGCCCTCAATCCCCTATTTCAATAATTTTTGATACCACCAATCCGGATCTAGAAGTTTTGCAAAAATTTATCCAGCTAAATGTCATTTCTGTTGATAAAACAAACCCTTACGAGGATTTGCTAGCCCTTTATAGTGACAATATCAGTCGAGAATTGGTGATACGCCAAAAATTCCACCTTCCTCCGTACTACAATCTATTACTTTTGTCTTTAAATGGAAAAAACCTAGATAAACTCAAAGAAAACGTATTTACCTTATATAAATGGCTCAAAGGAGCTACAAAAGATCTGCAACCCGAGCTAGAGCTTACAGCACCATACACTGCTAAATTGCTAAAAAGAAAAGGATATTATACCTATCACCTACTTTTAAAATACCCTAAAAACTTTAAACATATCAAAGAGCTAGATAAGATCTTAAAGCCAGTCATAGCCGATATGCACATCCAAGCAAGGCTAAATCCGAGGCATATATTTTAAGATGTTTTTTAGTTAAACAAAAACAATTACTAATCTATAATTTTCTGCTGCCTCTAAATTTTTTAAATAAGATATTAAATTTTCATTAAAACTGTTATAATCTGACCAATCCACTTTAAGAACTTCTACAACATCAATGCTGCAATACCCACACTGATCGTCTTTAATATAACTTTGAGTTTCTTGTGATAAATTATCAGGATATTCTTCAATTTTACTTATTCGCATTTTGGTCTCTAAATTTGAGTGAGAAGCAAAATTTCCTACCAAACTAGCATATAGCTTATAATCTCTAAAATCATACAAAAAACTTTTAACTAAAACATAACCAGAATTGGATTTTCTTTCTATGAAAAATAAAGAATCTAAAGACATAAAAAATATTATTAAACTTTGAACATTGTGAAGGACATTTATTTGATTCAAATTGTTTTACCAGATATTAAATCATCGAAGAAGGTTTTGATTGAATATTCGACTTTAGAGTCATCAAATTCATTAAAATTTATTTCATCTATTTTACCACTGTAAAAATCATGAAACAATTCCAACAATATAACTAAGAATTCACCTCTTTTCTTATACTCAATTGCTTTTTCTTCGTCTGTATCAATAAAGTCCCAATATAAACTAGGGTAAATTTTTCTATATGGGCAAAGCTGCACATTCTTACCAAATGTGTATTAGGATTTAGCGATTCTCAGTCTTCTGATGTTTTATTCCTCTCTGCTTAATCCAATAGTGCAGATTACTCAAAACTACTTTGTACCGCTTAGC
>Ga0316610_1000385_pt1 | contig 10889 bp, 11 predicted proteins | sample MIS2017111B_MG_FD_207677 | JGI IMG/M metagenome (GOLD analysis project Ga0316610, IMG submission 207677) | Microbial mat bacterial communities from Middle Island sinkhole, Lake Huron, Michigan, United States - MIS.2017.111B | ecosystem: Environmental > Aquatic > Freshwater > Lake > Sediment... | reverse complement strand
TCTGACTTGAGATCAAATACTGACAGTAAATTTGTCTAGTAGTTTTCATAACAAATCACACGTTAGTTGTGTGTAGTAATACACAGTTATATTTTTTGATTTATGTAAAGTGGGGAAGTCCTAAGTTTATAGAAATGATATCGATGAGCTTCTAATGAATTTAGATATATCTGACGTCTGGGGTATCGGCCGTAGTTTTTCCAAATTTTTAAAATCTCATTCTGTATTGAATGCCAAACAACTAAAATATATGGATGTCGAATGGGTGAAGCAGAAAATGGGGACTCCGGGAGTTTTTGTGAAAAAAGAATTGCTAGGAATCAAGATTTTTGATATAAATTTTAACCATGAAGCTAGAAAAGGAATCATAAGCTCAAGATCGTTTGGACAACCTGTGGCAGATATATACAACCTCCGTCAAGCTATAGCCAACTTCGTATCTCGTGGAGCGGAAAAATTAAGATCTCAGGCTTTGGTGCCTAAGTTTATGTATGTTTATATCACTACTGGGCGATTTGATAAAATCAATGTTTATCGAGGTGGCCTCAGCCAAAAATTACCCGTAAGCACAAATTTCACTCCCGAATTACTCAAACAGGCTTTTATATTGCTGGATAAGGTTTACAAAAATGGCTATAAATACAAGAAGGCTGGAGTGGCTTTCTACGGACTAGGACCCTACTCATCAGCTCAACTGCAGCTTTTTGAGTCAAATCAAGCTATCAGCGCAAAGGCTGAAAATATAATGAAAACAGTCGATAAACTCAATCTGCGATATGGTCAAAAAACCATTCAGCTAGCTAGCCAAGGTTTACATCAAAATACTATCTGGAAAGCTAAAAATTCTTTCAAAAGTCCTTGTTTTACAACATCTTGGGATGAATTACTTGAAATTAAAGATTAAATTTGAGATTTCTTTAAAAACTGCACTAACTCACCTTTAAACCACTCAGTATTATGGTTGTCAATATTTGCCCCAGCAGCCAAACGATGTCCTCCGCCACCAAAATGAATAGATAAATCATATGCATTTAAGCTTTTTTGAGGTAAACATCTTATTGATAAGGTATTATTTGAGTTTACAGGATTGGCTTTGACCATAATTACCATATCTACTTTTAAAATATCAAGAAATTCATTTGGGAATATGTCAGCAATCTCACTATCCATAGTACAATCAACGACTGCAATACTTTTAGGGTTATTAATTTTACTCCAAGTAAAGCTTTGTGTGTCCAAAAAATCTGTTGATAAAATTAACTTGTTTAGGCGATTGAGATTCTCAGTATTCCATTTTAAGTTACTGATTTGACGGACCAAAGCAATATCACAACCTAGACTCAACAATTTTCCAGCGTGTTTATGTGTTAAACTAGAAGTTGAGCTGGCAAAAAAATTGACCGTATCATCCACAATGCCAATCATTAAATTGGTGGCTGTCTCTGGCTGGATGTCATAACTAGGTATACTTAAGAGCAAATTTAATAAGTTTTCAGCATTACTACTGGCTTTATCATCCACAAAATTATATTTCGCCCATGTCTCACCTTGTGTATGGTGATCAAAGCTCAAGGTTTCAAATGATTGGCTTTCCTTGTTTAAGTTGTATATATAGTTTGTGTACGGATTTCCTAATGCACGCCTTAAGTCACTACATCCAAAGATGGATAAATATATAATATTTGAGTTACTTTCGCTTAAATCACTAAAATAATCACTAAAATCAGAGAATTTTTCATCTTTCCAGAAAAAATCAGATTCAGGTGTGAGATCCAAATAATTTTGATCTAATTCGCCAGAAAGACAGATATGGGTTTCAATCTTAAGGCTCTTTGAGTGTTTTAAATAATTTAGATAGTCTAGTAGAGCAACTAAAGATGAAAAATCATCAAAATCAGCTCCAAGATGAGTTGTAAGTATAAAAACTTGAGTTTGAGTTGTATTTATAATCTTTTCTGACAAAAGTTTAAAATTTGTAAAGTTTATTTCTGGGGTGGGCATATAGGCGATTGGGGTTTGGGGTATCACTTAAAAATATAATATACAGCCACGGATAAAATAATTTCGATTTCCTTTTTCTATTCCCACTGATATGCAGGCTAGGGGTTATATTTTAGCAGAAATGACTGTATTAATAACTTAATCGTAACAATAATTTTAAGCCTACGACCTTCAATCACAAATGTCAATATAACTGAGTTATACACATGTTTTCAACATAATTTCCACTTTTTAACAGTTGACATAAGATTAAAATTAAGACAATACTGTAGACTACATGTCTAAATTTAAGATGTTTTCAATTTTTGTTTTAATAGTAATCTGGATTGGCGTAATAGGGACTATGATTTATGTAAAATCCAATAGCCCCGAACCATCAAATCAAATCAAACCTGACCCAACAATTATAAACGTAGATCCTTCAAAAACTGTTGATGAAATGGATCAAGATGGCATACCAGACTCAACTGGACCAAACTCAAGCGTATCATTTGATATCAAAGATCAAAATCTTGCCAAACCAGAAGAAAGAAGCCAAGAATCCACAAAAACTAAAACTCAGAGTGACTCAAAAGTGCCAATAAGACTCCCCTCCGGACAAACAGCTCCAACAACAAACCAAACTGGACAGCCTAATACTCTGGACTATCCACAATTAAACATCAAAGCTCCAATACAATTTGCTAGTTTAGTTGATTTGTTTGAGAAAAATAACGATGGGACGGTCGACACCACTAGGCAAATTCAAGAGGCTCCAAACGATAAAACTCACCTTTCTACTCCCGCTCAAAAACTTCTCACAAAAGGAATAGTCCACCTCGGTTTTACACCTCTACCAGGTGAATTTGGGAATAGTTATATTGTAGGTCACAGTTCAAATTATGCAAATGTAGTCAGTCAATATAATTATATTTTTAAAGATCTAAAAAATGCCAAATCAGGCGATCTATTTACGATTTACAATAAGGACGGGAAAGGAATGACTTTTAAAGTGTTTGAAAATATTGTAGTTAACGATAGCGACGTCGATAAGGCTTATGAACAGTTTAACAACAAAAGAGTGGTGACTTTACAAGCTTCTGTTTTAGTTAAGGTAAATGGCAATTTACTCCCCTTAAAAAGGCAACTTGTTCGAGGAGAATTGGTTAATTAGTAGATTGTGAAAAGGTCTTGACTACATTTGATAAGCAAATTTAAATAATTGTATTTACAAGCAAAACTATGATTTTGGGCAGTCAAAAATCTGGATTCTGAATTACTGATTTACTATTATGGACAAAGCATACGATCCTAAAAAATACGAAGACTCAATTTACCAATCCTGGCTAGAGGCTAAAATAGGATTGTTTGAGACAGTAAAGCCTGCATTGCAGAGAAAAATTAAAAACCCAGATAGTCCGATAATTTGGGAGTTAAATTTTCGAAACGCTGCAATTGTGGAAGAAATCTTACAAGGTAAAAAAACTATTGAAACCAGGGCTTTAAATCCTGAGGAGCCAGACCGATTTTTTGGTGAAATAAAACCAGGTGATATTGTTAGTTTACACGATATAAGCAATAAAAGGAAGTATTTTTTCGAAGTTTCCAAAACTGAAATTTTCACTGATTTAAATGACGCCTATCAGAAAAATTTGGATTTTAGCTTGGTGAATTCTAGTTTGAAGCCAGATTATGATTTAGGAGATATAAATAACAGTTATATTGGTCGATTGGGTGATGATTATGTTCGAAAGATTGAAGAAAATGGACTTGTGGCAATTTATTTAGGTCGAAAACTAGACCCAAAACACAACGATTTGGATTGGGAAGAGTTGCTTAAAAAGCCTAAATTGACTAGTTTTATCATGCCGCCGCCAAACTTAACTGGGTCATTACATCTTGGCCACGTCATGGAGCACTCAATTTACGATACTTATCTGAGATATAACCTTATGCAGGGCAATCCTGCGGCTTTTTTACCTGGCGTAGATCATGCAGGTATCCAAATGGAGGGAACAATTGAAAAAAGATTGCAAAAAGAGGGTACAAATAAAGAAAAGTTGGGATTCGACAAATTTACTGATTACACTTGGGACTTTGCCACCCAATCTAAAGACAACATTAAAAAGATCGCTGCCAGTGTTGGCGAATTACCAGCTTGGGATAAAATGCATTTTTCCATGGATGATGCTTCAGTGGTGGCCGTGCGAGGGGCATTTTTTGATTACTGGTCGCATGGTTGGGTGTATAAAGGTACAAGAATGGTAAACTGGTCAGTAGGTCTCCAGACAGCCGTTTCTGAGGTTTTTGGCGATATTGAGTGGGAGGAAAGAGTAGATCCATTTGTGACTTTTGAATACGAAGCCAAAAGATGGGCAATTAACCCCGTAGCGGCGACCACCGCGTCGCCATCCTCAGTGTCGGTCATCGACAATCAAGAATTAGTCGATTTTGCTCAAAACTATCTCAAAAACCCCAAAGATTGGAAAAGGCTAAAACTCTCCACAGTACGTATGGAAACTAAGTTTACCGATTTAGCTGTGGCCATGCATCCGTCCAAATTTGAAATTTACTTTAATTTAGAGATGTTTGAAGTAAATAAATCAGGTTTTGATAAGAAATTAGCTTTAGAGTTTTTGGAAGCCATCAAAACACAACAAATCCAAGTTTTTTATCACCTTCCAGCCTTAGAATCAGATGAATTAAAGCTTATTTTAAGCGAAAAAGTACTAGCAGATTTTGGTACAGGCATCTTGAAAATTACTCCAGCCCACGATCCTTTTGACTATCAGATGTATTTAGAGTTTATAGAAGCTGGTTATCTAGATAAAAATGCCGAGATCCAGCAAGCTGTCGGTCGCGACGGTAAACTCACAGCAGTCTGTGGAGAATACGCAGGACTCACAGTCGAAGAAGCTAGACCAAGTATAATTAAGAGGCTTATAGAAACTGGATATATCCCAAATAAAGTAAGACCAGAGATAAAAGAAGCTTAAGTAGAAATTCCCCTCCTTGAGGGGTGGCAGCGAAGCTGACGGGGTGGATCACTTTAGCTCACATAGTCTTTAAACACTATTTACCTCATAAATATGCCCGATCCAACTGACGACATTAACTTTAAAAAAGCTCTTCAAAACGAGATAAATACAAAGCAAAAACGCAGTCAGATAATTGCTGGAATTGTTATACTTGTAATTATTTTAACTACAATAGCTTATTTTTTCTATAAAAAATACAATCAACCTAAAATCCAACCTGAAGTTTTACCAAACACGAGTTTGAGTGATTTGAATAAGTCAAATCTAACCGTAGGGGCGAATTTTAATTCGCCTTCCTCAACACCACCAAAACCTGACACAAATCCTCCAGCAAATACCCCAAACCCTAAAAATCCAACCCAAACAAACAACCCTAAATCTGATTCCCTTTATTACGCTGGAAAGATCGACGGTAAAATTCCCTTTAGAATCAAACTTGATTACAACGGTGCAGGGGCAGGAAATGCCGAATACACAGGGCAAGAAGTCTATGATGGAGTCAGTGAGCATACTTTGGCTATCAAAGCTCGCACAGTAAATAATCCAAGTCCAGACTACTGCCCAGATAACAAATGTAATTTTTCAATACAGGAATTTGATAATCCTGAAACTGATCCCGATAAGATTTTAGCTTTGGATAATCCAGTTGGAGACTTTCAAGGTACTTTTGATGTTAATGATACAAAAATGAACAAAATCACAGGTACCTGGACCAAAGGAGACGGTAGTCAAAAACTCAAGTTTGAGTTGAATAGATCAGTAGAATTTAATATTAACGATTTCACAAAAACAACCAACCAAAATTATAGATTAAAGGGAGATTGTGGAGCTTATGTTGAAAAAACTGACTCAAATGATTGTATTTTAGTGGATCTTAAGACAGGTAAGACTTTATATAATTTTGATAAAGAAAATGGTGAAGTTTCTTATCTAGGCAAAAACTTTAAACATGGTGGAAACTCAATAGTTTTAGGAAAACAAAAATCAAATGAACTCTATGTTTTGAGCTACTTTCCAGATTCAGGCAGTAGTTTCTTATTAAACACAAATGGTAACATGGGCACAATGGGTTTTACATTAAATGTAAGCATCTTTAATTTAGAAACAAAGAAAATGAATAGTATAAGGGAAAATCAAAAAATTTATCTTTCTGGGATTGATGAAAGCAAATTAAAGTGTAAAGATCCATATCAGGATTCTCGATACACTAAAACTTGTTATCCTGATATTTCAGCTAGTATCATAAAAGACCTCAAAGAATATAATATGGCATTTAAAGAAACAGAAGAAGTATATGGACTTCCAAATCAATCATTTAAAAGTATGAAATTTTAATACTCCTTACCAAATTCATAAAAAATAAGAAATTATGCCATACAAAATCCTAACTCTCCTCATATTTATAATACTTTTCCCAGCCTTAATCGCTGGAAGTACAGTTTTGTTGCTTAAGTCTGGTTTGATTGATTCCAGTGTCCACACTACCAAATCTGATATAAATTCAACAGAAACTCAAAATACAGGTCTAGAAAATCACAGCGATCAAAAAAGAGTCTCAGATGTCTTAGAGTATCCAAAATATTATTTTAAAGGTAAAATTGATGGTAAGCTTCAAGTTTGGCTTATTTTAAATGGGTATTTAAATCCTTTCCAAGATAGCACTCTCGAAAGTGGTCAAATTTTAATTGAAGGTGAAAATGCTATTGAAGATATTTATGGAACCTTTCCAAACCCGAAAACCTGTAAAAATGATTGTGCTTTTAGTTTAGAAATTCCATATTATGGTGGAGGAGATGGTCCCAAATTACCTAAAACTGCTTCAAACCCTGTTTTTAATGGTTCTTGGCAACAAAAAGATAAGCAAACGCCTTTAGACGAAATTCAGTCACTAGTTGGCTTTTACACACCTCTAGACTCGAAGCAAAAACTCAAGTTTGAGTTGAATAGATCAGTGGAATTTGAGATAGCTGATTATTTAACCAAGTACAATTTTGATAAAAGTTTGTATATCAAGGGAAATGGGTGTTTTGGTGTGGGTAGAAAGCTTTTTGAGGGTGATTGTAGGTTGTTTGATTCAAAATCTCAACTCGAAATTTCTACTTTAATTGATTGTAAAAAAGACGATGCTATTTGTTTTAGTGCTGTAGAATTTGGCAAGAATATCAACCAAAAACAATATATTTTAGCCTTTGAAGATCATTCGTGTTTGAATGTGCTAACAATATTCACTTTTGATATTAAAAGCAGAAAAATGGAAAAATCTCGAGATTTCGGTTATGAGCATTGTGCTGCTGAAGGCACTAAAGAATATATCCAAGAACAAATCAGTAATAAACCATATAATGAGGCAATGAACAAATACTCAATTCCAAAATCATAAAAAAATACATATGCCCTACAAACTCCTAACCCTCCTCATATTTACAATACTTTTCCCAGTCTTAATCGCTGGGAGTACGGTTTTATTGCTTAAGTCTGGTTTGGTTGATACTGGTAAGTCGAAAGAAACATCACCTATTTCAACAAATAAAGTAATTTACCCAGAATTTCAACCGGTTCAAACCACATATTACACAGGTTCAGATATCCTCTACTACACAGGTAAAATAGATGGAAAAATTCCATTTAGAGTAGTTTTGGATAGCCCAGAAGGATCCTATAATCCGCTAATTAGAGGTAAATTGATTTATGATGGTGAGAGCGAATATGGTCTAAATACAATTGCGGAATTTATTCCTAGTAATAACAAATGCGAAAGATTTAATTGCGGAATGGAAATAAAAGTTTTCGATCCAAAACTTACCAACCCCAATAACGACGATGGTAAGCTTTTATCTACTTTTACAACCCAAACAAATCTGCTAGAAAACCCTGAAAAAATAACAGGCACTTGGACTAAAGCTGGGACAAAGCAAAAACTCAAGTTTGAGTTGAATAGATCTGAGGAATTTAATATTGAGGATTATCTAGTTAAGTATAATGAAGATAAAACTCTCTATATTGATAATCAATGTGTTTTAGGTCACAAAGTTAATGCAAATTGCAATTTATTCAGTTCAAAGTATAAAACTAAAATTACTGAATTAATTTCTTGTAAAACTGCCTCTGTCGCTTGTTTTTCATCAGTGTATTTTGGTAAAAAGATTGGAAACGAACAATATATTTTTATAGATGACACAGTCGCACCGACAAATTCAGTAGGAATTTATAAATTTAATATTTTACAGCCTGATTTAGAACTTGTTGGTAGCTATGCTTGGGGTGAATCATTAGAAAATCTACCATTGTCAAAATATCCACCAAAAGATTACGAAGCTTTTAGAGAAGCAGAAAAAAAATACTCTTTACCAAAACCATAAAACCATTTTAGATTAAAATATATTCAAAAACACGTGTTATGTCCGATAAAACAAGCTCAATCCTCGATAAAGATTTTGACACACTTTCAGTCGCTGACCAGTACAAATGGCTGCAAGAAAAATATCCTGATGCTGATGTGGACTGGAACTATGTCCACAATGTCCAGATTTGTGAGCGCTCTAAAACCGTGATTGAGCCACTTATATCTACCGAATGGTTTGTCAGAATGACTGCAGATGGCGGAATCCGTGACAAAGCACTGAAAAAACTAAACACCACCGACGAAATCAGATTTTATCCAGATCGTTTCAAGGGTCAGGCTCAAGAATTTTTAGAGAAACTTAAAGACTGGGTTATAAGTCGAAATCTCTGGTGGGGACATCGTTTTCCAGTTTGGTATTGTGAAGAATGTAATCCAAACAAAGAATTTTTTGAACCTCATGAATACTCCAAAAATAGCGATAACAAATTAGTTCCACCCAAAGGAGTCGTAATTTGGCCTTATCTAGAAAATCCAGAATCTTGCCCTTGCTGTGGCTCAAACAAGCTTATCCAAGACGAAAGAGTCCTTGACACTTGGTTTTCATCATCTTTGTGGCCACTGATTATGACTGGTTTTGATTTCGAAAAGCACTTAAAAAATCAAGAAGGCTTTAAAGATTATAAAATAAACTAAAATGACCCGAAAGAATATCGCAATCACTGGTGTGATAATAGTGGTTTTAATTTTCGTGGGAATCACTATTTATATAAGTAAAAATAAGCCAAATCAGCAATCAAACTCTAATATTTCAATTAACACTCAAAGCATTTCAAAAAGCTCAAATTCCGACACTGATAAACAAAAGTCAGACGCTTCTGATACAAAAACTGATCTTTCAAGTAATTCAAAAATTGGCATTTCAGTAGATTTAAATGAGGTAAAAAGTGAATTAAAAATAACTAAAACCAATTCTGAAAATAGTAAATCAAGTGTTGAAACAAGCCCAACGAAATCTGGATGCCAACCAGCTGACTTTGATCCCGAAACAACCAAGTTTACTAAAGTCCATGATGAAAATCTAACGCCATCTGACTTTTTCGAGATAGACAACCCTTCAAACCCACTTGAAAGTAGCACTTTCCAAATTCAAGACTATGAGTTGGCACAACCTTTATCAGCCAAAGCGTATATTTTTGGTTGCCCAAGCCAAGTTAGTAGTATTTTAGATATAAAAGCAGATGGTAAGAGAATAGTGCTAATAAAAGACATATGGGGAATAGTTTCTCAAAATATGTTTTCTAGCGATAGTAAATATTTATATATTCAAAACATCCAGACGGAAGGTTCAAATTTAGTACAAAAAACTCAATTATTTGATATATTAAACCAAAAATATATTGATTTAGGGAATATTCCTTGTTTGGGTGATGGTTTTTGGCAAGATAATTTCATCGTAACAAATGAATATTTCGGATCAGCAAAAAAAAGGAATTACGATATTTGTATTTTTGATCAAAAAGGTAACAATCTCAAACAATTGAATTATAGCCTTGAATACGGTGGACACAATCAGCATGATACCTTGAGTAATATTAGACTAATTGGTTATTTATTAAGTATTTATAAAGGGTCTGGAGTAGAAGGAATAAATATCAATAGCGGGAGTACACCTTGTTATCTATCAACCTATAATATAAAGACTGATTCCTCCAAAGAAGCTATTATAAGCCAAAGTGACCAAGATGGACAATGTCCAGATATTGATATCCAAAAATTGGAGGAAAATCGAGCTGTAATTACTTTTAAATAATTATGACCAGTCCTTCACCTCTAATTGACCGAGTTTTTGCTTATTTGGTAGATTATTTTTTGCAGATGATCATAACTTTAATCGGATTGTTTATCCTCTCTGCCAACTCAGGGGCTCCATTAGTTGATATTGATAGCCGATCAGGTTTAGAGCCATTCTATTTAATTTTTGTATTCTTAGTTGAGCCTGTCTATAATATAATTTTCCTTTTTGCGATGGGCAACACTACTCCAGGTAAAAAACTACTTAAATTAAAAATTATCAACCTAAATGATCCTGAGAAACTCGGTTGGGGTCAAATTATTTTTAGAGAAATACTTAAAAAAGTCTATTATACAATGTTTTCAATCATTTCTATACCTATCGATTTTGTACTGATTACAATATCAAAGCGAAAAAGAAGCTTGATCGATTATCTAGCCAATACACAAGTAATTAAATTAGCCGCGAATAAAGAAAGTATATGAAATACCTAATTTTTGATTTTGATGGTGTTTTGGGTGATACACTCGAGCCTTTAGTAAAAATAAACGCTAAAGTCGATGGGACAACTCAAGAACAAGCTCGTAATAAAATCTTAAGTCATTACGAGTAGGACTTCCTCAAATCACCCAAACACAACTCTAGGATTCCTTAATTCCTCTATCAAGTAATCATCTAGCAGATGTTTCTTAACCTGATAGATAGTTGTCTTTAATTGCCTAGCTTTCTCTGTTAG
>Ga0316610_1000382_pt1 | contig 10907 bp, 9 predicted proteins | sample MIS2017111B_MG_FD_207677 | JGI IMG/M metagenome (GOLD analysis project Ga0316610, IMG submission 207677) | Microbial mat bacterial communities from Middle Island sinkhole, Lake Huron, Michigan, United States - MIS.2017.111B | ecosystem: Environmental > Aquatic > Freshwater > Lake > Sediment... | reverse complement strand
CCAGATCTAGTATGGGAGTAGGTTGGGCTGGGTAGGTACAAATTTTTTATACATATCAATTTTCTTAATATAGTTTATAAGGTTTGCACAACCATCAGTTGAATCAAATCCATTTTTAAAAACAAAATCCATATTTTCAATATAGTTTCGGACATAAGCTGTATAAATCAAAGGAATTTGATCGTTTTGCGCAGGTTCAGAAATTGTTTTAGCTGGTGGCTCAAATAAAGTCGTCACCGCATCAGGCTTGCTGTCTTTTGTTAAAAATTTGTAAGCACTTAGGCTAATTTGTGGATCAAGTTGTCCGTCTTGAATGTCAATTTTGATTTGTTTTCCGTTGATACCACCTGTTTTATTTACAGTATCTATAGCTTTTTTGATACCATTAGCATATGGAATACCTACACCCATACCAGCTTTACTCAGTGGAAGTACGCTACCGATTCGATATTCTTGGGTTTCAGTATCTTTGGCACCCAAAACACTATTTGTATTTTCTTTGGGTTTGTAAAAAAATATGGCTGAAGAAATTATTAAAATCAGCACCAGAATTAATAGTAAGATATTTTTAACAGATAAAAATTTTGAAATCATAAGCAAAAAGTTAATGAATTAACTAATTCATACTTAGACATCGAAAATGATTTTATAGAATACAATTTGTAAATAATATTTTCTATTTTAAATTTACTTTACAAATAAAGCTAAACCTGTTTAAATAGTGTGAAATCAAATTTACATGTTAAATATATTAACGCTATGGATACACTTTTAATTCAAAAAATTGGGCAAGACTTGGGACTTGATCAGTTTCACTCTGAGCTATATGCCAAGCTTTTAGAATCAAACGATCCGACAATTGCTGATTTGACTCGTGATTTGGGAGTTTATCGACTCAAAATTTATCAAGGACTTGAAAAACTGCAAGAAATGGGGTTTGTAGAATTAGATGATTCAAAAGGGAAGTCTGACAAGATTTCTGAAATTAAAATGGTTTCCCCAGGAAGCGTGCTGGCTAAACTCCGTCATAAAAAGCTGGAAATGGAACGACGAACTCGTGATTTTGAAGATCTGATGCCAGAATTACTAGGCAAATATTATCAAAAAGAACGAGAGCCCGAAGTGAAGATATTTAAAGGTCGAGGGCAATTTTATCAAATATTTAATCAGAGCCTTACTGAGCTAAGCGATGAGATTTTGATGTTGGGTGAGCATGAAGATTTTTATGATATTATTGATTACGAGTATTACCGAAACAACTGGGGTTTACCTAGGGTGGATAAGAAAATTCCAGTTCGGGTTTTAGGTTATGAATGTAAACAGTTGAATAACTTAGAAAAGATCTCAGAAAAAGAATATCGAGAAATTCGCTATATGCCAAATCATACCAAAGTCCCAGGTTCGATGTGGATTTATGGTGCTAAAGTGATTTTTTGGAATACAGTCCTTCCAAAAGCCATATATATCGACGATCTAGTTGTTGCCAATTTTTGCCGGACTATGTTTGAAAATATTTGGGGAGGGTTGGATAAAAATCAAAAAATCCCACCGAAGTGGGAAGATAGGCTTTAATCTAGAGTGCTTTAGATCCTTCGTTGCACTCAGGACGACATAAATTTCTAGTTAGTGAATCTAAACTCTACTCAAGCATCGACCGAAGCATCCAAGCAGTTTTTTCATGCTTCTCTAAAAGTCCTGTCAGAAAATCAGCAGTACCAACATCGGAAAAATCATCTTGGACCTTATCAATATCTTGACGTAACTCTCGAATTATTTGCTCGTGATTGGCGAGTAAGTTTTGGATCATTTCGGTCTGATTTGGGTTTATCCCGACTTCTTCTTTGATAGCTGTGGTTGAAGAAATTTCCCTCAGAGTTGCGACTGCAAAACCACCCAAAGCACGTGTACGTTCAGCGACTTCGTCGATTATTTCATCCAAATCACCGTAAAGTGACTCAAAAAACTTATGCAAGTCGTGAAATTGAACTCCAACGACATTCCAATGATATTTTCGAGTTTTGGTGTAAAGTGTAAATTCATCAGCTAAAAGCTGGTTTAAAATACCGATTGAGCCGCTTAATTGCTCGTTTGTTAATCCTATATTTAAAGACATATTTTGTTTATTTAGTTGTAAAAAATTCACTTAGATTTCTTGTCTAAGTAATAGATCATGATAAATTCAGAACATTGTTTTGTCAATTATTCTCAACAATTTACTTTACAAATATTTAGTTATCTTTAAAGATTGAGGAAACACCCCGTCAGCTTCGCTGCCACCCCTCAAGAGGGGAATCTATTCAACAGATGATTAATTTTATGAACACAACTCAATCTCGCCTAAACAAGCTTATAAAAAACATTTCTAAGGATTTTTCTCTAGATAAACTTTCCAAATCTCCTGCACGTTTTGATCTCCAAAAACTGACTTGGTTTAATCGTCAATATATCCAAATGATGAGTCTTGATGAGTTTGTTTCTAGAGCTTCTGAGCTTAAATTATCAACTAGGCTCAAAGATGTTAAACTTCGAGTAGGGGACTATGTTTATTTAGTTGATTTAAAAAGCCAAAAAACCTTAACAGAGCAAATTGGTTTTAGAGAAAATGGATCAAACGAGCTTTGGTATCATCAGTTTGGTGGAGGTCGTGAAAAAGATGAAGATTCTTTGTCTTGTGTCTGTCGTGAAACAAGCGAAGAAACGGACGGTAAGCTCATCTTAGATCCTTTAATGCTGATTAAAATAACCAATTTACAATGGTTGCATCCTGAGCCAAAAGAAAGCGAAGATCCCGATACTAAAGGTCGGGCTATTTACGATGGAATCGAGCAAACAGTTTATTTCTATGAATTCAATCAAAGTGATTTCCCAGAATATACAAACTCAGAAAATGAAAAATTTGAATGGGTTGATTTAAATGTTGTTTTAGCTAAAAATGATTGCTTGACTTACCCTGTTTGGAAGCATTTTTGTAAAAATAATAATATTAAGTCTGTCGAGCCAAATGAGACCATTTTAAGACAATATCTAGCTTGGCAACTTGATAAAAATCGAGTTAATCTTTTGACAGAAATCGGTAGTGAGTCAAATTGCATCACAAATTGGATAAAACCAACTCAACAAGAGGTTTCTTGGAAAAAGATCACCAAAGAAGAAAGTTTGAGTAATCTTAGTGAACTTAAAAATATTATTGAAAACTTATATAAGAATCCTGAATTAAATATAAAAACTAAACAAGAAGACTTATATAGTAAAGTTAAAAATGAAATTTACTTTGAAAACTCAAGAGAAATCGAGTCTGGACTGGCTGAAATGACTTCAACATGGGAAAATTTACTCAAAACTTGGATCTCAGAAAATGGTAAAGATGCTGGTTCGTATTTTTGGCCACTTCGGGTAGCTCTATCTGGAAAGCAAAAATCACCAAGTCCGTTTGAAATACTGTCTATTTTAAGCCTTGAAGAGGTAGTAAATAGGATAGATCAGGTGTTGGTTTAAAGCATAAATGATTTCACTTGCTAAAACTTGTGATCTGAGTTATACTATAGGCATACGATATGGCAGGTAATACAAACCCAATCCCAAGTACAAATGTTGGGGCAAATAGTAGATCTTTTACTCCTGGGCCAATTTCTGGGGCTGGTGGTATTGGTGGTTTTAAAAGCACAGGTAGCACAACTACCCCTACAAATTTTGGTGCTTCTTATGGTGCTGCTGCCACAGGCACAATGTCGATGGGGGAACATCTGATGCAAAACAACAATGTCGTGGGTGCATATGGACAATACAAAACCAACCCAGCTCCTGCACAAGGCTATCAAGCCTCAAACCCTAATACTCAAAATAATTTTAGTGGAATAGGAGTAGGTAGCAGTAATTTAGCCCAGAGCATGGCAAATTTTGGTGCTGTCACCTCACAAAGTGCATCCACAAACAATTTTGCCCAAAATAGCTACGCCAATCCACAAACTCCAAACTATCCAAATCAACAACCAAACTATCAGCCTCAACCAAACCAAAATCAGTATACTCAAGCTGCACCTGTACAACAAAACTACAATCAAAATCAACCTCCTTACAACGGACCAAATACTCAAATATTTCAACCTCAGCAACCTATAAATCAAAACACAGTTGGTCTGCCAAACAATGCTTACGCAACCAACAATCGAGCACCTCAAAAACCCGCCCGTAAAAACGGTGGTATTTTGGGAGCACTTTTTGGGCCTCCTACTGCACCTAGGCCAACTGGAGGGAAAAAACTTGATCCAAATAGCAAAGAATACCTTCAAACTCTAAACCAAACTCAACTTAGGCAAGAAGTGATTAAAACAGAAGTTGAGATTCAAAAAACCCTAATTGAGACTGAAAAAGCTTACCGAGAGGGAATTTCGACCATTAAAGATCTAATTGCACCAAGTTCGGTGAATATAGCTACAGCACAGATTGAGATCGGTACGAAGCTTATCCGTAGCTTTTTTGTACTTACTTATCCACGTGTTATAAATAGCGGCTGGCTAGAAGGTGTCGTAAACATCGATCTCCCAATGGATATTTCGATCTTTGTATATCCTCAAAACAATGACGAGGTCTTGCGTGAACTAAAGGGTAAAGTAGGTAAAATCCAAGCCTCTTTGAGTCTAAATCAAGAGCGGGGATCTGCTCGTGACCCTGCCCTAGAAACTGCTTACCGTGATGTGGAAGGTCTACGTGATGCTATTCAGCAAGGTGTAGAGCGATTCTTTAAAGTCGGTGTGTATTTCACAATCTATGCTGACAACAAAGAAGAAATGGAGAAAAACTCTCAAACGGTTGAGTCTATTTTATCTCAACAAAGCATTATCATGAAGCGTTCAGCTTTGCAGATGGAGGTCGGATTCAATTCCTCGCTGCCAATGCTTAAAGACGATTTGTTTGTGTACAATAACATGAATACCAGTCCGCTTTCAGCTTGTTTCCCTTTTGTTTCATCAGATCTGTCGTCCAACAGTGGTATCTTATACGGTATAAATCGCCAAAATAGCTCATTGATTTTGTTTGACCGTTTTGAGCTTGAAAACGCTAATGCTTTAGTTTTTGCTACATCAGGTGCAGGTAAAAGTTATACAGTTAAACTTGAGATTTTGCGAAGTATGATGATGGGTACAGATGTTATTGTTATTGACCCTGAAAATGAGTATAAATTTTTGAGTGAGGCTGTGGGTGGAAGTTTTTTGAATGTATCTTTAAACTCAAACAATCGTATCAATCCTTTTGACTTGCCAAAATCTTTACCTGGGGAAAGTAATGCCGATATCCTTAGATCGGCTATAATCGACATCATGGGTCTGATGAACTTGATGCTTGGAAAGCTAAACCCAGCTGAGGAAGGTCTCATGGAGCGAGCCATAAACGAATGCTATGCCAGACGTGATATTACTCCAAACAGTGATTTTAATAATATAAACGTCCCTACCATGGGTGATTTAGTTGAAATTTTAAATGGAATTGTAGGTGGGGATAGTTTAAGTCAGCGACTTTATCGTTTTACAGAAGGTACTTTCTCTGGTATCTTCAACCGTCCCACAAATATCAACATGAGCAATCAGCTCGTTGTGTTTAATATCCGAGATTTGCAAGAAGCCTTGCGTCCAATTGCGATGTATGTGCTTTTGAAATATGTCTGGAATTCGATTCGCTCTGAGCTAAAACGACGTATTTTGGCTGTGGATGAAGCTTGGATCATGATGCAAAATGAGGACAGTGCAAGGTTTTTATTTGGACTTGCCAAACGTGCTAGAAAATACTATCTTGGTGTAACTACAATCACTCAGGATGTGGGAGATTTCTTGAATTCACCATTTGGAAAGCCAATCGTCACCAACGCGGCTATGAAAATTTTGCTCAAACAAAGCACAGCGGCTATTGACTTGATTGCTACAACATTTGCTCTGACTGACGGTGAAAAGCAAGTTTTGCTTCAATCTGGAGTTGGGCAAGGAATCTTTTTCGCGGGTCCAAGGCATGTGGCTATGGAAATTGTGGCTTTTCCTACCGAGCACCGTATCGTCACCAGTAACCCTAAAGAAATCATGAAAATGCAGCAAGCCAAAAAACCAGACGAAGCTGAAAATCAACAAGAACAAACAACCTAACAATATAATTTATGGCTTTAGCAGATATTATTTACAATTTTCAAAACGATCCAGATCGAAATAAAAAGATCATTTTTTTTGCTGGTTGGGGGGTAGCATTGATTCTTATAGGTGCTGGAATTTGGCTATTAAATCAACCTTCACTGCCAAAACAACCACTTGTAGATACAAACATTTCTACTGAGCAAGGATTGAGTGATTCTATTTTAAAATCCACCCCATCCAAATTTCCTGAATCAATGAGTCTCAAAGCTATAAATACAAAAAGTGTTAAAAATGATCGAACATTTATAGCTGATAACGCAGGAAATCCTGTATTTGTAGATACTGCTGGAAACTTTATGATTGGCGATAAAGTCATCGCTCCAAATTTTCCAATCCAAACACCGCTTAGTATTTACCCAATCAAGCTTGGATATGTGGTAAACGATTATTCAAATAGTGTGTTCTTATTAAAGGATGAAACTGGTTTTAAAATACGCCCAAATCCAGAAAATGTTGGTCAGGTTATTTCACTAAATACCGGTGTGGATGATTTTGGTTTTACTTCACAAGAAGAGTTTTTCTTCTTAAATCAAAGTGATTCTGGGTATACACTTAAAAAATCCAAAAGTTTACAGTTGGATACTGCTCAAGATGTGGGACCGATTACATCTAGCTTGGCTCAAAGTGGTTTCTATCAAATTTCTAGATCTGGAAATTCCTTAGTGATTGTATTATTTGATAATCCTTCACAGCAAGGACGGGCAGAGTATTGGATTTATAAAAATGGTAAAATTAACAAAGGTCTTGAGATATCAGACAATTGGAGTACTTTAGTCCAAGGAAATTATCTAATAGTCACTCACAATTCTTTATTTTCAAATATCGTTTCTAGCTACACCAATGATATTTATGATCTGACGACAGAGACCCCAACTGCAATTGATTTTTCCTCAACTTTTAATATACGGAAATTAGGTTTGTACGGAAATATGCTCGCCAGGCGATGTGCAGTTACTCTAAATAATGATATTTACTGCTTAATCAAAGAAAGACCAGTCAAAACTGATGATATTACGGAGCCGGATATCGTAGTAAAATTAAATGTAAGCAAAAAAACCGCCGAGATTTTGTCTACAAATAAAAGCATCCCAGCGGCAAGCGCAATTTTGAGTGACATAGCTCGACAACGCTTGCTTGTGATTGGTGGCAAGGATTTACTTGTTTACGAATTGCCATTATCATAAATTTTTGACAAAAAGCCTTAGGATGCTATAAGTTAGTATAGTTATACACTTTGACTAATTGTCTATGCTCAAACCGATAGTATTGAAAAATAATTTGACAGTATTGCGACTTCCTAAAGCTAGCTCACGTACTTGTGTTGTGGGTTTTGTGGTTGCTACTGGGTCAAGTCACGAATATGGGTTTTTCCCTCAAGGGATCACCTTTTTGATCGAAAGAATGTTCTTTAGAGGGAGTAGTAAATACCCTAACCAGCGAGCACTTAGCCTAGCGATTGAAGCTATTGGAGGTGAATTTGAGTCACTCACTACCGAAGAGCACATTCATTTTTATATCCAAGCTCCAAACGAGCATCAAAACAAGGCCTTAGCCATTTTGTCTGAAATTATTCAAAACTCACTTTTTGACACTTTGACACTGGAGAGAGAAAAGAAAAAAATCATGGAAGAGATAAGATTTGGGGAGGAAAAAGTCCAAGAAACTTTGAGCAATACTGTAATGAATGACGTCTTTGCGGATTCTGGCTTGGGGCAGCCACTCAAAGGAACTATTGATTCGATTTTATCCATTACCCAAGAAGATATTTTAGAATATTTAGCTCATCAGTTTACCAACGAAAAAAGCTATTTGATTTTAGGTGGGAATTTTGATAATAAATCTTTACTTGAAAAAGTCGATCAAGAATGGATGCACTATAATCCTAGAAATAAGAGGTTTTTAGATACTCCCGAAATCACTGCCACCGACTCCTTTGATAGAGATTTTCCAATTATAAATTACCGCCAACGTGGACTTTCACAGACATTTTTAGTTCTGAGCTTTTTAGATCGAAAAATTGATTCTGAAACAAATAAGCCTATTAGCCCTAAAGATAGGATTGTACAGATGGTTCATGAAAGTTTTTTGGCATGTCTTTTAGGCGATGGGATAGCTTCAAAACTATGGTTAAAGGTTGTTGAAGATGAAGTCCTAGCACATTTTGTAAATTGTCGCGCAGAGCAATATAGCCTAGCCTCAGTGATGGAAATTCAAGCCATTGTCGACAACAGTCAATTTACCTTTGCTTTAGAATCTTTGCTTAGCGTGCTGGAAAGCTTGAAAAAAACTACTGTTTCAATCAATGAAATCGCAAAAACCAAGGAAATTTTGAAAGGTAAGTGGATAATGCAGCAAGAATCTACAGTCGCTGAGATTATCTGGCAAATGGATAATTATTTATCATTGGGAGAGTTGATCACTTTAGAGGATATTTATAATATTGTTGACGATATTGACGCCATTATTATTCGCGATCTAGCCAACTTCCTATTTTCACCTGATAAGCTGATTATGACCACCCTTGGAACCGCCAAAGAAACAAGATTAGTCGAAAAACTTGTAAAACGATATTTACAATAATTACCTTAAATTACTAAATTACCACAATTGATACACTCATATGTCTGACCTTAACGATGATTTAAACAACCAAAATACCCCTGAAGTCGAAACTGTAGTTGAAGCTACACAAGATGCCCAAACTTCTACCCAATCAACAACTGGCGCTACGGATGAATATAAAGAAAAGTACGAAGATTTACAAAATAGGTACTTGAGACTTTATGCCGACTACGAAAACTACAAAAAAGAAGCCCTAACTCAAAAAGCTCAAGACGAACGACGAACAAAGAAAAATGTCATTATTACAACAATTTTACCTCTTTTAGATCACTTAAAACTGGCGACTGACTACGCTCCAAAAACAGAAGATCCAGCTTTAGCCAAATATGTCCAATCAGTTGAAAATATTTTAAAATCTTCTTTTGAGGATATAAAAAAGGTTGGGGCTGAGATAGTAATCCCAAATCCAACAGATATTTTCGATCAAAATACAATGGAAGCCATTCAAGTAATTGAAAACCAAGAAGGTTTTGAGTCTCACAGTGTAGTAAAGTTAGTTAGTTTTGGCCTTAAAATTGAGGGGATTTTGATACAGCCAGCTCGAGTGATTATTTGTGGGTAGAGATTATTTGTGTAGTTAAGTGAAAGTCATTAATATATTGGCTTATTGATTCAAGAGATATTTTAATTTTACTTATTTCCATGCCACTGCTAAACAAGCGACTTTTACACGATACAGTCACCAAACACAAGCATGAAGTTTCAAGTACCACAAAACAAGACTTACAAGCCTTGTTTAAGGAAACTCTAAACCGCATTGAATCAGGTAAATTTAAAAAAGAGGAAAGCGAGAAAGTCCCATTTTTACAAAGGTTATTTGAGCTTTTGGGTTATAAACTTCATGAAAATCTAGAGTTTGAATATTATTCCACACAAGGCAGAAGTATTGATGCGGTACTGGGAGAAAGCATCCCCTCTGCCTCTTTTGAAGGAGGTTTGGAGGATGTCCAAGTGGCCATCAAGTGGAAAAGTGTTGGCACCAAAAAGCTCAGTACTGGCAATGCAGGAGAAACTCCAGTATATCAAATGTGGGATTACATGGGTAAAGTAGGGGTTGAAATTGGAATTGTATGTAACTTTCTAGAATTTAGAATTTACACCTTCAAAACTAAACAAACCGAGTATCAAGAATATTTTGTAAGAGAATTAGTAAATCAGGATGAAAAACTTGATGAGTTTATATTTCTCCTCAAAAAACAAACATTACTCAGAAATGAAAACAAACAAAGTCGATTGGAAGCTCTAATTACCCAAAGTGAAGCCGAACAAGAACAAATTACCAAGCGCTTTTACAACGATTACAAACAAAGGCGGCTGAATCTATTTCAGCATTTGGTAGAGCAAAACTTGGAATTTGGTCAGTCGAATGTTAATACAATCTATGGTGAATTTAAAAAAGAGTATTTTTATCAAGATTTTGTTATTGAACGCTTGCAAAGGGCTTGTAATTTGTGCCAGAAAGAAAATATTAAAGATTTGGAATCTCTTAGTAAAAAAGCATCCTATTTGTATTTTGAAATCGTAGGAAAAGAAGATAATAAAGTTGAGCTGAGCCCTGAAGAACTGCAAATATCAGCAGATTTATACGGTCTCGAACTCTATACCCGAGGTCTGATCAACTTTAATTCTAGAAAAGATAGAATTTTAAAAATAGATAAGTATTTAGAATTTGTTTTAAAAATTGAATCTCAACAATATACCAATAACAAGCTTTTACTTTTAGAGAAGTCTCAAAAGATTCTAGATAGATTTGTTTTTATGATGTTTTGTGAGGATGGATCCTTGCTTCCTGGAGGTACAATTGGGAAAGTTTTTGAAAATGCAGGCAATTCTTTTGGTGGAGAAAATAAAATTTGGGATCAGTTTAAGGGTCTATTTGTCGAAGATGCTGAGTTAAACAGTTTGATCATCAAAGACAGTATCTGGCAGGATCTGATCAAGTTATCAGAGTATGATTTTGAAAGTGATTTGAATGTCAATATTGGCCTCAGCTACACAAAAGGCACAAATGTTAGTTAGGAAATACAAGATTTCCTCATATACAAGATCTGTATAGTCAATTTTGACTTACCGTTTTTAGTCCAGTTTAGAATGGTTTCACTGAAGGCT
>Ga0316610_1000381_pt1 | contig 10916 bp, 8 predicted proteins | sample MIS2017111B_MG_FD_207677 | JGI IMG/M metagenome (GOLD analysis project Ga0316610, IMG submission 207677) | Microbial mat bacterial communities from Middle Island sinkhole, Lake Huron, Michigan, United States - MIS.2017.111B | ecosystem: Environmental > Aquatic > Freshwater > Lake > Sediment... | reverse complement strand
TTACTAGTAAAAATGAAATTTCCTTAATGGAGACTTATAACAAACTAAACAACGAGAGAAAAGATCCAGATTTTAGAAAGTCGTCTGAAGGATATAAACATTACTTTTTTAACTATTTAGAGTCAAAATTTGATGAAAGTGCAATCGAATACATGGCAGAAACAATTTTTAAGGTTTCTGAGATAAGGAACAAGGTTAATCATGCTGATTGGAAAGGACTTATAGAAGTTGCTCAAAAATCAAGTGGATTAAATCCAAAATTGCAAACAATTCAGACTATAAAACTTGACATTATTAATAAGACAACAACCCTAGAAAATCCTACACAAAGAGATATTCCCGCCTTTGTCTTAATGATATCGTACTTAGAAAAATTATCTAAAAGTGAGGTAGACAGAACTCACCTTTTAAGCCTATACAAAACCTCAATGATAATATTTAATGAAATTTTGAGTTGATCTTATACACGAAGCCCTAATTAAATACAAATATCTATCCTATGCCTGAAAATAATTCACAAATTCTTATTTATCAAAGTCAAGACGGAAATATCATAGTTGATGTGACTCTTGAAAACGAAACTGTTTGGTTGACTCAAGATCAAATGTCAGTCCTTTTTGGCAAAGCAAAGTCTACTATTAACGAGCATATTCAAAATATTTATACGGAAGGAGAGCTTTTGGAAAGCCAAACCATGCACAAATTCGGAAATTCCGAATTTCAACAAAAAGCATCAAATTATTACTCTTTAGATGTTATCATCTCCGTTGGTTATCGTGTTAAATCAATGCAAGGCACACAGTTTCGCATTTGGGCAACAAATAGGCTGAAAGAATATATTGTCAAAGGTTTTACTCTTAATGATGAGAGATTTAAATCTGGTAAAAGTCTGAATTATTTTGACGAGCTTCAAGCCAGAATCAGAGAAATTCGACTTTCCGAAAAGCTTTTTTACCAAAAAATTAAAGATATATATACAACCAGTATAGATTATGATCCAAACGATGAAAAGACAGTTGAATTTTTTAAGAAAGTTCAAAATAAATTACTCTGGGCAGTCAGCGAGCAAACCGCCGCAGAATTGGTTTATAGAAGAGCTGATGCCAGCTTACCACTTATGGGCATGATGTCTTTGGATAAAAAAACTTCAAAATCTATAACAAAAACCGATACTGGAATAGCAAAAAATTATTTAAACGAAGAAGAAATGAAGCTTTTGGGACTTTTGGTAGAGCAATTTTTAGCTTTTGCAGAAACAATGGCAAATCAAAAAACTCCAATGTATATGAAAGATTGGATTGAGAGATTAGAAAGTATTTTAAAACTCAACGGAAGAGATATTTTAACCCATGCAGGAAAAATAAGCCATGATCAGGCACTGGAAAAATCAAACGAAGAATATCAAAAATTTAAAGACACTCAAAAATATCAAGAAAAGGAAGAAAGTTTAAAAGAATTAGAAAAAGATATTAAACAAATCCAAGATTAACATTCAAATTTATATGCACGAAACTCTAATTCAAGACAAGTATTTGCTAGATTTTCTGACTCGAGATGAATCTGGTTTGCAGTTTCGTGAGATCAAAGCCAATACTGTTTCGCCTGACTTTGTAGCTGTTAGTGATCTATTAGAGTTTTTGAGCGAGAGCGACCTAAATGTTAGTTCTTGGAAACAATTACTTAAAAAGTATTCTGGGGATAGCAAAAAATTGATAACTGATATTATTTCGGCTTTGCAGGAGAAAATCAAAGATAGTACCAACATGGCTATTTTTTTAAACTCAAACAAAACTTTTTCATTTGAGGGAATAAAGCTACATTTGTTTTATCCAAGCGGAAACACAATCGGTGAGGACAATCTATTTAATCAAAATATTTTTAGTGTAGCTCAAGAAGTACCATACAAATTTATATATAGTGGGCAACAAGTGTTTTCTTTTAGACCTGATCTAACTTTTTTCTTAAATGGTTTTTATATTGGTTATAGTGAATTTAAATCTACTTTTAACAACCAAAATGCTAGTAAACAAGGTCGAGGTAAAGTAATCGCAGATTATTTAAATGCCGTTCAAGAATATGATAAAATAGCTGGAAATAACGATATTAGTAACAGTATTAGAAAAGATTTTTTGAAAGTGTTTGAAAAGGCTATATTTATAACTGCTACGGATATAAATGATACTTTTGTAATCCGAGATATTGAAAACTTGTGTCCTATAATTCGAGATATTATCAAAGAAGGTAAATACGATTTTGAGGAGTACAAAAACAAGGCTTTGAGCGTATTTAAAAGTTATCCAACAAGTAGAAGCAGTTTTGATAGGCAACAGAAATTTGCTGATATATTCACAGCTCTATATAGCAAAAAAATGCTAGAAAAAGAGATCTTATACTACAATTTCATAGAAAAAGAAATGATCACAGTCAGTGGCAAAAGAGAGTTTAAAAATGAAAAGGGTCGACTAATAAGCCCACGCCCCAAACAGAAATTTGGAACTGATAAAATAATCAAAAAAATAGATGAGTTTTTAGAGCATGAAAATGATGACAATTATTTTTTAAACAAACTGAAAGACCAGCTGAAAGATATTGGAGAGGAAAAACGAAATGAGTTAATTGCCAAACGAGAAAAGTATCAAAATAATAAAATTGTATACTCTTTACTCTTGCAGTATGCAGCTGGTTTTGGTAAATCAAATATTATCGGCTGGACTACACTTCAGCTCAAGGATCTCAAGAAAAATGGTGAATATGTCTATGATAAAGTTATGATTGTTGTAGATCGGTTACAACTTAGAGATCAGATCACAGCTAAGATGTATAACATGAATGTCAATAATAAGATGTTTGTTGAGGCAAGCAGTAAAAAGACTTTTTTAGATGCTTTGAGGTCAGATACAAGAATAGTGATAGTAAATATTCAAAAGTTTAGCACCATCAAAGAGATACTAGAACCAGAGGTGGTCACCAAGCTTGCAAGTCTCAGAGTGGCATTTTTGATCGATGAAATTCACAGATCGAACAGTGGCGATCAAAACGAAGATATGGTCAGTCTTTTTGACGAATTACAAACTAGTTTTGATAATGCCGATGAATACAAAAAAGTAAAAAGAAAGAAGAATTTGATTGTAGGTTTCACAGCTACTCCTAGTGATCACACACTTGCAAGATTTGGAGAATTTAGCCATGTTGGCGATGGGGATAAAATGTGGGTACCGTTTGATAGCTATACCATGAAAGAAGCCATAGATGATGGCTATATACTTAATCCCCTCCGTGGAATAGTTCCTGTGAGTGCTAAAATGTACTTTGAAAAACCTGAAAACATTTTAGAAGGTTTTGAAGGCGATACAGGATATGAAGAAATTCCTGATGATGTAGATACTGGAGTTGATATTGAGGGTAAAAAATATGCCATTCGTAAGAAAAAAATATATAATAACCCTGAGAGAATTGAAGCTATTTCACAGTGGATCGTAAATCGACTTTTAAATGTGGTGTATGGGCAAATTCGAGGCACAGGTAAAGCTATGCTTGCAGTTTCGTCTAAAGATTGTGCTATTAAATACAAGCAAAATATTGATAAGATTTATGCTGAAATAGTTTTGAGCCAAAAGAAATACGAAAAATATGCTAAAGCTCCAATTTCAATTGTTTACAGTGACGATCAAGAGAATATCAACAGTAGTAGTTTAAATGATAACCAGACTGAGAAAAAGGTAATCGAAGATTTTGGTTTAGCTAAAAACGGTTTGATGATAGTGGTTGATAAGCTACAAACTGGCTTTGATGAACCAAAACTACACACACTTTTCTTGGACAAAGAAATACAAGGGATAAATGCAATTCAAACTATTTCAAGAGTCAACAGAACAACGAAATACAAAAATGATTGTAAGATCATTGATTTTTCATACAAAAATGTAAATGTCAAAAATATCAAAAAAGCGTTTGAGCATTTTAGTAACATAGTAGTAAGTGATTTTGACCCGATCAGCGACGAGCGAGTTTTGGCAGAAATATACTCTGATTTAATCCAATCTACTCCATATTTAAAGTATTTCACATATTTCAAAACTAACTGGAAAGATGGATCACTACTTAAAGAACAAATCGAAGTGCAAACTGGGCTAATTAACTTTATCAAAAACAATGAGACAGAGGCTAAAAAAATTAAGCAAAAAATCGGAAATTATTTCAGGATTTTGAATTTGATTGAAAATGTGATCAGTGTTGAAGAAAAATTTTGTGAGAATGTATTTAAAGATTTTTGGTATAGATACAACCTGGAGTACAAAAACCTTGTAAAATCAACTGAAGTTGTAGACGATGTGGAGATATACTTTGATAATAAAATAGGATTTGTTGATATAACAGTTGAAGCAGAAGAGGAAAAGAAAAAAAAGACAGGAAAAGTACTGGATACTAATGCTGTTGAAAGTAGTTATAAATATGATATTTTAAGTATTATTGCAAAACGAAATCAAGAAGAATTAGAACTTGAAGCTAAAATACAGGAATTCGAACATAAAATTGATCTACTATTTGATTTTATAGATAACCATCAAAATGGCAAAAAGTTAAAAGTTAAAATGAAAAGCCTTAGTTCCACCATAACAGAAGATGAGATATATTCCGACTTCGAAAAGATCTATAATGAATTTGTAAGGAAAAATAAAACGTCTCTAGGTGAATTTTTTGTCAGGCAATCAAAAGAGCTTACAAATCAACTTTGTGAGGAATATAAAGCAAAATTAAGTAATTAAATGTATGACTCCTAAAGAAATCTTTACTATAGCTGACCAAAAGAGGATTCGATTAGACAGATACTATGTTGAGTTACTTTCAAAACATGTAACTGAAACTGAAACAATTCATGAAATATTAGATAAGCAAATAAATTTAAGCAATTGGAGTGCTTTGCCTGAATTATCAAGTTGTATTAAAGATTTTATTCAAAAATTATTAGCAAAAAATCACAATTTAAAAAAGATATTAGACCCATGTCTCATTATAGGGGAGATGTTAAATTTAGTAAAAGAAATCCAACCAAATGTAGAGATTCATGGTTATTTAATAGAATCTCAACTGTTCGAGTTAAATAAGATAATTAATCCTTCTATTCAATTAAAATTGAACAGCCCTGTTAATATTTCAAGTGAAGAAAACGATGATTTTGATTTGATAATATCATATTTACCTTTTGGAAAGTACAAAACAATAGAGCCATCAATTAAAGGAATTCAGGATATATCACTTAAATATTTATTAAAATTTTTAAATTTAACAAATGATAACGGAATAATAATCACAACAATTAATGATTCTTTGTTAGATGGATCAGATGAATTCAAAATATTTTTAAGCCACTTAAACGAGAGGGGGTTTTGTGTAAGCGCTATATTTGGCACACCCCAAAATTCATTTTATAAATATATCACCCATTCTTTATCATTAATTGTCATAAAAAGAGGATCGCAAGAAAAAATATTTCAGGCACTTATTTCGGATGACATAGAAGGTCAAAAAAGAATAGTTAATAACTTTTACACAGGACAAGCCTCAAAAATAATATCTGAAGGTGTTCTTGTGGATATTATCGATCTTAGACCAATTAATAAAATAATTGAGAGAAAAGATATAGACCTTCTTATTAAACAAACTGGGCTGGATTTAATAAAATTTAAGGAGTATGGCTTATTCAAAGATATTAAAAATATTAAAAATGAATATTTAATTTTTAATAGGCATAGTTCCAAAGTAGAATTAGGCTCTTCAGACAATATAAATACTAAAGGTGATAAGTATTATTTCGAAATTGATCAGAATAAAATTGATCCAAGTTATTTATTTAAGATATTAACAAATGGACTGGCTCAGAAAATATTAATTAACACTTTAACAGGAGCATATATACCTTATTTAAAAAAGAAGTCAATAGAGGAAATGTTTATACCTATTGATTCATTGCCCCAACAAAAAATAATTGTTAACATCGATCAAGAACTAGATAATACTATTCAAGAATTTAATAATTTTAAAAATAACCTATGGAAAAATCCAAAATCTGTTGATAAGATAAAACAAGAAATTAAACATAAGTTAGTCGATCCAGACAGTCCTGATTGGATGGAAAAATTACCTTTCCCAATTGCATCTATTTTATGGGGTCATTATTCACAATCAAGCAATGAAAAAAAGATTGAATATTTGTTTCATTTTTTTGAGGCATTTTGTGAATTCATCAATATTATAATATTAAGTGCCTTCTGTCATAATCAGTCATATTTTGATACGACTGTGGTGCCTTGGATTGCAAATTCAGAATCAAAAGATTGGTATGAAAAAGCTACTTTTGGTGGATGGAGAAATCTGCATGAGAAGTTAGCCAAAAATATTCGAACTCTTTTAAATGACCCCAAAGAAAAGACAAATTTAATAAATATTTTTGGTGGCTGTGATATTGCATATCTTGAAATGCTTTGCTCTAAAAACATAGTCACAATCTTCAAAAATACTAATGACTTGAGAAATAGCTATAAAGGACATGGTGGAGCTAAAAACGAAGATCAAAGTAATGATTTATTGAAAATACTTGAAACACAATTATTAAAGACAAAAGGAACTATAATCTCAGGTTTTAGTGAAGTAAGTTTTATAATGCCTATTCCCAAAACTTTAAATTACGATGAGGATACAAGTACATACTCAGCAAATATGAGAATACTAAAAGGAACTAAAACCACCTTTATCGAGAGAGAGTTAAAAATAAATAAACCATTAGATTCAAAAAATATCTACATAATGCATGATAATCAATTTAACCCGATTAAAGTTATACCTTTGATGCAGATGAGAGTGACCCCAGAGACAAAACAAAATGCTTGCTATTTCTATAATAGAGTAGATAAAAGTAATGTGCGTCTAATTTCGTATCATTTTGCTCAAGAAAATGAAATTTTTGAACCTGTTAATTCAATTTCAAGTATTTTGGATATGCTAAAGACTAAAGATTAAACACTTGATTATCACTTTAACTTGGGCATAGCCCAACATAATGAGATAAATTTTCTGATAATCTTAACAAGACAAATTACGATTTAGATCGAATAGATCAACGAATCCCTAAACCCTATTGGGCATTTGGTAGGAATGTGCAACTTTGCCCATTTGAGAAAACTCTAGCATATAGTCCAAGCATAGTGCCTAACAACGACAAGCAACAGTCGGCGTTGCCTCCCTCTATCAATTTTTACAAAATTGATCTAATACCAACCTGAGTGTTTTTACCATTTAAGGTGTGTAAGATTTAAAGTTTTACTTAGTGCTTAAAAAACTAAGTCATGCCTAAATTATAGCCCTTCAAGATTTGCATGTATTTTTTGCTTGTATTCTAATATTTCTTGTTCAGTGTTTGGGAACTGCTCAGGCTTTATATTGTTTGACTGACAAACCCTTAAATATTCTGCATTTATCAGATCTTCAATTATACTTATTATTTTTTTACCTGTTATATCCCTTATTGCTTGGGCTTTCATTTGGGTTGATTTCCTCACTTTTATATTTTCAATGATTATTTTTTCTTTTTGTTCTCCCTTTTTTCTACCTGCTCCCACTCTTTGACCGCCTCTTGTGTCTACTTTTTTGGGTTTTAATGTTGACATATTATAAAATAATGGTTAAGATATAAAAGCATTTTCTAGTGAAAACTAGGGAAAAATTACCACTCCGCAAGGGGTGGTTTTTTGTGTCCTGCTGGTGTTGTTAGAGAGGTGTATTTTTAAAATAATGTCAAGATATTTCCCTTATTTTATAAGGTTTTATTGATTTAAAGGGGTTGACATATTCAATAAATTTATTTATAATATACCCAGTTATCGCCCTTAGTTGATAACTAGAAAATGCACTATGTTTTACAATTTATTTGACGGACTTACTCCTACGGAAATCCGCACCCTATATCGCAAGCTTGCCCATCAGCACCACCCTGACAAGGGAGGCGACACGAAGACAATGCAGGAATTGAACCGAGTATATAAAGAGGTACTGGAAAAAGCCAGCTCAAACGATCCTGACTTTGATATGAAGCACGAGGAAAGACTAATGGAGAAAATCCAGAAAGTCATCAACCTTGATGATGTCAAAATTGAAGTTTTAGGTTCTTGGCTATGGGTAACAGGTGAGACCTACCAACACAAACAGTATTTGAAAGAAAATGGGTTTTTCTTTTCAAAGCAAAAGACGGCTTGGTATTATCACAACGAGGAAGAAAAAGGAAAATGGAAATTTGGAGCTAAACCACTTGAGGAGATACGCCAAAAGTATGGAAGCCACGAAGTAAAGAACAAAAAGAAAAAGTTATCCCTTGCCTAGGGCAGGGGCAGGCTTTGCTCTTTTATCCACTCATCTTAATTGATGGGTGGATTTTTTGGCTAGGGGGCTATCAATCCCCCTAGAACCCCTTTCTTGATTTAATTGTCAGTTTACAACTGGTTTGTTAGTCCCCTCTCCTTTTGATCCAGATGGAATCTCCAGTCGCTCCCACCCACCCTTTAAAGACTTTCTGATTTTACTTTTGTAAAAGTTTGGTTTTGGCGAGGTTTAGGTCAGGGTGAAATATTGGGTTGTACTTTTATTGCAACTTTATTGCATTAATAATTTAGGTTATATACAAAGGTTGAGTTGATCGGTAATTGAATTTTTTGGATTGGTAATGTGGATTCGAATTCGGCAGACAGTGTCTGCCGAATTGAATTGGGGTTTTCTGTATATCTGTAAAGCCGTATCGCCATAATTATGGTTTTGTTGCTGGCTTCTTGTGTGTAGTTGGTTCTGTCAAGGTATATTGTCCACTTTTTCCACTTCGTTCCAACCGCCCCCACCACTACGTTCCAAAAGGCGTATTTCTGGTGAAATACTTGGAAAATAACCTCTGACAGAACCAACAGGATTTTTTAAAATATAGCCACTTAAATAGTTTTTACTTTTTAGGTGATTTTTTAATTTTTAACTTTTTTTGTTTTTTATCTTTTTTGCTCTATGTCTGATGAATATTTATATAAAACAGCTCTTGAGACTATCTGCTACATTAACAATCTAAACTATAAAGGGATAGTGGATGGGGTGAAGCTCTTGAATGAGAGTCAAGAAACTACAGGTGACTTTATTGACTGGAATAGTGAGTTTTGCAGTGATCATGGTATTTTTGCACCTGCCGAGATGGAATTTCACAGCCATATTTTAATTTTTCTATTTATTAGGCTTGATAAGTATTTAAAGGCTAATGGGGTTGAGTGTGAATGGTTAGAGTTTAAAGATATGGATTTAGAAACCTTGATTGATAAAGTTAAGGACTGGAACGATAACTATTTTTTAGTAAGCTATATCAAAAAAGTGCCTTTTGAAAATAGAACGATGCTAGAGCATTGGTTTTATGCTAAATTGACCGATCACAGTTGATATAATACCGTTTTGATCTTTTTTTACAGTTTCATTTTATATTTTCTTTTTCTTTCATTTTTCATTTTAACCATTTTAAAACCAAAATTTTTAATATATCACCTCTTTTATGTCCAAATCAAACAAAACTTTAACTGTGAAGGAAAAACTAGAGATTATCTATAAATCAAAGGAATTAATTCAAGAAGCCATAACCATACTTGAGATTTTAGCTGATAGCATGCCAAACCCTAAATATTACCGATTCTATATGATTAATGTTTTGGGTCTTGTGGTTGAAAGCTGGAATGAGAGCGGTTTATCTCTTGAGTCTTGGGAGGCAGAGATCAAGAAGCAAGCCAAGGGTTCAAGTTCTGGTTCAAATGATTAATACTCCCTTTCTCTGTTTAGTTTTTGCTTTTAATTTCAATATTTTAATATATTTTTCTACATTTTGTTTTATGCCTACACCATCACCATATTTTGAATCTAACAATTTCACCCTTTACAATGGAGATTGTAAGGAGATTATGAAAAGTATGCCTGAAAATTCTATTGATATGATCTTTGCAGATCCTCCATATTTTTTATCTAAGAGTAAGGAGGATATGAGTTTTAAAGGAGACTGGGATTTATCAAAGGGGGTTAAAATTGATACTAAGTTTCAATTTGACTGGATCAGAGAAGCAAGGAGGATTTTAAAGCCTGAGGGTACTATTTGGATCACTGGAACACATCACAACATTTATCAATGTGGCTATAGCCTGCAATTACTGGGATTTAGGATTTTAAATGAAATAGCTTGGTTTAAACCTAAAAATAATCCTTTTAGTCGAAACTTCTTTAACTTTGCACATGAAACTATTATCTGGGCAAAGAAAGATGAAAAATCAAAACATTACTTAAACCCTAAAGTACTTGATTTTAAATACAGAGATAAACTAAACAAGGAGGGTAAACAGATGAATGATGTTTGGGATATACTCCCCTGCTCTAAAAATGAAATTGATTGGCACCCTACACCTAAACCCATTGAATTACTAGAAAGGATCATACTTTCAAGCACTAAGCCCGATGCTATCATACTTGACCCTTTCAACGGTTCGGGTACTACAGGAATAGCAACCCTCAATCTTGGCTATGGTAGAAGTTTTATTGGGATTGATCTTGATAGTCATTATTTAGATCTGACAATTAAGAGATTGGAGGAAAGTTTAAACACAGGATACAGTAAGGAATACAAAGGACAAGATCAAAGATCAACAAAAAGCACAATCAAAGAAAGTGCTTGATTCAACGAATGAGGAAAAGAGGAACAAAAAACAAGATCATCAAAATTTTCATTTTTGCCATTTATACTCCCCCCACTCAAAATTTCGGATATGTTTCGAATTATGAAGCACTCACCTTACCACCTTTGAAAAGGTGGAATTTATTAGTGATAAACTTCATTAGTGCAAACTTGTGTTCAGGTAGGT
>Ga0316610_1000380_pt1 | contig 10971 bp, 7 predicted proteins | sample MIS2017111B_MG_FD_207677 | JGI IMG/M metagenome (GOLD analysis project Ga0316610, IMG submission 207677) | Microbial mat bacterial communities from Middle Island sinkhole, Lake Huron, Michigan, United States - MIS.2017.111B | ecosystem: Environmental > Aquatic > Freshwater > Lake > Sediment... | reverse complement strand
TTAGATCATATGATTTTTTCAAAGCAATTTCTTGATTTGGGTTGAGGTTTTTTAAATCAGTTTTATCTAAAGTATTTTTAATCTTGGTAAAAACTTCTAGGCTTTTTAAATATTGACCTCTCCATTTATTCACTTTAGTTTTCAGGTCTAAAAGCTCTAACGGAAGTGCTTCTGGGCTCAATAAATCTACCACATACTTTCGATCAGCTATTTTTTGGTCTTTGTTTTCATAGTTACGATCATTTAGATAGCTAGAAAAAATATAAGGAGTAAATTGTGCTGCCTTAGCTGTACCATTAATATTAGGGTCTACATAGAGTGCTTGTTTGCCCTTTCCAGGATTGATTCTTATCGCGCCAGGTAAAGCTGGAATTCGAGGGTCATTAACTATAGCAGAAGTTCCAGAAAAAATTACATGGTCATCAAGATTGCCATCTAGCCTTGAAGCATATAGCATCTCTCTAACATCTTGATTAATGGATAGGAAAGCTTTTTTATCATCAACAGGCAAAAAATATTCCAACTGATCCAGTTTTGCAATTATTGAATGAGCTCTTTTACTCATTTCCAGTGTTGAAATTTTGTTGTTAGCCTTAAACACAATCTGTTGAGCAGGTAAGACTGCAGTTATTTTACTTATATCTATATTAGGAATCCCAGCATCCTTAAATTCTTTTCTAAGCCAATCATCAAAATTTATTCGTCCACCATTTTGGGTTTTGACCTGTAAGTCCTTATCTGCTCGGAGAATGAAAATAATTAAACCGTTATTGTTGATGTTGTCGTATATACTGGATTTTTTATAATTTGGAGATAGATGTTTAGGTAGTTTATACACTGTCTGGCCATTTAATTTATTAAAATCTACTAGCGATTGATTGCTTTTAAATGGTATTGCCAAGTGTTTTTGATCTAAAACAAATGATTGATAAGGCCAAACCAACTTTCTTAAATTTTGACTTAATCCAATATGTTTAAAAATTGATCCTTGTGTAATTGAGGCATCCTTATTTATGAGACTCTCACTGTAGTTTTTGATTATCAGATAAGGCAGCCCTTGTATATAAGCTGTTTCTGTTGATGTTATTGCATATTTAGCTTGATCTGCATTTGGATTGTTTTGAATTCTGGAATTTAAAGCGTCAAGATTGGTATCGCCATACTCTATTTGAAACTTCAGAGAGCTGTAAATTTGATTTTTAAGTGTATCAGAATTTTTATTTGCTTCCGCAGCGTAAATATCCTCTGGATATGATGTTTTAAATAATGCCTCGATCTTTCGAGAATTAGGATTAAATTGAACATTTACAGGAGGCCCAAAGGTTACAAGCCCATCTTTTAGATTTTTTGAGTTTTGGATATCAAAAAGTTTAGTTTTAGGTATTGTTTCAGGGTTAGTTGGTGTAAATTTAGTGTTAAAATGCAATCTTCCGTCTCTGTTTCCAGGAAATATTTGAGTCCAGATCAAAGCTGTTTTTTCACTTACAATTCTTAATCCCAAGGCCTCATTTGGAGAAGTCTTAAAAAGTGGTTTTTCCGGAGATAAGAAAAATAAGTTATTTTGCTTTGATGTGTCTTTATAATTCAATACATTAGCAATTGGCTCTCTAATTCCAGGTATAATTACTGGTGCATCTGGGACTGAGGTGATCAACCCTAAATTAACAAAAGACGCTAAAATTTGGGCTACGGTTAAGACTTTTGGAGTAGTGGCTTTTCTAAGTTGTTTAGCCTTCTCAAAGTCTTTGTAGTAAAACAACTGGCTTATTAAATCATCTGAAGAGTCACATTCAATTTGTTTTATATAATCATCTTCATCAGGATTAACACTCTTAAAAAGTATTTCCAAGGTAAAAGGATATTTTGAATTTTCATCTTTTAAATGCTTTAAAGCATCTTTTCTATGGAGTATTTTCTTGAAATTTGTATCAAAATATGGATCATCACTAGAGTCATCAATCATTTTTTTGATGTTTTTATTCCTATAATAATAGGCACCAAATTTTATACCCAATGGATATAGTGATAAAGGTAAACAAAGTGCAATTGTTGTTTGTAACAAAATAGACAATGCATGTGGCACACTTTTATCAGTGTATCCAGTTTGGTGTTTAAATAGCCTGATGGCCTCTTTGCTAGAATTCTTTTGCTTTCGATCTTTTTGAGAATCTTCATTTTTCTCAGATATTCCAAAATCAACATTTTTTTGTTTAATTTTATCAAAAAACTTCATAATCTAAGCATAAATGTAAATTTATTATACTCTACTTTTAGCATTTGGGCAAAAATGAAAATACTTAGTTTTAAGTTTACATTACAATAAAACTGTGATAGAATTTATTTCATATAAACCCAAACAATTGATCGAAAAACAAGCACTGAACAAGTAGATATCAATCTTTAAAATGTATACTCTATTATACAACCCAAAAGATCTAAATAAACAGCGAGTTACAACAAAAGTAGGGATATTATTTGACTTTAAGAATTTCACCACAGCTTCTTTTTATATAATCAGATATTTGGATAACCCAATAACTCTAGAATCGATCAATCTGGAAAACTCAACGAAGCTCTTATAAAATATAAAAAAGAAACCTCAGAAGAGGTCTATATTACGGTAGAATCTATGTTTAATATGCTAAACAGACTACCTGAAATCTATAAAAGTTCGAATACTGCTGAAAAAAATCAGATTTTAAAATGTATCACTTCGAACTCGGTTCAATATGGCAATAAAGCTGATATAAATCTTAAGAAACCCTTTTTGTATTTGTGTGATAGTCAGGATGTGCAACATTGGCACGGGCGGAAGGAATCGAACCATCGCCTAAGGTTTTGGAGACCTCAGTTCTACCATTAAACTACGCCCGCATCTTTGATTTAGTATGATTTCACTGATGAAAACATCAATGTCACATATTTACTCAATCGATCATAAAATGGCACAGTTGAAGGATTCTTGTCAAGATTTTACCAATCAAGTACAATCTATCAATAGATCCAGATAGCCCTAACCAGACTCGAAGCTATTAGATAAAAAACAAAAACTAACAAAATATAATGCCAGAAATCAGGGTCAAGACAACTCCTGTTAAGCCAAAGAAACCGAAACGAACGGTCCGTTTGACACACAAGCATATTGCTAAAACTAGCCCTATTTTGTTTGTGCCTGCTTTTGTGATTTTGGTTACAGCCATGGTTTTGGGGTCGATGGGAAACACCAGCCGATACAATGCCAATGCACAGGATGTAGCTGGAGTATCAAACAGCCAAAAAGTCACCACATCTGGTTTGGTGGTAGATTTAAATTTTGATAAAAAATCAGATATTTACAGCTCAGATGACTCACAAAAGATTATTAATCTTGTAAATCAGAAACCGATCGGTGTCTTGGGGTCAAATGAAAATACTGAAGATTCGGATCCAATCTATGATCAAAATGGATTTTTTACCTTTGATGGGAAGCAGCAAATTATCAGTTTGGATGGCAAATATGCTCCAAAGTCAGATTTTGCTTATGAAATGTGGGTCAGAGCTGACTCGGTCGATGAGCAAGCCTACGTAGTATCTTCAAATGATAACACCAACCAAAAAGCTACTGCTGGAATCAAAATCAAAGATAAATACTGGTGGTTTATGGGATTTAATGATGGTAATAAAGTCTATCTACCCTACCCAGATAAAGGCCTCGACCAGTCTTGGCATCATGTAGCTGTAGTACGAACAGATGATACAATCACAGTCTATCTCGATGGTCTCCCTGCTGAAGTAACCAGAGGAATCAACAAATACACTCTATTAAATGATTCTCTAACTATCGGTGCCACCCACGAAGATGGTAAATATCAAGAATTCTTTAAAGGCGATATTGCCCAACTAAGGATTTACACACGAGCGTTGACAAATGCTGAAATTGTGTCCAATATTAAAAACACTAGACCTGAGTTTATCAAAGCCAAGGTTTTGACTGATGAATAAGCACAGTATTAATAATTTGATTTAAGTAATTTCCCCGTTTTGGGGATTTTGTTGTTTTTAGACTCATGATGACTATAATCATCTCAAAAATTGTAAAGTTTCTAATACCTGCCAATTTACTACTTGTTATTTTGTTCGGTTGGATATTTTTCATGATTTCAAATCCAAATCAGCCAAATCTTGAAAATACAAGCAAATTTTCTATTCGAATCGTTAGCATCCAGAAAAATGGCTTTATACAAAAGGTATTTGGGATGGAAGATGGGAAAATCTGGGAATTGAAAATCGATAGCAAACAAATGAAAAATTTAAAATTAGGCTATATTTACAATCTAAATGGCACAAAATCAATCTTCAACAGACAAGAGACAGCAACACTTGAAACTCAAGAATTAAAACAGGCCCAATCTCAGAACTACGCCTTAAGCAGTGCCGTTGTGGGAGCTATAAACCTTGATGGAGTCAAAGATTCGGGGATTTGTGATTTTGGGTGTCATACACTTATCAAAGTTGATGATGTGCGCCGCTTTGCCTCAAATCAAATCCAGAATAGTAGTTGCAATCTATATTCCAATGACTGGGCTTATTTATCTCCTTTTGAGTCTTGTACTGATATTGGAGCCCTACTTCAAGGTTTGCTTTTGGGAGGCAGTCAGAGTTTTAGCAAGGATATGCAGCAAAATTTTAGAACCACTGGAATCACTCACATAGTAGCCATTTCTGGGTTTAATATCTCACTAATCATAGTTTTAGTCCAAAATATTTTAGAAAAAATTAAGCTTGGTTTTAAAATTCAATTTTCGATTATTTTATTGTTTTTGAGTCTATTTGTGGTTTTGGTCGGACCCACTCCATCTGTCCTCAGAGCTGCCCTAATGGGCATAATTATGCTGCTCGCCAGATTATTTGGTCGAAGCTGCAGTGGGATCAGAGCGCTGATACTAGCTTCTGTAACGATGCTTTTATACAACCCGTACTATATTTTCTCGGTATCATTCCAGCTTTCATTTTTGGCGACTTTTGGACTACTCAGTTTTTTTGATATTACTGACGTTTTGAGTTTTAAGTGGGCAGAGATTATAAAAGAAACCGCTTGGGCAACCATTGTGGCAAATTTATACACGTTTCCAGTTTTGATAAACACTTTTGGCTATTTTTCTCCACTTTCGATCATTCCAAATGTGATAATTTTACCTGTGATACCAATGACAATGCTGCTTGAACTTCTTTTATTTGTACCATTTGTAGGAAATTATCTCGGAATTTTTGCAGGATTGATTTGCGCCTGGATTTTAGGTTTTGTAGAGTGGCTCAGTACTTGGCTACCGCTTGTATATCTGGAAAAACTAGAAGTCTGGGAAATTGGTTTTTGGTACGCTGGGTTGTTATCACTGGCTTTTATAGTTAAATCTCAGAGGAGAATTGCGATCTGAAACGCGAGAAAAATATATTGTCATTCCGAGCTTCGCGAGGGCAATCCCTTGGCTTAGTGCTAAACTGTGATTGCTACCATCCTGCAATTCCAATAGCTGGTGTCATCCTGAACTCGTTTCAGGATCTTGTCCCACTTAAATATGTAAATCATGTCGACCGCGAACAAAACTTGGAATCTAAAGTAGATATATTTGGACTTTTACTCACTTTAAACAAATCAAACGACACTTTTTCACTCACCAGACACTCTCGGAGTCACGATGACGACTCTTTTAGTGTCCCCAGACACTCTCGGAGTCACGATGACGACTCTTTTAGTGTCCCCAGACACTCTCGGAGAGTCCCTCGACACTCTAAGTGAGTCGCTGTAGACTCTTATTGTGTGTATCATACACTCTATTAGATGTGTTGACGACTCTTTTAGACTCGCTGGACACTCTCAGAGAGTCGATCTTACGCTCTATTGACTGTATCAGTTTTTTTCAGCTTGTGGTTATAGTTTTGGATATTTTGTACACTAGCGTTAAGCCGAGAAGATACTGAAACAAGTTCAGGATGACACAGTGGTGAGTTCAGGATGACACAAATTTATGTTTAGATCTTTGAGATCCTTCGCTCCGCTCAGGACGACATACTTTGTGCCTAAGCCAAGGGATTGCCGCGCTTCGCTCGCAATGACGCATCCATCACATTTGACTACAATCAACCTTTAAATCTTGATTTAGACATCCATATTTACATATGTCTGAGACCTATTTTGACAATCAAATCTGGAATAACAAAAATTTTCCAAACCAGCTTAGCGAAAAAGAGGATATTCTGCTAGTTTTACGCGAGGACATTATCATGTTGGTGTTTCAAGTGATTAGTTTTATAGTTTTTTTCTTGTTGGCTACGCTTGGAAAGGCTGTTTTATCTAGATTTTTTGAGGCACTTGGACCTGGTAAATATATTCTTGATATTGTTTATCACACTTTCAACATTTTACTTTTAGCAGGTTTTTTGATGCGTTTTCATGACTACTATCTCAGTGTGCAGATTATCACCACTCAAAGAATTATAGATATAGCTCAAAATGGACTTTTTGGACGTGAGGTGAATGAGCTTCAGTTTGATAAAATCGAAGATGTAACGCACAAGCAAAATGGGCTTATGGCTACTATTTTCAATTTTGGAGATGTTGTTGTCCAGACTGCAGCCAGTGCCAGCTCTAAAACCAGCGGTTTTGTCTTTAAAAATATCCCAAATCCAGCTAAAGCTCACAAGATAATTATGGATGTCTGTCATGCTGAAAACCCGACTATACAGACTGTATATGTTGCAAATCAAGCTCAACCGACCCAACCAGTCCAACCACAAAACCCAAATCAATTTAACCCAAACGTAACAATTGCCAATCCCCTTCCGCCAACTTATAGAGAAAACGTCTTAAATACAAGTGATAACCTAAATAACAAAGATCATTAGTTGACAGAAAGAGTGTAGTAGTGCAATTTGAGGTTATCCTGGTCTTAAATCAACCAGACTTTGTTTAAAATAAAACCACCGTATATGCCAGATACAAATCAAATTTCATTAAAAGTCGGAGATATTGCTCCAGATTTTACCCTGTACTCACTTCGAGGAGGTAAAATCAACCTTTACCAACTTCTAGAATCAGGCAAAAAAGTCCTGCTTGTATTTTATCCAAAAGATATGACATCTGGCTGCACCACTCAACTTTGCGGAATCCGTGATGTATACAAGGAGTATCAAGATTTAGGTGTCACTGTATACGGTATCAACCAAGACAGCGCTGAGTCTCATATTCGTTTTACCGATACTTACAGTTTCCCATTTGAGCTCCTTATCGACGAAGACCGAAAAATTGCCCAGCAATACGGTGCCATCAAATCAATCTTTGGAAATGTGGGGACAAAAAGAGGTGTCTTTCTGATCAATCCAGACAAAACTATAGCGTATCATGTCTGGGGTCAACAAAAAAATGAAGATGTTATTGATTTAATCAAAAATGCCAAATAAATCATTTACCCTTGCTGAACTGACTTCTGTCTACACACCCCGCAACGCGGGGTTTTCCTTGGTTTTAGCCTCTCGATTCACTCGATTATTGCCATCAGAATTATATTCAAACAACTCAAACCAACTCATAAATCCTGATTTTACTTATCTCTCTCTCCAAAAAAATCAAACTCAAGAATTTAAACAAAAAATAGAAAAATACTGGCAGCACTCAAAAGTCTGGGAAGTAAAGACGTCTACAGAAGGTATCTATCAACGAATTGCGCATATAAACTCACAACCACACTGGGCTAGCATAGCTAAAGAAAATATATCTTTTGATAAACTTTACGATATTAGTCCGATTATCCAAAATCTCAAGTATTTTCCTTTTGTAAAAAACATAAACTTAGCTTTTTCAGTAGCTCTTGAGCAGTCAAACCAACAAAGCGATGTGGATTTAATTTTGCAAACTTCTAATATCTTTGGACTTCCAACTGTGGTGATAAGTAGATTTTGGATTAAGTTGTATTTAAAGCTTATTGGGCGTGACACTCATCCATTTTTTCTATATAACCTAAGGGAAATTTGTAAAGTCTTGGGTTGGAAATCACTTACTGAGAAAATTACATTTAAAATAAATTATTTACGTTTCGAAAAAACTACTTGTATCGATTTGGGTCTAATTTTAGATAGTAAAATTGACTTGAGTTCTTATATCACACCTGATATAAATCACTTGGGATTGGTGTATTATAGTCAGTTTGTCTTTGAGCAAGATTTGGATAATGTCGACGCTAAACACGGCTCAATTTATCTAAACCCCTTTAAATATAAGCCGAAATGGTTTTGGTGGGTTTTGGGAAAATTGCTGACGATAATTTCGATTCTATTCTACCCAGTTTTCTATATTCAGCTCTTGTGGTTTTGGATCTCAAGCCGTCATAACCCCAATCAATACGTCTCACCCAGCATCTGGCACAGTTTTACTAAGATTGGTTTTAACACCGATAAAATGGTCAGAATTTCAAACAAGAGTATTTATTTGGCGCATACATAAGATAGGTTATAAAAACGCAAATGTGTCATTGCGAGCTTTGCCAGGGCAATCCCTTGACTTTAGCATAGAGTCTGTCGTCCTGAGTACAACGAAGGATCTCTAACCCAAACTTCAACCCAAAAAAAGTGGTTTTTAGAGGTCGCGCCGCTAGGCATTTGGAATCCTTCACTCCACAAAAATCGCTCGGCAAGGAAAAGCTTCGCTTTTTTTATTTTCCTCACTCAGACAGTTGTTACGTTCATACGTTCCAAACGGTGGTATTTATAGAGGAATGGGGAAAAGAATTTTAAATTTGAGTCTTAAGTTGATGGTTAATTTGAATGTATTCATTGCAATCAGTTTTTTAGATCCTTCGCTGTGCTCAGGACGACAGACTCTGTACCTAAGCGAAGGGGATTGCCGCGCTTCGCTCGCAATGACAGATGGTAGGGTTCGTTGCACGATCTAAAGCTTTACTCAACTGTTTTCTCAGTGATCTCTTCTCTATCAAACCAAATATCTTTGAAATACAACCTATTTGAAGCAAATATATAAACAATTAGAGTGATTATTGGACTAATTGGAATAATTAACTCCAGTGCGAATCCAAAAAATATTACCAATGTTAACATGTGCCGTATTTTTATATGGTCTTTATTTTTAGTAGCTAAATTTTTATTGGAAATGTTTATCATATTACTTTGAATCACATACAATATCAAATACAATAAAATCACCGCCCATCCGACAATCAAAAACATACCCCCAGGACCTTCGTCAAAATTGGGATTACTCAAATCTTGCATGATCTGAAAATTGAAATATGCTGGGATAAACGCCAAAAACAAGTAAATGTTATCAAACAAAGTAAAAAGCTTCCTATTTTTAACAGTCAAACCCAACATGAAAAAAATAACTGGGATAAGCAACCAAATCAAAATTATATTTGTCATAGTCCAATATTTAATTTAACTTAAAATGTAAGCACCTTTGATACAATTGTCAAAGTCATCACCAGTAAAATATGCCAGAATCAATCTTTACAATAAAAACTCAATCTCCTAAATCTAAAGCTCGTACAGGCAAACTTACCCTTCCTCACGGTGATGTCCTGACACCGATTTTCATGCCTATCGGGACTGTAGGTACAGTCAAAAGTCTGACCTATGAAGACTTAAATCAGCTCGAAGCTCAGATAATTTTGGGTAATACTTACCATCTTTGGTTGCGTCCTGATATGGATGTAATGAGCCAAGCGGGGGGTCTTCATAAATTCTCACATTGGGACAAGCCGATTTTGACTGATTCGGGTGGTTTCCAAGCTTTTAGTCTGACCAAAATCCGTAAATTTACAGAAGAGGGTGTAAAATTTCAGTCGCACTTAAACGGTGAAACTAGATTTTTATCACCTGAAGAGAGCATGAAAATCCAAACTATCATCGGCTCAGACATAGCTCTAGTCTTGGATGAGTGTCTCCCAGCTGAAGTAGATCATAAAAGAGCCAAAGCCGCTATGTTGCGAACTGCTCGCTGGGCAGGTAGAAGTAAAGCTGAATTTGAAAGACTAAGAACAGAGTTTGGGCACAAAAACAATCTTTTTGGCATACCTCAAGGAGCGCAATTTGAAGATTTGCGTAAAATCTCGGCTGAAATGACTATGGAAATCGGCTTTCCTGGCTATTCTATCGGCGGAGTAGCCAACGGTGGCGAGCCAGAAGAAATCATGTACAGCCAAGTTTTAGCTCAGACTGAGATCTTAGAAAGTGACAAACTAAAACATCTACTGGGAGTCGGCACACCAAAAGACCTAGCCCAAATGGTCGCTCGAGGCATAGATATGTTTGATTGCGTGATGCCGACCAGGAATGCTCGCCACGGTGGACTTTTTTATAGATTGGATGAAAATGCCTACACCACAGCCAGAATCAAAAACCTAAAATTCAAATCAGACTTTTCACCAATAAATCCAAATTCAAAGTTTGAAGTCCTTCGAAATTACTCCAAAGCTTATCTTAGACACCTTTTTGTGGCCCAAGAGCTGCTCTATTTTAGACTTGCAACGCTACACAATCTAGAATTTTACCTAGACTTTATGTCAGAAATCAGAGACAAAATCGACAACGACCAATTTGACTCCTGGTGGGAAGGATTTCGGGAGGTTAGGGAGTGATAGAATAATGGCTAAAAAATACCATTCTGAAACCAATTTTTGACATCTTATACCTTATAGTCTAGTATATCAATATATGACTAGAATTTCTTTACCAAATGATGTTGAAGAATTAATAACTCAAATTTCTCCGTATATTGCCACAAATGTAAGTGCTATAGATGCAATCAGAATCGCACTTTTTCGCATGAAAGAAGATTTTATCCTCAATAATAAAAATATAATATCTGTGGATAATCCAAATCATCCATTTTATGCTAAATTATCTCAAAAAGAGATTGATGAAGTCGCACTTGCAAAAGCTGAAAAAACGGCTAAAAAGGGTGATGCCAAAACCATTACAAAG
>Ga0316610_1000378_pt1 | contig 11020 bp, 10 predicted proteins | sample MIS2017111B_MG_FD_207677 | JGI IMG/M metagenome (GOLD analysis project Ga0316610, IMG submission 207677) | Microbial mat bacterial communities from Middle Island sinkhole, Lake Huron, Michigan, United States - MIS.2017.111B | ecosystem: Environmental > Aquatic > Freshwater > Lake > Sediment... | reverse complement strand
ACAACGAGAGACCTCATTCCAGTTTGAACTATCTCTCACCCAATCAATTTGCCATTAAAAACAATCTTGAAAATATATCTTATTTGAGCATAAATAGTGTCTGAAATTTGTAGTCCTTGACACTTTATTGTATAGATCTCCATTCTTACACCCCAAACTAAAAGTATCCAAAAAACCATCATTAATTATTTGGTCGTAATTTACCTGAGAAACATTCGGTCCGGCATTAAAGTCTCCCAGCAGAATTAAGGTGTTATTTTTTCGTTTTTTGAGGATTTCAATAGTCTGACTAATCTGCTTAGATCGAATACCATTAGATACTTCTGATTCTGTATGCCATATAAAACCACCTGCAGTCACATGAATATTTGCCAAACTGGCAATTTTGTCATTTATCTTAATATCTACCAATAAAATTCCTTTATCAGCTGCTATTAATTCTGTGACGATATTATCTTTGAAGAGTATAAACTCTGGATTCTCGATGGGATATTTTGATAAGATTAATTCACCATTTGGTAAGCCAATATTTAACTTTGTAATTCTTTGATAATATATAGAAAATGGATATAATTGAGATAATTCAGATATTACCTTCTCCTTATGATCAGTATGATAAATTTCTTGCAGTGCAATAATATCGGCACCAGATGTTTTCAAGTGATCAATTATTCCTTTTAGTCTTTCTTGTATAAAAGATGCAGGTTCTAGGACGGTTTTTCCAAAAATGCTATATGTAAGAAGGCCTGTATTCAATGTTAAAATATCGAGGCTAGTATCTCCAGTATTGGCTAATTCGTACTCATTTACAGCAGGTCTAGATAATTTAGGTGTATATTTTTGAGGTAAGAAAAAAACTGATATTATTTTTAAAATTGGTATGAGGAGGTATAATTTCAGCACTTCGATGGCGATTTTTCTTTTGTCTGAAATTGGCTTAAATATCATAAAATAAATAACACTCAGATTTTATAATGAAAATCACTAATTACTGAACTCTATTTGAATACGTGAAACAAAGGATATGTTTAAAATATTTTCTAACTCAAATCCAAACTCCCCAGTGATTTAACCTCGGGTTTAGATTGTATTTGTGGTAGTTCTGGGCGGATGGCTTCTCTTTTGGTTGAGACGTATTTTCGTCTTTGGATTTCGTTGATCAGATAGTTTCTCAGATTTAGGTTAAAGTTTTCAATATCTGGTTTGATTTTTTCAAGTACGGCTTGGATATTTTGGAGTAGGTTTTTGACTGTTGGGACATGATTTTGGATTTGACTTTCCATCGACTGATACGGATCTAAAATAAAACGAAAAACTAGCTTTGATGTCGCAAGTGAGTCAATACCGATGATTCCTGGGAAATCTGAGTATGGTCTGAGATAAAAAACTGTCTCATCCCCTATATACGACACTTTAAAGAACAGAAAATTATTTATTGCTCTACTGTCGCCCATTTCGTAGTTTTGGTTAAAGCTGGTCTGTTGAATAGTTTTTTGCGCATCAGTGTAAGCCGAGGCTTTTTCAATCTCGACATCTTTAGTATTTATCACAGGCACCTCAATCTTGCACTTATCAAGCAAAAACTTGATATCTACTTCAGACATTTTTGCAATTTCAAGCTCGCTATAATCCTTCAAATAATCTACCAAATATTGTGACCTTAAATCAAAAAACTCGGTTATTTTCTGGTGGTGAAAAGCTAGAAAAGGCATAGGAGCAATACTTTTTACCCAAACTATTCTTTTTCGAAAGTATAATAGTGGTTGTTTCCATCCATATTGGCTTTGATGATAGTATATTTTCTACCTAAGAAATCGATAAAAGTCTTCTTTTTAAGTAAATTATCTGCCCATTCGACAAAAATGATTTTACCAGTATCAGAAAGCTCTTCTTCAATCCAGGCTAAATCATTGTCAGCAGGATCTTCGAGTCTATGCACATCTAAATGTGAGACCGATCTAAATCTAGTTGATTTAGTAAGTGGAGACTTTGAGCTGATATGATACTCCTCTGATATATCATATGTAGGAGATTTTGCAGTTTCGATAGTTCTGATTTTTTCACAAAATTTCTGCACAAAAGTAGTTTTTCCAGCACCCATTTCTCCACGTAAGAAAAACATACTTGAGTTGTCTTGTAAAACTTCGTCAACCACCACATTTACGATCTCATCAAGATCATATCGCTTACCATCGAAAGTTATCTTTGGTCTAGCTGAAATACCTGTGAGGTTGGTTTTGGCAGCATCCATTTTTTCTTGTTTTTCTTGTTTATCTAAGAATATACCCTTGATAAAGTCTTTAAGTTTGTAACTGTCTTGATGTTTAAGAATTTTTTGAAGGGCCACTTCTTCAATCTGACGGACACGTTCACGGGTGACTTTAAATACATAGCCGATTTCTTCAAGTGTGTGAGCCACACCATCCAAGAGACCAAAACGCAAAGTGATAACTTTTCGCTCGCGATCCTCAAGTGTGTCGTCGATGATACGCATGATGTGATCGTGCAAAATCTGTGTGCTAGCTACATCAATTGGAGAAACGGTATTTTCGTCTTCAATCATTTCGACCATGGTGGTGTCGCTATCATCGCTATTTCCAATGACAGTATCGATTGAAACTGTATCTTGTGAGATCTTTTTGAGATAATAAACAGTATCAATATCGATTTCGAGTCTTTCAGCCAATTCTTCTTCAAGTGGCTCACGTCCGAGCTCATGCACGAGTAGATTTCTCTCTTTCTTATATTTGTTTAGGGTTTCGACCATGTGGACTGGCAATCTCACAGTGCGACTTTGATCAGCTAAAGCACGGGTGATGCTCTGAGTGATCCAATAGCTGGCATAGGTTGAAAATTTATAACCTTGGCGCCAATCGAACTTTTCAACAGCACGCAAAAGACCTATGTTTCCCTCTTGAATCAAATCCAAGAAACCTAAATTTCGACCCATGAATTTTTTGGCAATATTTACAACCAATCTCAAGTTGGAGTTGTTTAATTCTAATTTAGCAGCTTGATCACCTTGTTCAATACGCTTAGAAAGCTCTACTTCTTGGTCTTTAGACAAAAGTGGGTACCTAGAAATATCTCGAATATAGTTTTGAACGGCATCGTCTTTGAGCTCTTCTCCTGATATATCACCGGCAAGATCACCTGATAACTTAAGCGAAAGCTCCATTTCTTTTTGACGAAGGACGTCATCATCATCTAGTTCGGACCAGATTGTAGAAAGACTTTTATCAAACTGAAGTGGGGCTCCGCTATCTTCACAAAGATCTAAGATATCCTCCAAAACCTCAAGATTGTCTTCTGGCATCGGGATAATGTAGAGCAACTCATCCTCAGTAACAAAACCACGAATAATACCTTGGCGAATCATGTTGATGATATCTGCCTTGGTTTCATCATCTAGTAGATCAAAATAAGGATAGAGACTTGCGTCATTTTCGATGAATTTTTTAAGTTTACGATCAGCAGATTTGCTTTGGCGACGTTTTGAGATCTTTTTCATCTTGATCTTGATACCATCATCTGAGACTCTATACCTTCTATTTCCACGTTGCTCAATATTTTCATCGTCTAGAGCAGCTTGTCTGTTTAGGTCAGTTTTTGAAATTAGATTAAGGCCTAAAATACCTTTTCTAGTGACAAGTTCTCGACTTTTTGTTGTTGTTCGGCGTCTGACTTTTTTCTCTGAATCATCAACTTTCAATAAATCTTCTTCGATTTCTTCCTCAGTTTTTTCAGCTTTTTTACGCCTCAAAATATGAGTAACTTTTGGTATTCTTACTTTTTTAAGAGTAGCCGAACCAGTAATGATACGCTTCCTGATGGCAGCTGATCTTTTTTTTGGTTTTTGACTTTGTTCGTCTTCTTCTAAATTTGTCGGAGCAGCGAAAAAATCTTGGTTAAGTTCATTTTCGTCAATTTTTTTAGTTCTTGGCATAATATGAAACTCTCAATTATTAGTGAGAATTATTCTTGAAACGTTATAAAATGATATATACACCACAAAAACCCAGTACTATTTTACTGGATCGCTCACAAAAAAATTTAATTTCTTAGGCTTTGAATGATAGCATGAATCTGGTTTGAGAATTGCACAGATTCTTTCATTTTGTCAATCTTCTTGACGCCGTGCATAACAGTCGTGTGATCTTTGCCGTTGAAAAAATTACCAATTGAAGGATAGCTCATATCAATTTGATTTTTCATGATCCACATTGCGATATGTCTAGCGGTCATAATTTCCTTGGTGCGAGAATTTCCTAGGACATCTACTTTATTTAAGTCAAAAAAGTTTGACACAGCTTCTACAACTCTAGCAGGCGAAATATAATACCCTTTGACAGAAATTGATTCTGATAAACTTGGAGCTTGAAAATGTTGAGATGTGATACAAAGTTTTACAGTGGCGAGATCTATGCTCTGATCATTGGATAAAGCATTTGTTTGAATTAAAAGCTTGTTTAATATACCTTCCAGGTCTCTGACATTGGTTGATACATTTGAAGCTATATATTCTATGATCTCACGATTTAGATTTACACCTCGGCGTCTGGCTTTGTACTCAAGTATTGCAATTCTACCCTCTAAATCTGGTTGAGAAATATCAACTATCATTCCCCAGCTAAATCTAGAAGTTAGCCTTGCTTCTATCCCTGGAATGTCGCGTGGCTGCTTGTCGCTTGTAAATATGACTTGCTTGTTTTGCTGATGTAACTCGTTAAAAGTGTGGAAAATCTCAGCTTGCAAGGCTTCTTTTCCTGATAAAAACTGAATGTCGTCTATAAGTAGTACATCCAAGGCTCGGTAAAAATTACGAAACTCGTGTGTTTTGCGTGTTTGAAGAGCCATTACGTACTCATTCATCATGCTTTCAGCTGAGATATACTTGATTTTAAAGTTTGGATTATTTTCCAAAATCCTGTGTCCTATTGCCTGCATCAAATGAGTCTTTCCCAAGCCGACACCTCCATGGATAAACAATGGATTGTACTCTGTCCCTGGATGAGCTGCTACAGTTTGACCAGCGACTGCAGCTAGTTGATTTGAGCCGCAAATTACAAAATTATCAAAAGTATACTTTGAATTTAGAGAGTGAAATGTGCGATTTTTATCTTCAATTCTTTTGACACTCAATGAATTTGCTATATCAAATTTTAACTCAAAACCTTCAACTACCCCCGTATCTTTTTCAGGTTTCTCCTCTACTATAAGCTCGTTTTGGCTCGATGGGGTAGCTTCAGTTGGAGTCAGGTTTTCATCGATTTCAAGATCAATCTCGCTGACTTGTGGATAATATTTTTGGATTGAACTTTTAAGCTCAGAATAAAACTTTTTTTGAATATAATTTTTGGAAAATGCACTTGGAACTTTGATCACTGCTTTTTGACTATTGTCATGTTCAGTTTTTTCAATACCTACAAATTGGATATTAGAAAACCATGTAGCAAAATTAATTTGGCTTAAACTGGAGCGGATATCATCCAGGACAAAAGTCCAATAATTGTACATTGCGGGCATAATATTAAAATTTACAGAGCGACACTCATTTGTCAATACCTAGATAAACTGTTTTTATTTTTGTGTTTAAAACTAATCCTAAACTACTACATATTGTGTCCAAATTAAATTCACTTCAATTTTTTTTGAAGCTACTTGGGAAGCGTGATTATAGCCTTGCAGAGTTATTGCAAAAAGCTGATATGCAAGATCTAGATAAGACAGAAATTCACGATGCCGTCAAGTACCTGACCTCAAAAAACTTTATAAATGACCAAAGGATCGCTAGTAACCTTATAAATCACTATGCTTCAAGTAAAGGCAAACGCTGGATTTTGCAAAGATGTATGAGTAAACAAATCAATGAAAATGACTTTGAGTTGGCTTGGCAAGAATATCAAGAAAGTCAGGAAGAAACAGAACAGTATCTAGATTTGAAAAAGAAAATAATGCAAAAGTACAACCTCACATCTTTCGAAAATTTGACTCCGCAACTTTTAAATAAAATTTTTAACTATCTTGCTTATCGCGGCTTTAATCCAAATGAAATCATCAAAGGCTGGAAAGAGAAAAAATACTAAAAATTAGCTCAAAAATTAACCGTTCTTTAACCCTTGTCATTTCGAACGTAGTGAGAAATCTTAGCCGACTCCATCAAGATTTCTCGGTTCCCTCGAAATGACACCCTAAGTGATAACAAGAAAGTTAATTACTAGCTTATCTCTTCAATTCGTCTTAAATGTCTCTTATCTAGATCAGCACCAGTTTTCAAAAAGATCTTGATTAATTGCACAGCTTTCTTCGGTTTGATAAGCCTGCCGCTGAGACAAATAACGTTGGCGTGATTGTGTTTTCTGGCTAATTCCGTAGTTTGAGTGTCGCTTAAGACCACGGCTCTAATATTTTTATATCGATTTAAGGCGATACAAATCCCGACACCTGTGCCACAAATCGCGATTGCAACATCATCAGATTGGATTTTATCCACAATATTTTTTGCTACCAAAGGGTAATCATCTCCAGGCTCAAAATTAGGACTAAGATCAATCAATTCCAAATTGGGCAACAATTTCAAAAGCTTTTGTTTAAGCTTAAACCCCGCATGATCAGCAGTGATATATATGGACATAATATTGAAATTTGAATTAAGAGTTTCACTTTTGTCATTTCGAGCATAGCGAGAAATCTTGATTGAGTCTGCTAAGATTTCCTGACGAAGTTCGAAATGACAGGGTGTTTACAAATCAAAGCTAAAATTAAATTTTAATCAAAAAAAATTCTACAAAATCCACAATCGATATGCACAATAAATCAAAAAAGAAAGCCAACCTAGTGAGATCATCCAAACACCAGCCGCTGCTAAATCTTTTATGACTTTTACTTTAGGGCTGTAATCAGGGTGGATCAAGTCACAAACTGCTTCGATTGAGGTATTGAAAAACTCACTGCTAAGTGTAAAAAACATCATAATTAGATTTACAAGTGCTAGCAAATAAAGTTTATTGTATGCTAAAACTAACGCCGTGACAAAACCAATAATAGTTTGAAAAATCAAATTTGGCTCTCGTTTAAAACCTAGAATCACACCCTGACAGGCATAATATACACTCCGAATCGGGCTATATACTATTGTTTTGGGTGGTAAATGGTGACCTGGGTCATGAGAATCTTTAATCTTGCTAAACATAACTTGATAGCTTTGACAAAATGTTGAAAATAGGCAAATGTAAATAAATAAATACCTAGACCATGCTTAAAATAGTTAAATACCCGGACCCAATCTTACTTCAAGAAAATCAAACTGTGCAATTTCCATTAAATCAGTCCACCAAAGAATTGATCAAAAATATGTGGGATACTGTGCAAGGAATGGGAATCGGTCTGGCGGCCCCACAAGTCGGAGTCAATGTTAGGATTTGCATTATCCATATGGCAAAAGAAGGCAAAAGCCAGAAAAATTTGTATAAAAATAAAGAACAAGATTTTGTGATGATAAATCCTGAAATAATCTTTTTTTCAGAGCGTGAGGCTCTTATGGTTGAAGGATGTTTGAGCTTTCCCGGACAATTTTATGAGATTTGGAGGCCGCAAGGAGTAAAAGTGAAATACCAAGACGAAAAAGGTCGAATCAAAGAAAAAACTGTTTCAGGTCTACTAGCTCGAGTAATTCAACATGAAGTTGACCATCTAAATGGAAGATTGTTTATAAACATGGGTGGTAAAAAAATTAAAGAAGAAGATTTGACTGAAGACGCTTTGATTGATTAATACGTCACTTGCACACATCTAATATATATAATATACTATTGGATATTAGGGCTTTGTTTTGGGTCATAGTTAAAACAAATCAAAAAGTATAAATTTGTCATTTCGAACGTAGTGAGAAATCTTAGCGAACTATAGATTTAGATTTCTAGCCTTGCTCGAAATGACTAAGTTTAGTAAATTGAAGACAAGTAACTCAGATTTTAAGATTTTTTTGCTTTTTCAATTTAAGTTTGAAAATAGTCTAATTTGGGCTTAATGTTTTAGCATACCAATACAACACTTGACTAAAGCATAAAGCTAGGTATTGCTCAATATGTGCTATGAAGGCAAACTTCATATTTAATTTTATATTTTAAACAAACAGATAATTCTCTTTTCATGATTCGATTTAATTTTCAAAATATTCTAGATATTGGCCACAAAACCATCCTTGTTTCAATAATGGTAATTTGTGTATCATTTTCTATTTCCTCAAATGCCCAAAACGCACCTAAAATATGGGATGAAAGTAATAGCGAACTAAAGATTAACTCACCCCTTATTACTGAGCTAGAAACTGACCAGGCTTTCTATCTCAGATATACTCAAAATTTAGATAGTTTTGATCTTACCAAAAGTATAGATTGGAAAATCCAAGATGCCAGTAAAAATGTTATCTATTCCAGACACTTAGACTCAAATCAGGATAAAAATGAACCAGTTAAAATTCAAAATCCAGGTACATATTCCATAAATCTAAATCTTAAGATTGATTCAAACTTGGTCACAACAACCAGAAATATCAAAATTATTCCAAAAGATGCTCTGTATTATAGCGGTTTGAGATTAAACGAAATAAGTCCATCAACATCCCAGATTGAGCTGTACAATGATTCTGATAAAGACATAGACACTTCTTCCTTACTTATAAATTATAATTCGATCGATAAATTTAATTTATCTACTATCGGAACGGTCCCATCTAAAAGTTATGATGTAATACAACTTAAAAATCCTATCAAAATAACCGATAAAATTGATTTAGTATTTGAAAAAAATCAAAAACAATCCGAGCAGCAAATTATCGATTCATTTATTGATTTGTCGACAACAGATCCAAAATCTGTCAACAAAGACTATCAATTTGACACTCTTGATAAAACTTGGAAATCAGCCTCCCCTACCCTTGGACAGCTAAACAAATTTGAGCTCGTTCAAGAAGCTAAAAATACCCAAGAGATCAAAGGAAATTTTCAAAAAAGTGAAACTGTGCGAACAGGTGGATTTGACCAAAGTATTTTAAGTATTTTACCACTTTTGATTTTGTTAATTGCATATATTATCACTTTAGCATTTGAGAAAAAAGAAAAAGAAACACAAATCGTTAAGAATCTAAATCACAGCTTGCTAAGATTTCTCACTTCGCTCGAAATGTCAAAAGTTAGCAACTTGAACCTCACCGCAAAAAGTCTTAAATCACTACCATTTGCCAAAATTAGAGTTAACTTGCAGAATTGTATTACTTGGCTAGAAGTCTTTAGTTTAAGTGCAATTTTACATTTGCAAACTCTATAAATATGGAAATTTGGTTGATTTTAAATTTGGCTATAAGTATAGCTACGATTTTTGGATTGGTTTTGGTATATTTACAGCAAAAAAAGCTGGCAAATCCCAAAGATATGGCCAATACGATTTCTACTGAAGTTGTGGCTGGTCTCAGTCAAAGTCAGTTTCAATTTTTGGGTCAAATCCTGGATCAAATCAATCAAAACAATACCAAACTAAACTCGCAACTTTCTCAAAATTTACAGCAACTTGAACAAAGATTCGGCGAATTACAAATTAAAATCCAAAGCTCTCTTTCTGGAGAATTAAATAAAATTCAGACATTACAAGCTGAATCAAAGAGTGATTTAAATAAGATAATTCAAACTTTAGTTTCCCAAAATCAATTAGAATTTGAAAAAATTAAGCAAGACAATCAAGCTAGTTTGACTGGTCTGCAAGCTGTGATCCAAGTCCAGCTCGAACAAGCAATTAAAAATCTTTTAGAAGTTAATAAGTCAAATTTTGATCTTTTATCTAAGACAAATCAAGAGAAACTACTTCAAATTCAAGGCGAACTTGACAAGCGACTAAGTGAAAACCTGACTCAAAACCTAAAATCCTTTGAGGTCGTAACAAAAAACTTAGCAGACATGCAAGGAGTAGCTCAAAAAATGGTAGATTCTACTTCCTCAATTGATCGCTTAAATAATATCTTTGAAAGAACCGCTGGCAAAGCTTTTGGAAGTTTTGGAGAGAAATATCTAGAAAGCCTGCTCACAGAATACCTCAATCCTCTGCACTGGTCAGCTCAAGCTCCAGTCCCTGGATCAAGTGATAAAATAGACTTTATAATCGAAATCGGTGATCAAAAAATTGGCATCGACTGTAAGTTTCCTGTCACCAAGTATAGTGACTATCTAGAAGCTGGAGATGTGGCTGCTAAAAAAGTAGCTCTGAGTGGCTTTTTAAAAGCAGTTGTGGCTATGGCTCAAGATATTTTCAATAAGTATCACAAAGCCAACTTCATGGATTCCCTGTTGATCTATTTTCCAAGTGATAGTATGTTTGCCGAAGTCGTAAATGATGCCAAGACCATGGAAGCTTTGCAAAAGTATAAAGTAAATCCTGCTTCCCCTACTACAATTGTGCCGATTTTAGCCATGATCCGCCAGTATGAATTTAAGCTAAAAGTCCAAGAAGGTGCTGAAGATATTATTCGTGGCTTAAATAAAGTCAGAAAGAACGTAGATAGCTTTAGAGATGAGTTTAAAAAGCTAGGTGACAAGATCCGCCAAGCCCAAGCCAACTATGATAGTGCCGATAAAAATCTAGGAATCGTCCAAAAGACCGTGCTACAGCTCGAAGAAGGCAGCGGAGCAGTAGTTGTTATTGAGAATGTTGAGCCTTTAATATAGGGTGTTTCAAGTATAAAACTTGTTAAGTATAAATTATAAATCAAGGATAAAGGATTAAATTCAAGAATGTTTAATTTCTTAATTTTTAATCAATGTATAATTTAAGAATGAATTAATATTTTAAACATTTCTAACATTTAAGTATTAAAAATTGATTTAAAATTGTAATATTAAAAATTAAGTACCTACCCAGCTTGCCTAAAACCTCAGTTATGTTTTAGTCTGATGGTATGGCAAACAGCACCCTCAAATCAAGTTTTAAATTTAGTTTAGATGCTAGAAATTTAGAAGATTTAAGTAAGGAG
>Ga0316610_1000377_pt1 | contig 11028 bp, 10 predicted proteins | sample MIS2017111B_MG_FD_207677 | JGI IMG/M metagenome (GOLD analysis project Ga0316610, IMG submission 207677) | Microbial mat bacterial communities from Middle Island sinkhole, Lake Huron, Michigan, United States - MIS.2017.111B | ecosystem: Environmental > Aquatic > Freshwater > Lake > Sediment... | reverse complement strand
AAATGATAAAAAAAGTTATAGTTTTTTAATTTGCAGGGAAACCCCCACCTCTACGAGGCACCCCCTTTCCAAGGGGGAATTGTTCCTCAACCTTGCCCCTTATTAAGGGGCTGTCTGCCTTAGCAGATTGGGGTTCTTCTTTTTCTAAGTTTTTAATCTGACTAGAAAGGTAGTCGTAAATACCAGGTAAATTATTACAAATGTCAACATTGTTCACCCTTATAACTTTAATATTCATGCTATTCAAAAATGTTGTTCGTTGACTATCATACTCAACTTGAGATGCATGGGTATCACCATCCACTTCAATAGCCAAGAGAAGTTTCGAACAATAAAAATCTAAAATATAGTTAAATACTTGTTTTTGCTTAGTAAATTTGTAACCTAAAAGTTGTTTTTTTGAAAGTATCTTAAACCAAAGTATTTGCTCTGGCTTGGTCATATTTCTAGACATGGAATGTGCTCTAGGTGCAAGCTTACTATTCGATTTAATAATATATTTTGAATTGAGAATATCTTGCGGAATAGGGAAACCCCCGCCTCTACGAGGCACCCCCTTTCCAAGGGGGAATTGTTCCTCAACCTTGCCCCTTATTAAGGGGCTGTCTGCCTTAGCAGACTGGGGTTTATTCGCTTCATAAAATTCTGTAGCTATATTCATATTGTAATTGGTGTTGTATATTTCTTAATTTATCCCCAAGGTCTACCGCACTTTTGCGGTTCACATACTGTTTTTCATCTATTTCATCAGCTTTTGGCGTAAAGTTTAAATCATCATTTCTGGTACCGACATTGTTGTCGCTCACATAGATACTTTTGGCTATTTTAAGGCGTTTTCCCGTAAGTACTTCATATCCATTCTTTCTAAGTTCCTGCTCATTTTCTTCAACCAATCTTTCCAATGTTCTTTCATCAACCTGGTAAAATTCAGCCGCATCTTGTTTTAGTATAAAAATCTTGGACTCCATTTCAAAATATGGAAAGTTTTTAATTTCTTCTTGAATTTTTGTTAAGGCAAAAGGGTTATTTAGTATATTTTGTCTGTCGATATTTGACTGTGTTATGTCTGTCATAGTTTGGAATTTTTAATTCGTAATTGGCTTAATATCTTTACAATTATTTAACTCAGAATTTCCTGAAAACTTAAAAGTAAATTTCTATAATACTCATACTGCTGCCTACGGGCTTTAAGTTCAGCTGGTAGACCAATGGAAATATCGTTTACCAAGGCATCAAATGTATCTAAAATAGCTACGATTCGTTCTTGTTCGGGGAGGGGTGGGATGGGGATTTTGAATTTTTCAGTATCTGGTAAAGCAATTTGTGGCATTTGCATCTTACTCGCAAGTCTTTGAAAATACTCCTCATTGTTTTTTAGATAGTAAAATACATATTTAGTGTTAATTTCAACGTTTGTGCTAAAATAAGACCAAAATTCATTTTTATGACTGAATGGTTTATCATAATACTCAAATTCAATTATTCCGCGAGATTTAACTATAATTGAAGGGATTTGGTGAATATCTTTTTCAGGAATATCTTCAAAATTTACCATTGCAAAAGTTTTTCCACCAGCAAATATTTTTACCTCTCCATTATCAATATGCAAATCTTTCATCTGACTTGCCGTAATATTAGTACCTTTGTTTCGTTTCATACATTCACCAAGTTTAATCCATTGTACCCCCCCCATCACATTTTTGAAACTTAGCAGTTGCTCACGGTAAAACTCATATTGCTTCTTCCTAGCCTCCAGCTCTGCCTCCAGCTCTGCCTCCAGCTCTGTAAATGAGTCTAAAATTCTTACTATTTCGGTTTGAACGGCAATGGGTGGAATGGGGATTTTTAGTGGTGCCAAATCTGAACCGTGAACGTGAGGAACGCCCCCACCTTTTTTTGAAGCATGAATCTCATCTTGAAGATTTTTTAAAAAGTAGAAAACATATTTTGGTGTTAATATACTTAAATCTGGATTGACTGAAAAAGAATCTGATAGAAAAATTGGAATTGTCCAAAAATTTACAAACCCTGCATAAGCACCAGAACTGGAAACAGAAATAGTCTCGTTAAATCTATTTGCAATATTGTGAAAATAAGCAGGTTTTTGACCACCAGCAATTACGGGGATATCGCCATCAGTAACATCTTTTTTTGTAATTGAGGTACCTCTTTTAAATTTACAAACTTCCCCAAGCTCTTTAAACTCTACACCATTTGGGCATAGTTGATTGATGAGGGTTTCTATATTGTGTTCTGTTTCATTTGTCATATATTTGCTATATTCAATTTGTTAGTTAAAAATTATCGCTTACAAAATCCATAGACTTTTTAATTTCACTATCTGCGTAATGAATAACATCTAAATCTAAATATTGTAAATAGCTTTCTCTGTTTTCATCATATTCTCCTTTAGAATCATGACTTTGACCATCAATTTCAACCACCAACCCAAGTTCTGGAATAAAAAAATCTACAATATAATTGCCAATAATAACTTGCCTGTCGATGTCAAAACCCAGTAACTTTTTGTTTTTAAAAGCTTGCCAAAACAGGGTTTCAGATAACACCCCAGCTTTTCGAAGTTTCTTAGCGTTTGTTTCAAGTGCTTTATTTTTAGGCAAATTCCAAAATGGAAAGAGTGATTTTGCTTTCCAAGCAGGTGTAGAGTCCACCCCGCCCTTCGGGCACCCCTCAAGAGGGGAATTTTTAGGGTGAAGGCTGCTGTTTTTGTTCATAATGTAGTTCGTAATGTTTAGGGTGAAATTGATTTATTGCAACAATTTTCTGCCTTCTTCTTTTTGCAATACCTCCATTTGCTGAATTGCTATTTGATTTAATTTAGTCAACCGCTCGGCTTGGGGCATTTTTTCATGTATAAAAACAGCGTTCAAATTTTCCATGTTCGATAAACAAATAAGCTGATTGATGGTAGCATAATCTCTAATATTGCCTTTCAAATCAGAATTGTTCTCTCGCCATTCTTTGGCTGTAACACCAAACAAAGCCACATTTAAAACATCAGCTTCACTGGCATATACAAAATATATTTGCTTTTGAGTAAGCATTGATGGAATAAGATTTTGTTTAACAGCGTCAGTATGAATGCGGTAATTTATTTTTGAAAGTTCTCTTTTAGCACTCCAACCAAGTTGGTTTTGTTCGGTTTCCTTTAATCTCTGAAATTCCTTAATCAAATAGAGCTCAAATTCTACCGATACCCAACTTGCAAACTTGAAAGCAATATCTCTTTGAGCAAAAGTTCCGCCACCTGCACCATTTTTGGTAATAATTCCCGTAGCTCCAGTTAACTCTACCCACCTAGATGGACTCATGGTAAAAGCATTGCTACCTGCACTTTGTAAAAGGGGGTCGAATTCGATCCCTTTGAAATCAGGGTTGTTTAACTTTTCCCAAAGTCCTAAATATTCCAAGGTATTTTTCAGTCGCATCCAATTTTTTACTACATCTTTTGGCTCAACCAGATTTTTTTGCTTGGCAATGTCGGTTATACAAATATAATCAACCCCACTAACTTTAAGTGCTCTAATTGATATTTCTTTTACCGTTATATTCACTGATTGAATCATACAATACGCTCTTCGTAATTTTTAATGTGTAAGTTGTGGGAATTCCCCTCTTGAGGGGTGGCAGGTTTCAAGGGTTCCCGAAAATCTTGATTTTTGGGATGAACCTGACGGGGTGGATCCTGCTTCAGCCGCTCAGCTCTTTTCTTTATTGCTAATTGAAAACTATAACTTACGAAATACATAGAGATTTAAATTGAGAGAGAGATTCCAAAATGGAAAGAGTGGTTTTTGTTTGTGAGTTGGGATCCACCCCGCCCTTTGGGCACCCCTCTAAGCAGGGGAATTTTTAGGGTGAAGGCTATTTTCTTTGTTCATATTGTAATTTTTACCCCTCTATCCCCCTCACAATCTCATCAATAGCCACTCTTAATTCCGCTTGCCTAGCCACAATTCTCTCAATTTCAGTGTTGAGCTTTTGAATATCAACTACTTCACGCGTATCTTCAGCAACCACGTAGCTAGAAACGGCTATGTTATAATCGTTTTCGCCAATGGTTTTGTTTTCCACCAACTTGGCAAAATATTGAATGTCTTTTCGTTCTTTGAATGCTTCCAAAATGTTAGAGCGGTTTGTCTCGCTTAATTTGTTTTTATTTCCACCCCGAACAAATTGGCTTGATGCGTCAATAAACAGCGTGCTATTATCTTTTTTATTCTTTTTCAACACAACAATACATGTACCAATAGTTGTTCCAAAAAACAGGTCTGGCGGAAGTTGAATTACGGCGTCAATGTAGTTGTTATCTATTAAGTATTTGCGAATTTTTGCCTCTGCTCCACCTCGATACAAAACCCCAGGAAATTCAACAATAGCTGCCGTTCCACTGGTTGATAGCCACGAAAGCATATGCAAGGTAAACGCTAAATCTGCCTTACTTTTTGGAGCAAGCACACCAGCTGGTGAAAACCGAGGATCATTAATAAGCAGCGGATTAGCATCTCCTTCCCAGTTAATTGAGTACGGTGGATTAGAAACAATTACATCAAAAGGCTCATTATCCCAATGTTTTGGATCAATAAGAGTATCTCCATGGGCTATGTTGAAATTATTGTAATTAATGTCGTGCAAAAACATGTTAATACGGCACAAATTGTAGGTTGTTAGGTTAATTTCCTGCCCGTAAAACCCTTGCCGTACGTTATCTTTACCTAGTACTTTAGCAAATTTAAGCAGCAACGACCCAGACCCACAACAAGGATCATACACTTTGTTCACTTCTGTTTTATCAACCGTGGTAATTTCAGCAAGCAATTCACTTACCTCCTGAGGGGTGTAGTATTCCCCTCCACTTTTTCCAGCGTTAGAGGCATACATCGCCATTAAATACTCGTAAGCATCACCAAAAGCGTCAATGGTGTTATCGGCAAAATCACCCAATTTTAAGCCGCCAATTGCTTCCAAAAGCTTCACTAAATTTTGATTTCTTTTTTCTACACTTCCGCCAAGTTTGTTTGAGTTTACGTCTAAATCATCAAATAAACCCTTTAAATCATCTTCACTGTCTGCCCCTTTTGCCGAGTTTTCAATATTATTAAAAATTTTTGAAAGTGTTTCGTTTAAATTGCTGTCATTTCGGGCAAGGTTGGCAACATTTACAAAAAGCTCACTTGGTAAAATGTAAAAACCTTTGGTGTTCACTGTTTCGTACCTTCCAAACTCAGCTACATTATCAGTTATTTGAGCATAATCAAAGTCTGGATTTTGTTTGCGTTCTTCCGTATTAATAAAATTAGTAAGATTTTCACTAATGAAGCGATAAAAAAGTATTCCAAGTACATATTGTTTGAAATCCCAGCCGTCTACGCTTCCTCGTAAATCGTTGGCAATTTGCCAAATAGCTCTATGAAGTTCGGCTCGTTCTTGTTCTTTCGTTGCATGTTGATTGGATAATACGCTTGACATAATATTCTATACATTATGGTAGCAGTTTTAATTTGTCAACGGTGGTTTTGAATACATTTTGAAGTGGTTTTGACAAAGCGTTAAAAATTCGGCAGGGTTTGGGTATGCCAAAAAAGTCCGATTCTTCCGCAAATTCAGTGCAAGCTTCTTACGAAATGCCGTACGATATTGATGCCGAACGCTCGCTGTTGGGGGTTATTTTGTTAAATCCTGAGGTACTTGCTGAAATCGCCGATCGGTTATTTCCTCGCCATTTTTACGATGAAAAGTACCGAGCGATGTATCAGGCTATGATTGATTTGTGGGGAAGTGGAAAGCCTATTGATACCGTAAGTTTGCTGGATTATTTGAAAAGCAACCCCGATCAGCTGGATAATCCAAAAATTGCCAAAGAGGTAGATAAAGACACCATTGTAGAGCTTATTAGTAGCAGTAGTCTTTCAGGAAATTACGATTATACCGCAACTATTATTAAAGAAAAGGCTTCACTGCGACACATTATTCAAATTGGTGATGAAATGAAAAAGCAAGCAATTAGTGGTACGGGAAAGGCGGAAGATATTTTAGACACGGTTCAAAAAGACATTTACGAAATTTCACTAGAACATGTAAAAAACGATTTTGTGCCTATTAAACGGGTGGTGAACGAAACGGTCGATAGAATGAATGAACTTCAAGCAAACCCAAACAAATTCAAAGGTGTTCCAACTGGTTTAGTTGATTTAGATCATATTCTTGGTGGTTTGCATAATTCCGATTTAATTATTTTAGCCGCTCGTCCGTCTATGGGAAAAACCTCTTTGGCGTTGGAAATTGTAAAGCGAATTTCGCTCGATCAAAAACGAGGAGTTGCTTTTTTCAGCTTGGAAATGAGTTCCGATCAGCTTGCCGATAAAATGATTTCCTCTTCATCAGGCTTAAATTTAAGAGACATTCGAGCTGGCGAGTTGAAAAATCAGGAAGAATACAACAGGCTTGGCGATGCAATTAGTAGGCTCAGTGAAGCACCTATTTGGGTAGAAGATTCAGGTTCATTAAATATTATGGAGCTGCGAACAAAGGCGCGCCGATTAAAAACCAGACACGATATTGGATTGATTGTTATCGATTATTTGCAGCTGATGTCGGGGCGAGGAACGAACTACAATGGAAACCGTGTACAGGAAGTTTCCGATATTTCCCGTGGGTTAAAAATGCTGGCTAAAGAGCTCAATGTTCCTGTTATGGCACTTTCACAGCTATCGCGAAGTGTAGAAAGTAGAGAAGATAAACGGCCGATGCTGTCGGATTTACGTGAATCTGGGTCTATCGAGCAAGACGCCGATATTGTGCTTTTTGTACACCGTGAAGAAATGTATCATAAAGAAACCAAGAAAAAAGGTATTGCCGACATTATTATTAGCAAACACCGTAACGGAGAAACAGGTGCGGTAGAACTAGCATGGATTGGACACTTAGCAACCTTTGGAAACCTCCAAAACGCCCGCACAAACACAAGAATTAATAAGTAGGTTATTCCATAAACTCAGATATAATTCGTAGGGGAATGGCTTGCCTTCCCATTTTAGAGTGTATAGCTATACAGGCTATCATCCTGAATGTATTTCAAAAATTTGATGACATAGTTTGATTCACCCTGTAACCTCAGCAAATCCACCCCGCCCTTTGGGCAGTCCTCTAAGCAGGGGAATTTTTGTTGGCATAGCTTATTCAGCATTGAGACTTAAAACCTTCAACATTGATTGAACATTCATAATTCATCATTCAAAAAATGGAGGGTAAACCCTCCACTACTCCAAATTACAATAACAACAAGCTGTATTAGTCTCCTCGAAGAACATCAACTGGATCTTGTTTTGCTGCACGTACTGCTGGAAATACACCTGAAAGACTGGTAAATGTTACGGCAAGCACGAACGTTGTAAGCAGCAACCACCATGGGAATGAAGGTGAAAAATCGGAGATATTCAAGGTTTTAAGACTGTCGGACCATTCTGGGTTGGTAAGTACCAATTTTTGGAAACCAAGAGAAATGAGCGAACCCATACCAAGAGAAAGTCCTGTTCCAAGTAACCAACCGAATACTCCAAGCATGCAACTTTCCAAGAAGAAAATGTTGAAAATATCGCCATCCCGAGCCCCAAGTGCTTTCAAAACTCCAATTTCTCGTTTTCGTTCAAGTACTGAAATAGTCATTACATTAATAATACCAAAAATAGAGGCAACTAATGCAATAAACCCAAACCCTGCAAGCACCCAAGTAAGCACCGTAAAGGCAACTTGAATTGCTGAAATAAGTGTTAACGCCAACGAAAAAGCAAGGTATTTTTCACTTTGTAAGCTTTTTACTACAGAATCAAGCTGTTCATATTTTTGAATAAATACGGTATTTTGAAGTGTTCCATAATTTTCAACATTTTTACTTGGATTTTTAACAGTAAAAGCTTTTTTAAAATGAATATAGTCTAAATACGTTGGCGGAGTACCAAATACACTGTCGCCACGATCGTCAATAACTGCTGAAATAGTAAGTTCAATAGGTGTTGAGGTGGTGATGGTACTATCTGTTCTTCCTAAATTAGCAATGTTAAAAGGTTTTCCTGCCTCAAATAATTCAGGTGCACGTTGGTATTCAATAACAATTTTTTTACCAACCATGTCTTCAGGTTTACTTACTCCTAAGGTTTCATTCAAGTTTAAATCACCACATTGAAAACAGGTTACTATTTCGTTTTGTTTGGTTTGAGCAGTTGAGCCAACCCATTTTGATCGCTGAGCTTCATAAAAATTCTGGAAAGATGAAGATGAAATAGTTAATGACTTACATGTTCCATCAAAGGTTTTTTGTTCAGGTGAAGAACTTGAAGATGATGATACAGTGGCTGAAGCAGGTTGAGCAGCAAGAGCAATAGCAGCTGTTTTTTTCAATGTAATATCTTGTTCTACACATTTTGTTGAAGATGATGAGGTATTTCGCAAAAATACATTCAAGGTTGCCTCAGGTGAAATAGCAACAATTTCAGGATACTTTGCCATAATTTCAGGAAAAGTACTAGGGGCAATAGGTACAAAAACTGGTGCCTGAGTAATTTCAAAAAAGCTCGACTGCCCTGTTTGAGTTCGAGTTAAGGTAATTTCTCGAGCAAACGACTGACTGTTAATAGCAGTTACAATAGTAGTTGAAAGACCGAGAGATAAACTGGTAGTAAGACTAATTGCCCAAATTCCAATCATAATTCCTCCGCTGGCAAGCAAAAAACGCCCCCATTTTTCTTTAATTTGGCGAAATAAAATAACGCGATATCCTTGTGAGTTCATAGTGTAATAGGGTAAATATAAATGATGTTGAATAATATAAATGTGAGATAAAAAGGTTTTTTACCACGCTAATTTAGATGGTGCAGATGCCTGCTGAGAGCTTGCAACTTCAACTTTTTCTTTTTTTTCGATGGTGTCGATATGCCCATCTTGCATAGAAATAACGGTATCGGCCAATCGAGCAAACTCAGGTGCATGTGTTACCATAACAATGGTCATTCCTTCCCTGTTCAGTTTTTGCAAAATCTCCATAACCTCGCGTTCATTTGCTGAATCGAGTGCACCTGTTGGCTCATCACAAAACAGAATTGAAGGGTTATTAATTAAACTTCTACAAATAGCAACACGCTGTTTTTCTCCTCCTGAAAGGGTTTTTACATTTGCTTCGATGCGATGACCAAGACCAAAAGAAGTCATTAACTCCTCCGCTCGTTGTCGATCTCCTGCACGATGACCTGCCCAACTTCCCATAAGGATATTTTCAACCGCATTCAAATTTGAAAGAAGGTGGTAAAATTGAAAAATAATACCAATGTTTGAACGATAATCGGCAAGTTTTCTACTACTCATATTCGATAGATTCTCACCGTTTACTTCAAGCACTCCAGAAGTTGCTTTATCAAGCCCTGTAAGAAGGTTGAGAAGGGTAGATTTTCCACTTCCAGATTTTCCAAGTATCATGGTAAACGAGCCTTGTTCAATTTCAAAATTAATTGAATTAACGGCTAAAATAGGAGCTTTCGGAGTTCCATAATTTTTTGTAAGCTGCTGAGCTGAAATAATAATATTCTGCATAAAAAGGGTTTTAGGTTATAAAAAATAAAACAGGCTAACATGTTGTATGATGCTAAAAAGAGCATGATACCATAACATCAGCCTGTCAAGAGAGTGCGGTAACCAAGTAAAAATATCCTGTATTACAAAATGTAGAGGCGATTGTGGATTGCTATGGTGAAGAACTGTAGAGGAACCCTTGCGGTTCCATGTTGAGAATGACCAGAGAGAGGTTATTGCTCCATTGTTAGTATCAATTGGGAAGGCAAAGCCATTCCCCTACGAATTCGTTTTTAACTTAAAAATAACAGCTTATTTCTTTTTCAACGCAAGTTTTTGTGCAACACCCATGCCAAGAATGTAACCAATAGGTACAAGAATAAGAATAAGCGAGATTATTTGAGTAAATGGATTTGTAATACCAATTACAGAGAACAATACAATACTTCCAATACCAATAAGTGGGCTGGCAACAAACGCAAATTTATTCCAGAAATTCAACAAATTAAATGATCGTGAAAGCCATTTGAAGAAGATGAACAAAATAGGTGTTGTAATTAAAGAAAGAACACCTGAAACCAGAATTCCACCAATAATAACCACAGCAATTGAACGATAGAATACACTAAAAATAGCAAGAGGAAGAAGTGATACTAACGCAGTAAGTGTAGTAAGTGCAACTGGACGGAAACGAACACCTGCTGCATACGCGATTGCATCTTTTTCATTCATACCTTCGTCAATTTTTTGATTTGCTGAGTCGATAAGGAAAATAGCAACATTTTCAACAACTCCAACTAAAATGATAAGTCCGATAATTTCTAAAAAGCCAATTTGACCTCCACCAAAATAAGCAAGCCCAGGGTACACACCAATAAAGGTAAGTGGAACCGTATAAATAATAGCAAGCGGCTGAGTAAACGAGCGGAAGAAAATTACCAATACAATGTAACTGAGTACAATAGCAATAACCAAGGCAAACAACAATTCGGTAAAGGTTTTAAGCGTACTTGAAGAACTTCCATCATCGTAATTAGTAATGGCATTTTTTTCAAGACCAAGCTCTGTTGTTTTTACTGAATTATTATTTGTATAATAGTCACTAACAACCTGCGACGCTTGTTGAATAACCGACTGATTTGCTTCATTTTCGCTATTTAATCGACCCTGCACTACTGTTACGGTACGACCACGATTTCGCTGAATATTTTGTGGCGGTGTGGTTTCTTTAATGGTTGCTAAATCTTTTAACAGGAATTTTTGTCCAGTTGTAGTGAAAATAGGTACATTTCCAAGCTCTTCAACTGTTTTTGGTGAATTTGATGAAGTTTCAAGCAATACTCCAATTAGTTCATCATTTTCTTGAATGTTCGTAATAGTTTCTCCTCGATTTACTTCATAAAGCTGAGCAATTGTTTGATTCACCAATATACTTAATGGAGCCCC
>Ga0316610_1000376_pt1 | contig 11030 bp, 4 predicted proteins | sample MIS2017111B_MG_FD_207677 | JGI IMG/M metagenome (GOLD analysis project Ga0316610, IMG submission 207677) | Microbial mat bacterial communities from Middle Island sinkhole, Lake Huron, Michigan, United States - MIS.2017.111B | ecosystem: Environmental > Aquatic > Freshwater > Lake > Sediment... | reverse complement strand
CTATATTTGATCCTACCCCATCCTCTAATACTAGATATACTTGTACTCTAGAATATAGAGCTTACAATGATAGACTAATTACTACTCCTACTTGGACAGCTATAAATACTACTCCTATTGCTTACACTACAGGAACTGGTACTACTCAAGGTTGTACCTTTAACCTAACAAAACAACAAAGAGCTAATGCTTTAAACCATTCCTTAAGATTAACTATTACTGATACTACTATAACAACTCCATCTGCTACCAATCCCAATACCTATACTTTCTACAATGAATATATTTATAGATTCCAAGGTGCTGGTACGGCTAGTGGGATGTAATTAGAAATGCAAAATGTAGGGGAATGGCTTGCCTTCCCGTGGTTTACCTTTACTACTTTAAAGCACTTAAAAGCTACTCCATAGTAGCAAAGTACTACAAAATAGTAGCTACGAGGTACTTCATAGTAGCTACGAGGTACTTTACACTAGCTTGGACCTGCTTCATAGTAGCTCCGAGTAACTTCATAGTAGCTCCGAGGTACAACACAGTAGCTCAAAGCATCAAAATAGTACTTTGGAGTTGATTAGGCAAAAAGATCTTGTTTGGTGTAAATTTTGCATAGAAATAAAAAGTAGGATATACTGGAAGTGTAAAACTGTAAAAAATTGTAAATCAGATAAAAAAGGGGAAAGTGTAATTGTAGTGTAGAAATTTAACTCTCCAACCATCAGACTTAAACCCTTGATTTATAAGCCCCAAACATAAATCCAAACATAAAACATTATGTCAGATACAAACAAAGATCAGAATCTTAACAATTCTAATATTACCAGTACTGTTAATAGTTCTAATAACGCTAATCATAATCCAAATAAATCAAGATCCTCATTTAAAGGATTCTTTTCTATTCTTGGTATACTTGCAATATTAGGATCTGCCTTTGGAGGTTATCTTTACTTTAATAACAATCTAAGTGAAGGATTATCTAATAATGGAAATAATAATGGAAAAACAGCTCTAGCTGCTAATGTACCATCTACTGCATTTAACCCTAGTGATTGTGGAACATATTTAGCTAATGGTGGAAGTAGTAATAATGGAGTATGTTATGTAAAGATGTATGAAAAAGGTGGTATACTGTATAAGAATCTAGATATTGCTCCTGGGGAATTGGTTAATGTTAGAAATTATTACAATAATACTACCACAGCTAGTGTAACTGCTGCTAATATTGCAGATAGTATTCCAGCAAGTTTCACGAAAGTAGGAACAGTAACAAACAACTACGTCGATGCTGCTCCTGTTACTCTAAATAACAATGTCTTCACAGGACAGAATCTTTCAGTTGCTCCTGGTGCTGGATATTTTGGTTATGCTGGGGATAATAGTTTGACATCGAGTAATCTTGAACTGGGGAAGAAGAGGTATCTTGATTATCTTTACTGTAGGCAAGATTATACAGCAGGCGGTGATTATGATGTTGTTACTTTTAACCGTATTTTAGATATTTCTAATACAAATTCTACACCATTATTACCATCTCCAGATTGTGCCCCTGCCAATCAAAATGGATCAGGATATACCCCAAACCTTTTTGGTGATAATTCAATATCTAAGTTTTTGATTACTGGCAATAAAAATATTCAGTTTCAAATTTGTAGGCAGGATAGAACGGTTAATGATCTTGATTCAGTAATGTTTAGTGCTATTGTTGATATAAACAATAATTCAACACGGGCAGTCGACAATCCTGCATGTACACCATCGGTACAAAACCTACAAGGGTATACACCTGCTCCCAACAATTCTGTAGCTACCTATAACACATTAGGTCAAAGATATATACATGATATAATTTGTAGGCAAGATAGAACAATTGATGGCAATATTGATTCTTTGACTATACCGAGTATAATTGTGAGCAATAATTCTACTGAAAGTATACCCAGTCCTTCATGCTCACCTTCTGTCCAGAACGCATCTGGATATACTCCTTCAAGTACTAATACTGTAAATAGTTTTGACACATCCGACACCACCCGAGGCTATGGCTACATCTCCTACACCATGCAAACTCCAACCAGTGGATTAACCAATGGTCAAACTTTTGGAACAACAGGAACTTTAAATGCAGGTGGAGCTAAGACTTCAGATAAATCAGGAACCCTAACCATCATAAACGCCAACTCTGCCAATGTAGTCTCAGGAATAATCCCAAATGACTGTAATACCTACCCTGGAACTGCAGCTAAGACAACCAATGGAGATGGACAAGCCTGTACAGCAAAAACCTATGTAAAAAATGGAGTAGAATATAATGCTATGGAAGTGGCACCAGGAGAAACAGTAACGGTGCGACTAAGATATAATACAAGTAGTAGTGCTTCTGCAGATCAAATCAGACTTAAAGATAATATACCTACAGGATGGACATTAAGTGGAAATGCTAGTTCTAAATATGTAGATAGCTCACCACTAAACCTAGGAGCTGCTGGAAGTTTATTTAATATCCCAGGTGGCCCCGCTGGTCTTGATTTAGCTCCACATATTGGCTTCTTTGGAGCTACTGCATCTACACCAGCTACAGATGCAGTGTCTACACTTGAGCTTGGGAAGAAGAGGTATATGCATATTCTAGTATGTAGTCCTAATATCGCTCAAGATATTTATATTTCTAGGGTTAGTTTTAAAAATTCCTCAACCTTTCTTCCTCAAACTTGTGGATCAGGGTTTAGTTTTACAGGTGTGCAAGTAGTGCCAAGTCCTGGTGCCTCCTCAAGTGCCAATGGTAGTGCTGGAAATCCAGTTTACGTTGATTTATTGGGTCAAAGATATTTGCATGTTTTATCATGTAGCCCAATGAGCGATCAAGATCTTTTCTTAAGACAGATTACAGCTAAAAATAATACAACATCTATTGGATCAAATTGTGGCGGCGGTAATTATAGTGCTGGAGGACTAAGCACTCTTACACTAGCTCAACCAACAGGTGGAAACCCAGTATATGAAGACCTGCTCGGAAAGAAAAACTTTTTCATGTTGCAATGTACCCCAACAGCCAGTCAAGACTTTTTTATACGAAGATTTGAGTTTACTAATACTGCAGCCATCTCAAACACAGATTGTGGAGGAGCCAATTATTCATCTAATGGTATAGGTGCTACCGGTGATGGAAATAGTGAAAATCCTTTTGGAGGCAGTGTAAATGACCAAACCCGAGGCTACGGCTACCTAGAATATCAAATGACAAGTCCATCAAATCTAGGAACAGGAACAGTAGCAGGAAATCCATCTGTAATCCTAGAAGATGCTAATGATAATAACTGGACAACAGCAAATAATCCAACAGGAAATGCAACTCTAATTGGAGTAACTACTCCAGCACCAAACATGAACTATACTAAACTATACAGTGTAGATGGAGGATCTACTTGGAGTCCAACTGTAAGTGCATCTACAGGTCAACCAATCAAGGTCCGGCTATGGAATGAAAATACAGGAGGATTATCTGTAACTAATGGAAATATTAAAGATGCTTTACCAGTAGGATTTAACTACACAGCAGGATCTGCTAAGAACTGTCTAAATCCAAGTACAATACTTCCAACCACTCCTGATAATACAGAACTTATCTGTGATACAGGAAATACTGCTAACAAAGATCTTTTATTCAGTACACTGACTTCAACTGGAGGTATCTCACCAAGTGCAGGTTTGTTTGATGCGGCTGGTACTTCTGTTGCTTCTGGTGGAACTGCGTTCAATGCGGTTGCTGGGGCTAAGGAGATTGGGAGGGAGAGATACCTTTACAACAATATATGTTTAAATAGTGCCAATTCAGACTTTAGATTTGATTCTGTAACCACAGGCAATTCAGCAACTCAACCAATAATTACATGTGATCCAAGTTATGTGAGTTTCCCTATATTTGGAACTCATGGTGTGACTGATTCATTAGGTAAAAGATACCTTTACAACAATATTTGTGTAAATAGCACTAATTCTGATTTTAGATTTGACTCTATTACAACAGGAAATACATCAACTCAACCAGTAATTACTTGTGATCCAAGTTATGTGAGTTTCCCTATATTTGGAACTCATGGTGTGATTGACACCCTCGACGCCTCCCGCTCCAAATCCTACATAGAATACGAGATGAGTGCTTCAAGCAGTGTAACCACAGGAAACTATGGAACCATATCAAGTATAAACTCCACAGCTACAACACCAGAATTTTCTTCTATAAATAGTGGATCACCTAATGATATTACTATTACTGCTGATCCAGCCTTTAATATTAAGAAACTTCTTGCTCTTCCAACATCAGGCACAGGATCTAGTGCAGTCTGTCCTACAGATACTACTTCTTACACTCCCACATTAAGTGGTGTAGATGCTGGTGCTACTGTTTGTGTCAGACTAGCTTATCAGAATAAGACTAGTGGAGCTGTAAGCAATACTTTGATTACTGATAGTCAGATTGATGGGTACTTACCTCCTGACTTTGCTAGAACTGGTTTAGTGGCAAACTCTACTATTAACTGTCTTACACCTACTTCTGGATCTCCAATCTGTAATACAGATGCAGGTCAAGGTGGAGCTATTCCAGATACCGTTTGGGCTTTGCCAGTTGGATTAGTAGATGCATCATCGCCACTTAACATCACGCCTCACGCAGGTCTATATGGAATTCCAAGCAATCAAAGAACTGGAGGAACTATGGAAATGGGAAAGAAAAGATTTGCCAACTTTAGAGAATGCTCATACAGAAAACCTAACGTTGATACAGTTTTAGATAGGTACTTAATGAGTTTATCAAATATTCCAATTACAACTTTTGATTGCACAACTATTATACCTTCTGGATATGTTAATAATACCACTGGTGACGGATCAAATGAGCAAGCCATACTTTCTAACAGATACTTACATATGAGATCTTGTAGTTATGCTAGTAGCACAATTACAGACACAAACCTAGATCAATTAACATTTTTGGATAATACTGCAAATGCTACTTGGGACTGTGTAGCAGGAATCGCTTCTCAAAACCTAAATCCTCCTTATGATTTGATAGGTAATGGTGGAACTGATGGAGCTCTTGATAATGACACACTTACAAAAAGGTATATTCATATCAGACAATGTTCTTACACAAACAATACCAACGGAGATACATTTTTAGATAGAAGAATAATCGCAGTTGATAATATTGCTACAAATACATACGATTGTAATTCATCACCATTATCAGGATACACTATAGGAAATGCTGGTGGAATAAGTGCATATAGCTATGACCTCCTAGACCCAACCAATGGTGCTGGTTACATCCAATACAAGATGACAGCAAGTCCATCTTCAACAAGCAGTACCTTAACCCTACCCAACGTAACCCTAAGTGGTGACTCGCAAACCACAGTCACAAGTAACGCCACCATCAACTTCAACGCTACCCCTCTAACAGAAACAGACATCGCAGGCCTAACAGTAACCTGTCCAACCTCACCAGTAAACTCTACCACCACTTGTACCTTTACTCTACCAAGTAACAAAACATTACCTACAGACTTTAAGTTAAGTATAGGAAGTGGAACTCCTGGAGGTACTTGTACAGCTACAGGTAGTTCAGTAAGTTGTGTTTCTGTCCCCACAGGTAATTCAGTTGGAAACATCCCTATCTATGGAAACCTAGGAACAGGAGGTACTGCAACTAAAACACCAACAGGAGAGAATGTAACTATAACAGGAATAAACTTTGGAAATATATCTTGGATATTTAATCCAGATCAAGGAGGTACATCACCACTATTTAGATCATCTGACAATACCAGCATCACAGTAAAAAACTTTAGAACATCTACCGATCTTACTCCAAGTTCAAACACTAGATACACTTGCACCTTTGAATACCGAGCATATGGTGACAGACTAGATACCACTGCAACTTGGAGAGCTTTAAATACTACACCTATTGCCTATACTACTGGTAGTGGTGCAACTGCAGGCTGCACTGCAAACCTTACTAAAACTCAAAGAGCTAATGCTTTAAATCATAGTCTAAGACTTACAATTACTGATTCTCAATCAATTGACTTTCCTGTTTGTAACCCTGGAGATACTTGTGTGTTAGATGGTCCTAATACAACCTACCTCTTCTACAATGAATACATCTATAGATTCCAAGGTGCTGGTACGGCTAGCGGTGGTTAGTGATTAAAATGCAAGATTCAAAATGCAAGATTGTAGGGGAATGGTTTACCATCCTTTGGCTTTGCGATCCCATTGTTTTAATTATAAATACAGCCCCTTCATTATATTGGTATTAACAGAATATAATAGGGGCTGAAAGTAACAATTAAAAATGATCAATTTTGATAAGTATTAGCAATTAGTATTACTGTACTTTGTTTAAAGCTAGTGGTGGTACTTTAATTGCCAAACAATAACTAAACGAATAAAATTTCTAAGCCTTAGCTTCGCTTAAAACTTTTGGCGGATGATTGTTGTTTGATTTGTCTTTTTCATCAGACTCTTTCTTATCTTTGACCTGCTTTTTAATATCAGCTACTTCCTTATGATATTTATCCTTTTCAGTTTGAGGCAAGATATCATAAACCAACTCTACAAATTCTTCGTACTCTAAAACTTCTTTCTCGATCAAGGCATCAGCTATTTTATCAAGGTATTGTCGATTTTCAGAAATAGTTTTGTGGCAAAGCGCAGAGCAATAATCTATAATTTTAGTAATTTCAGCATCGATTCGTTTTGAGGTTTCTTCACTGTAATGCTTAGACTCTTGCATAATATCTTTACCTAGATAGTTCATGCCTCTATCTTCATCAAAACTAACTGGCCCAAGATCACTCATTCCGTACTTCATAACCATTTTTCTTGCGATACCAGTAGCCACTTGCAAATCATTGCTAGCACCAGTACTCATCTGGCCATAAATTATTTTTTCAGTAGTGTAGCCACCAAACAAAACCGCAATCTCAGCTAAAAATTGTGATTTGGTTTTTGTGGTTCTATCCTGAGAGTCAAAGAAATTATATCCTCCAGCTCTTCCTCTTGGAATAATAGTGATTTTCTGTACCTTATCTGCATCTGCCAAAACTGTAGCTACAATAGCATGACCTGCTTCATGATAAGCTGTTAGCTTCTTTTCTTCAGGCTTGATGACTTTGCTTACTAATGATGGACCCAAGACTACTTTTTCAATCGCTTCGCGTAAAATATTGTTGGTAATTAATTTTAAACCATGTCTTACTGCAAGGATAGCACCTTCGTTTAACACATTCATTAGGTCGGCTCCAGAAAAACCAGGAGTTCTTTTAGCAACAATCTCAAGATTGATATCGTCAGAAAACTTTTTGTTTTTACTGTGAACTTTTAAGATTTCTATCCTTTCTTTCAAGTCAGGTAGATTGATCTGGATCTGTCGATCGAAACGCCCTGGTCTAAGTAAAGCAGGATCTAAAACATCTGGTCGATTTGTAGCTGCGATCACGATCACAGGAGTAGTGTTATCAAATCCGTCCATTTCAACTAAAATCTGATTTAAGGTTTGCTCCCTTTCATCATTTCCACCACCTAAACCAGTACCACGTTGTCTACCAACCGCATCAATCTCATCAATAAAAATGATACACGGTGATTGTTTTTTGGCTTTTTTAAACAAATCTCTGACCCTGCTTGCACCCACACCAACAAACATTTCCACAAACTCAGAACCAGAAAGATATAAGAAAGGAACACCTGCCTCCCCTGCTACTGCCCTAGCCATTAGTGTTTTACCTACACCCGGAGCTCCAGTCATCAGTAAACCGCGAGGGATCCTAGCTCCCATTTCAAAATATTCTTGAGGTCTCTTTAAAAAATCAACGATTTCAAAAAGTTCACCTTTTGACTCAGAAGCACCTGCTACATCAGCAAAAGTGACTTTTGGACCTGATTCACTCTCAAAGGTTTTTGCATTAGTCTGACCAAAAGAAATCGATCGATTATTGGTGCTTTGAACCATTTTTAAAAAGAAATAGCCTGCTAAAATCAAAACCCCACCCAAAAGAATAGCGTTGAGAATATCGGCAAAATGTTTTGCCCAAAAAGAAGCTTTTTCTTGTTTAAATTCTACTTTACTTAGTTTGTCTGGTTCGATTTTGTTACCCAACTTTTCAGCTGTGGCGGCTAGACTCTCTTGGAACTGAAGTTCTGATCCATAGAAACTTGGCCCTGTTTTACTATCTAAATTATTCTTGTCTTTTGAATCATCTTTAAAGACATAAACCTTGGTTACACCTTCTTCTGAAATAGTAATCTTAGAGACTTTGCTATCGTTGATGGCTTGAACTATTTCACTAGTATTTAGAATAGCATCCTCTTTTTTAGATGGAGATGTAAAAGTGTTTAATATAAAAACCAGAGCGATTACACCGATTACAAAATAAGTTAAATTTTGCCAATTTTTTTTGTTTGAACTCATAATTAATTTTAATAATATTTTAAATGTATTGCGTTAATAAGTATTATTTTAAAGTATTTCAGTAATTCTAGCAGTTAAGCATGAATCCTGCTAAAGCTAAATTTTATTAAACAAAGTAGTCAAGATATGAGATTAATAAAACTCTTACAAGTTATTAAATTCAAATCTTAAAGCATTTATTGACTAATTAAATTATTGGTATTTAAGTTATAAAAACTTATAAAATATGCACCCAGATTTAAAACAATATATTCAATTAGTTCGATATTTTATCTTAAAATCAACAACTGCTGCTGGAAGCGGACACCCAACATCGAGTCTATCTGCCACAGATATAATGACTACTTTATTTGCAAATGGTTATTTTAAAGCAGATCTTAATAACCCAAATAACATAAATAACGATAGATTGATTTTTTCTAAAGGTCATGCATCGCCTTTATTTTACAGTCTTTATGCCCTACTTAATAAAGTAAGCTATGAGGAATTACTTACTTTAAGAAAATTTGGATCTAGACTTGAAGGTCATCCAACTATGGACTTTCCCTATACCGAAGCTGCCACCGGATCACTTGGTCAAGGACTTGGGATCGCAGCAGGAATGGCACTAAATGCTAAAATGGATAATTTGGATTACAAAACTTTTGTTCTGCTTGGTGATAGTGAGATAGCCGAAGGTTCAAATTGGGAGGCTGCACAATTAGCAGGATTTTACAATTTAAATAATTTGATTGCGATAGTCGATGTTAATCGCCTCGGACAACGAGGTCAGACCATGGAAGGCTGGGACTTGGAAAACTATAGAAATAAATTCGAAGCTTTTGGTTGGAACACTATTATAATTGATGGGCAGGATTTAGATCAGATTGACGAGGTATTTAATAATATTGAACAAAATCAATCTTTAAAACCTACTGTCATTCTGGCTAAAACCAAGAAAGGAGCTGGCATTAGCTTTTTAGAAGGCAAAGAAGGTTGGCATGGCAAAGCATTAAATGAACAAGAATTAGAAATTGCAATCAATGAGTTGGGCGAATTCGATCAGACTTTAAGATTAGAAATACCATTGCCAAAAATAATAGATATAAGCGAGGATAAGATTAAGTCAGAAAAATCAAGCACACCAAATGAAATTGCCGAAGCTGTAGAACAAAAAAAACTGCTATCTGGACGTAAAGCTTATGGTATTTCGCTGGCTGATTTGGGTGAGAAATACAGTAAAATTGTTGTACTTGATGCTGAGACTAGTAATTCAACTTTTGCGGATATTTTTAAAAAGAGATTTCCAGATCGTTTTTTCGAGAGCTTTATTGCCGAACAAAACATGGTAAGTATGGCACTAGGATTCTCAAAAAGAGGAAAAATACCATTTATTTCTACCTTTGCAGCATTTTTTAGCAGAGCTTTTGATCAGATTCGCATGAGTCAGTACAGTGATTCCAATATTAAATTTGTTGGTTCGCACGCTGGAGTTTCAATTGGTGAAGATGGGGCCTCGCAAATGGCTTTAGAAGATATTGCTATGTTTAGAGCTGTTAGTGACATGATAGTTGTTTATCCTAGTGACGCTATCTCAGTATCCAAGTTAGCTGAACAAGCTGTAAATCATATCGGCAACTTTTATATGAGAATAACCAGAGCTGATTTAGCCATCATTTACCCTGAAAATGAACAATTCCCAATCGGGGGAAGTAAAACCTTAAAACAAAGTTCTGAGGATATTATAACAATATTTGCTGCTGGTATTACCCTTCATGAAGCCATAAAAGCCTATGAACAATTAAGTTCTCAGGGTATTAAAGTCAGAGTTGTAGATCTTTATTCTATCAAGCCTTTAGACACAGAAGTCATACAAAAAGCTAGTCAAGATACCCAAGCAATAATAGTGGTGGAAGACCACTATCAAGAAGGTGGTATTTTTGAGGCAGTTTGTGCCAGTGGTAAAGTAACTGTGCCGACTTACTCACTTGCAGTTCGAAAAACGCCTCATTCTGGCAAGCCACAAGAACTGCTCAAGTATGAAGAAATCGACTGTGAAGCCATTGTAAAAAAAGTCAAAGAAATTATCGTTTAACAATTCAGCTGATTTTCAAGGGCACATTTTTCACAAAGAAAATGATTTAAAAATTCTCTGTAAGAACAAATTTTACTCTCATTTAAGCTGTAAATTATATTTAAACCTTGTTTTGTGGAGTTTAATAAACCGTGTTTTTTGAGGGGTCTTAGATGGAAAGAGGTTAGATTTAGGGGCATCTGAAGTTTTTCCTGAATTTGAGTCACGCTTAAAGCCCCTTCCTGTAAAACGGAAAGGATCATAAGTCGATTTGGCTCAGCTATAATCTTTAAAAAATTAGTAATCTCTTTTAACTCTAATGCAGAATATTTTGAAGTATCTTGAATGTAGGACATATGTTTTTAGTTTGTTTTATAAAATAATCTTGGGATTAAAATAAAGGATCCCCGCCGCAAGCAGCGGGGTATTCGCTACTCAAACAGAACTGTTTGTTTTAGAATTTGAGCATATTCTTCTGTCTGACCTTGGTTCTTGATGTACCTT
>Ga0316610_1000375_pt1 | contig 11048 bp, 6 predicted proteins | sample MIS2017111B_MG_FD_207677 | JGI IMG/M metagenome (GOLD analysis project Ga0316610, IMG submission 207677) | Microbial mat bacterial communities from Middle Island sinkhole, Lake Huron, Michigan, United States - MIS.2017.111B | ecosystem: Environmental > Aquatic > Freshwater > Lake > Sediment... | reverse complement strand
AGTGATTCGGGAGCTAAAAAAGTAATTATCGACCTGAGGCAAAATCCGGGTGGATCACTGGTTGGCGTTCTGCAAATGGTTGATGAGTTTTTGGAAAAAGATGAACCTATTTTATATACCGAAGGAGTTAATCAGCCGCGGAAAACTTACAATGCATCGGGTAAAAATACATGGAAAGATATTCAGGTTTATGTAATGATTGACGAGTTTTCAGCATCGGCGAGCGAAATATTTGCAGGCGCAATTCAGGATAATGACCGTGGTTTTATTATTGGCAGGCGCTCGTTTGGAAAAGGCCTGGTTCAGGAACAGATTCCTTTAACAGATGGTTCGGCGCTGCGTTTGACTGTTGCCCGATTTTACACGCCCAGCGGACGCTGTATACAAAGTTCGTATGAAAATGGGAACGAAGCATATTACAACAATATTTACGAACGCTTTCATAACATGGAGCAATTGGTGGCAGACAGTATTCATTTTGCCGATTCGCTGAAATACACAACCAAAAGTGGCCGTATTGTTTACGGCGGCGGTGGTATTATGCCCGATTTTTTTGTGCCCGTTGATACTTCCGGAAATTCGGAATATTATAACAGTATTTCCCGCAAAGGTCTTGTGTATTCATTTGCCTACAGTTATGCCGACGAGCATCGCAAAGTACTTTCAGAATTTACTAAAGCCGATGAATTTGACGAATATCTGGATAAGAAAAATATGCTGGAAGATTTTGTGAAATATGCTGCCGAAAAAGGGATTCCGCGTGATAATGATGGGTTAAAAACATCATCATTAATTATCAATTCGCAACTGAAGGCTTATATTGCCCGCAACATTATTGGAGAAGAAGGTTTTTATCCGATGATTAAAAAAATTGATAATACATTGCTGAGAACCATCGAAATATCAAAACGAAATTTGTTGGTTGAAAACATCAATAATATTAATTCTGCTGGAATTCCTTTATCAGGAAATTAAGGAATAAAATTATCACATGTGAGATTGTTATTTCGAAATCTCAAGCATCCGGCGTATCGGCAGCTGAGCTTTTTCGATTACATCGGCTGGTAAAATAATTTCAGGCAATTCGTATTTCAAACAGATGTACAATTTTTGAAGACTGTTTAATTTCATGTACGAACAGTCGTTGCAACCACAGGTAGAATCAACGGAAGGTGCAGGAATAAAAATCTTATCGGGACAGGATTTAATCATTTGATGAAGAATTCCGCTTTCGGTAGCCACAATAAATTTCCGGGCCTCGCTTTTTTGCACATAATTCAAAAGTGCAGTTGTTGAACCGATAAATTTTGCCACAAGCAACACCGGTTTTTCACACTCCGGGTGTGCAATAAATTCAGCATCGGGATGTTCGTCAATCAAATCAATAATTTTTTCCACCGAATATTGCTCATGAACTATGCAGGCGCCGTCCCACAAAACCATATCGCGACCAGTGATGCTGTTAATGTAATTTCCGAGGTTTTTGTCGGGGGCAAAAATCAGTTTCTGATTTTTGGGAAAACTTTCGACAATCATTCTGGCATTTGCTGATGTGCAAACAATGTCTGACATGGTTTTTAAATCGGCTGTTGCATTAATATAAGTAATCACTTTGTGGTCAGGGTACAATGCTTTAAAAACAGCAAATTTATCGGCAGGTGCCGAATCGGCAAGCGAACAGCCTGCTTTTAAATCGGGGAGAATTACTTTTTTGGTTGGATTAATTATTTTGGCGGTTTCGGCCATAAAGTGAACGCCTACAAAAACTATAATATCGGCTTTGGTTTCGGCGGCAGCCTGCGCTAAACCAAGGCTGTCGCCCACGTAATCAGCAATGTCCTGCAATTCACCGTCCACATAATAATGACTGAGAATCACTGCATTCTTTTTCTTTTTCAAACGGTTAATTTCGTCAACAAGTTTTATCGATGCACTTACAGGTTCATCGATAAAACCTATTTCAACAAGACTGTTTTGAATATGTATCTGTACCATTAGCAAATTAATCTATCGGATAAGGCGGCAAAATTACAAATACATTTAAAAAAACCTTCATATGTCTGAAATGTTTTGGTTATCGTGAAAAGGCAGGATGCTTAATGAAGAGGAAATAATTTGATATTTTAATTGATAATCAGTTTTCTAACGGCAATTCTGTCATCGTCGAATGTAACTTTAACAAAGTAAATTGATGGTTGTAATTCTGTAATATCGATTTCATTTTCCGAACTTATCTGGTGTAATACCAGATTTCCGGCGATACCATAAATTGCTGATGATGCAATGCGGCTTTTGGTTTCAAGGAAAATTTTATTCTTAGCCGGATTTGGGAAAAGCGTTAATTCGTTGCTGCGATTCGAAATATAACCTGAATGAGTTGCTACTGTAAGGTCATTAATATCGCGGGCAAGTATTTGATAACTGTTCTGATATTGTGAAACTACACCCGTAATGGTTATTTTTTCGTCAGGGAGATATTGACCAACCAGCCGGGAGTTGTATGATGAAAACAATACAGATGAACCTGAATTGTCGGAAAAACGGAATGTTGAATTGTTTTCCTGAACTCTTACTCCCCCATCTTCAAAAGATACATTCTCAATTTTCACAAGCATACCTTCAAATTCTTCAGTAATCTGCGATGTGTTTATTGTAACCGGTACTGCAGGTTTGTTATTATCGAAATTATAAAAGTACTCCACGTCGGTTATTTCGGTTAACGTTGCATATTCAGTTACTTTTCCTCTAACCACCACGCTGTCGCCAATATTTCCGGTTTTCAGTGCATTATAAATACAAATCCCGCTTCTTGACAATGAGTTATCCTGAAGATAAAAAGTATTGTCGAAATTGGCGATAATACGACCGGAAACTGTAATCACCTGGCCAATCACCGGGCTTTCAAAACTTAAACCCTGTATGTTTGAAATTTTTGTAATTTGTTCGGCGTCAACAGACTCCGGGAAAATATAACTGCCACGGTATTGAGCCATTTCAGTTCCTGAGAAGGCTTGAATCAGAAAAAAAACAGTTTCGCTGGGTTGAAAGCCCGTAAAACCGAATGTGTTTGAATACGCTAAATTATTTTGTAAAAGCACCACCCGGTTTTGTTTCGAATCGAAACGATTTCCCCAGAATAAAACAACACTGTCAGGTTCTGAAGTTGAATTTACCTGTAATGAAACGGTTACTTCATCAGTTAAAAAGGGTTTTTCAGGGGTCATTTTTACATTGCCAATTTGTATCGGGGGAGGAAGTTCCTGATTCCAGATGAGGTTAACAAACTCAGGATTATCAACAAAAGGGTTTCGGTTTTGCTGAATTTGAAAAATGCGTTCGTTGCGTCTTCTTTCGAAATAGGAAGGGGGGTACTGGTTGTTCCATTGAATCAGGGTTGAAAGTTTGCCATGTTCGGGTAGTGGAAAAGTATTGATTTTATTTACCAATTCGAGGTCAATCTCAGGAAATCCTCCTTCATATCTTGTAGCCATGTAGAACATAATTCGGGCAACTTGTCCTTTTGTTGCAGGGCCAGGTTCCCAGGTGTAATCGGTAAACCAACATTCAGTTGCTTCGTTGTGTTGAATTCCGTTGGGCTTAACATTGTCGAAATCTTTATTTCCGCGGTCTTCGTTCACCGATGCATCGGCCGGTCTCAGGTTGTGAACGTCGCTGTCCATGGGTCTGATACCCGAAAAATTACCATGAGATTTGGCCCACACATGTTCACGGTTAATAAAATCGCCGCCTGTACCATACAGGTCGGCATCACGCGATTCCTGGAGATAAAAAAGGATAACATTATCAGGATTGGCCGTGTCGGCATCGGTGTAGTTAATAATATAACGGGCCTGGTTATACGAAAAATCAACATGTTCTTTAATAATATCGTGCAGTGCTTTTTTCAGGTCTTCTCCTGCCAGGTTTTCGGTTCCGTTATAATAACCCAGAGGTTGCGCCAGCAAATCATCGGGATTAAATAAAAAGGATATAAAAAGGATTAAAAAAAATGTTTTCATTAACCAGGTTTGTTTAAAAAACTGAAGTGAAAAATTGATTTATAAGAAGAAAAAAAGAGCCGCAAAAAGCGGCTCTTTTTAATACTCCGGTTGTATTTTTAGTTGGTGTATTCTTTCCAGACGCCAGCTTGTTTAATAACGCGAATTGTGGCTACACCATTACTTCCATCATAATAGGCGTATTTTACAAGGTATTGTTGGTTTTCAACTGCATTATGGTTGGCGTCAAGCATTCCGCCAATCATTTCCACCAGTTTGTTTCTGTCGGTTCCGGGAACGATTGAACCACGTACGTCAAAATTGCTGTATTTTGAGGTTTCGGGATAAAGTGCATAGTCGGCAGGCCCTAAAGTGATTTTAATTGCAGGATCGGCCCACCAATAACTTTGAGTAATGTCGTCTTCGTTTAAAGAATAGTTTAATTCTTCAGATACCGGCATTACACTTTGTTTCAACAACCAATTAGTTCCGTTGTAAAGGTAAACCACATATTTATCGATGTAGTTTTTATACACTTTGCAAGAGTAGGTTATTGGTGCTGTAGCCTCGGTTTTGGCCAGATCAGCCAGAAGAGTCTGAGCCTGCGCGATATCGTCAAAGTTTTTGTATTTGCCTTTTCCCATTGCTTCATATTGGGCATCGGTTACCACAACAGCATTTGCAGCGCTTGATAAAACTTCAGTAGTAAAATCGGCATTTACCTTAACATACCGAACCATATTGGTTTGATATTTCAGATATTGAGCTGTTTTTTCAGTCCCAGCTTCACTAACATAAACTTCGCGGTCGAACAATTTTGCAAGTAAGCTTTGTGCAATAGCATCATCTGAAAAGTTTGCATATTTCTGACCCATTTGTAAATATTCATCATCACTGGTTATTCTGGCGCCGGCATAATCAATAACAGGTGCTGCATAAAAGTTATAAGTAACCATCATTGATTGCGCATTCTCAGCAGAAAACTTTTTGTTCAGAATTTCAGGTAAAAAATCTTTTGGTAAAACAGAAGCTGAGAAATTCTTGTATTTCTTCACTGACTCGTTGGACGACAGGGCATAATCTGCATCTGTGAGTGTGTAAGCAGCTGGCGCAACCTCCTTATCTTTCAAAAACACGGCTTTTTCATCTTCCTTAGCAAACGTTGTATCCAGTTCGTCATTTATGTCTTGCATAGGATCACAGGCATTAAACATTAACGCTGTGGCAAATAATGCTAAATAAAGTATCTTTTTCATTTCAATAATTTTTAAAAGTTAATTCTTAAACCGGTTGACCATGTTCTGCCAAGTCCGTAATATACTTTGGCAGTTTGCCAGTCATTGTTCTTACCGTCATCGGCATCCGAAATGAATTCAGTATTAAACACGTTGATGATGTTAGCATAAATGGTTGCATCAAACGGTCCAATGTCGAAGTTGTATCTTAAGTTGGTGTCAAACAGTCCGTATGCCGGAACTTTCCAGGGTTGTACTCCGGCTTTCGAGGCATCTCCTCTTCCGGTTGGGTCGTATTGTGCATATAGGTTGTCGTAGTAGTTATAATCGGCACCAATTTTAAAACCTTCGAATAGTTCATAATTTACACCAAGTGCAAATGTGGTTTGTGCAGCATCACCAACTTTTAAATCAGCAATATAAAGGTCAACGGTTCCGAGGAGTTCTTCGTTTTCGTTGTAAATCGGTACGTCCACCAGGTCGTTTTGCCAACGCCAGTCAGCGATTGATGCCATCCCGTTAATTTCAAGATTGGAAAGAGGTTTCCATTTAAAGTCCATTTCAACCCCTTTATGTAATGCATCTACCCCTTCGATGTTAGCCGAATAGTAATTGCCATCGGGTTGACGAACAGAACGACGGAAGAATTTATCTTTCCAGTTGGTGTGATATGCATTAATGTTTGCTGCAAATGTTCTGACTTTAAAACCATATCCTAACTCAAAAGCCATTGTTTTTTCATTTTTGGCACCATCATTAATGTCGTTCACAAAGTTAATAAATACTCCGTCGAACATCGGAGCTTTCTGAAAGTAACCAACATTGCCAAAAACATTGTGTTTACTGTTAATATTGTAATTGGCACCGCCTTTAAAAATGAAACCCTGGTGGTTTACTTTGTCTGAAGTTTGTGCGGGGTCGCTGTCGAGGTAGTTAAAATAATCGACACGTTGGTAACCTGTATTAGAAACCGAAGCAGCAAAAAATGCAGCTAATGCATCTTTATTATATTCTACTTGTCCGAAAAGTCCCTGCCACGAAACTATACCATCATTCCAGTAGCCGATTTTGTCGCCTTCGCGTGCAATTTTGTTTGGATTGTTTTTGTCTTCTTTCGATAAAACAAATTCACCACCCAATAAATCAGTTACTTCACGGAAATGTTTTCCAACATAACGTCTTAAATCGATACCTCCACTCAACTGCCAGCTGTCGTTTAAATCATGTTGCAGGTTAGAAAGTAAACCCATCCAGCTATGGTCGTTTCTTGAAGCACGGATAATTGCTGTTGAACCGCCGTTACCGTTGGCTACGTTTTCATTAACGATGCGTTCATAATCAATCTGACCTTCAGGAGTCATGTAAGTATAAAACGCATTTTGGTTTGAACCATAATTTCCAGTTCCACCACCGGTACCGAATGAGTAATATGCTGAAGTTGAAAGTGTTGTTTTGTCGCTGATATCGAGATAATGGTTAAGCGACATTTGGGGTTTGTGATAGAAGTTGGTATTCAGACTATATACTTCACCATCTTTGTAACCCCATGTTGAATTGTAACGCAATCCGTTTCCGGGTTCCTGAACCTGTTCAATTGTTAATGTGCTTGCACGCTGACCGTGAACCTGTGGAGCGCCAAAAGCAGTAAACGATAACATCTGGTTTGTCCAGCGTTTGGATACACTTGCAAAATACGACCAACCTTCGAATTGTGTACCATCAGCCCAGCCATCTCCCTTGGTGTGTGCACCTGAAAGAGAAATTGCCCAACCTTTTTCGTTTACCCCTGTTGAGAGGGTAAACGATGTCTTTTTATATCCGTCATTTCCAACTCCGGAAAAAAAGCTGCCTCCTTTTTCGGCATCAGTGGTTTTGGTAATAATGTTGATGGTACCACCAACCGAACCAATGGAGAGTTTTGATGCGCCAAGACCACGTTGAACCTGCATTGAGCGGGTAACTTCCGATAACCCGGCCCAGTTGCTCCAATATACCCAGCCGTTTTCCATGTCGTTCACAGGTATACCGTTAATCATTACTGCTGTATTTGTCATGTCAAATCCACGAACATTTACACGCGAATCGCCAAAACCTCCACCCTGGCGGGTGGCATAAATACCAGGTGTTGATTTTAAAATCTCAGGATATTCCTGAGTTCCCAGTTTTTCAGCAATCTGAAGTGGTTCGATAGTGGATATTGCAACCGGCGTTTTTCTGCTGGTTGCCACCGATGCAAGTACCATCACTTCGTTAATACCAACTGCATCCGATCGCAGTTTAATTGTACCAATATTTTTTATCTGTCCGCCTGTTGCGCTGACATTCAGTTTTTGGGCGATATAACCAATAAAGCTGATTTTGATTACTTTATCACCCGATTGTACTGGTAACGAGAAATTGCCGTTAACATCGGTTACTGTTCCTGTTGTAGTTCCATCCAGTATAACACTGGCACCAACTAATGGTTCGTCGTTTTCTGCATCAACAACAACTCCAGTTACATTAAACTGTGCCATTGTTGAAAGTGCAAAAAATCCGAAGAAAACCATCATTGTAATTGTCAAAACTGTTTTTCTCATAGAAATTAATTTAAATTATGCATATTAGATATTGAATTAACAGAATTACACACCTTAAAAATTACCTTTACAATTAATAAAGTTGTTTAAGAAGAAAGAAGTAATTAAGCATTTAGTTATTATTAAATAATACAGTACATTATTAAAACAGAATGTTCATTAATAAATTTTAACATTATCGTTTTCAACGTGCAAAAGAAACTATTTTGTTCAAAGTTGCAATTAAACGAAGATTAATTTTAAGTAACATTTTTATATTATTTAATTCAACTCAATAGATCAAAAAATTCATTACACTTTAATCTATGCATCTCGGCATAAAACTATAATAAAAAACAAATTTTCAAATAATATTGAAGGCAGGGTGTATATTCAATTGACTTTTAATTAACAGTTTTAAATACTTTTTGAACAATTTGTAAGGTTTTTTAAATGTCAGCTTCAAATACATCAATCATCATAAACAAATGAGTTCATAAAAGAATAAAAAATCTAATTTTTATCCATAATCAAATAAAATTATGAAATAAGGATTGAAAGAAGTGTTTATAAAACACACATAAACAGTCATTTACCTTAATGCATAAAAAAAAATAAAAAATATTAGTACTTTGTGTTGCATAGTACTGAAATAAATACATATATTTGCAATACCAATAACAAGGTAAGTTATAGTAGCAGTTTAAAAAAAGTTCTTTACAATTTGTAACATTTAAAATTAAGCAGCGTCTTAAAGTAGAAATATTCAGAAAACAGAAACAGAAAACAAAGTCATTAAAACAAACAAAGCCATGAAAACAAAAAACAATGTTCAGAAAACAGTTTTACGCTCAGCAGCAGTAGTAGTAAGTTTTGTACTTATTAGTTTTACAGTAACAGCACAGGATTTTTGGAAAACAGTTTTAGCCAACAGCAGTTTTAACGAAATTGCACTGGCAATGGTTGAAACCTCCAAAAAACCTAATGTCCCGGCTCCGGCATCAAAAACCAATCCGGCAACAATTATTTATGAAAATGAATATGAGGCCAATCTGGAAGTTGAAGATTGGATGACCGATAATAATTATTTTAAACCAACAGTAATTCAGCAGGTTGAACAGGAAAGTGATTTGCAGGTTGAAGAATGGATGCTGAATGAAAGTTTGTTTAATGTTGCCGAAGAAACTGATGCTCAGTTAATAATAGAAGACTGGATGACAAACAATGAAGTTTGGAATAACTAAACATTTCGAACTTAATTGCACTGAGATAAAATAATTTAAAAACCAGAAAATATACTACCATGAAAATTGAAAATGCAAAAGCACAAATGAGGAAGGGAGTCCTGGAATATTGCATTTTGCTTGTTCTCGACGGAAAGCCGCTCTATGCAAGTGATATTATTACCGGACTAAAGGAAGCCAAAATGATAGTGGTTGAAGGAACTCTTTATCCATTGCTTACCCGGCTCAAGAACACAGGTTTTTTAACTTATCGCTGGGAAGAATCTACACAGGGACCACCCCGTAAATATTACGAATTGACCGATACTGGCCGCAAATTTCTGGGCGAACTCGAAGAATCGTGGGGTGAATTGGTTGAAGCAGTCGCTAAAGTGAGAACTAATAAATCATAATTTAAACTTAAAGTCAACAGAATTTAATTCAAAAAAATAAATGAAATGAAAAAGACATTCACCATAAATATCAGCGGCACAGTTTTTCACATCGAAGAAGATGCTTACGAAGTGCTGCAAAAATACCTTGTAAACCTGAAAAATCATTTCGGTGCAAGCGAAGAAGGGAAAGAAATTCTCGCCGATATTGAAGCCAGGATAGCCGAAATATTTATCGAAAAATCGACCAACGTACAAAAAGTGGTTACCATCGAAATGGTAAACGGGGCTATCGAAATTATGGGTACTCCCGAGGATTTTGTCGAGGAAGAAGGCGAAGAAGAAGTACAGACGGCTGAAAGTGAAGAGGCAAAACGTAAACGAAGACTTTACCGCGATCCCGACCACCGTGTAATTGGCGGCGTGTGCGGCGGATTAGGCGCCTATTTTAACATGGATCCGGTTATTCTGCGAATCATTTTTGTTGCCTTGCTATTTATTACCAGTGGTGCTGCTTTTCTTGCCTACATCATTCTGTGGATTGCAGTTCCGAAAGCTAAAAATACCGCTCAACGGCTCGAAATGAGAGGACAGGAAGCCACAGTGAAAAATATCGAAAAATCGATAAAAGAAGAGGTAACCGAAATGAAGGAGAGTTTCAAAAAAATGAAAGATTCTGATACGTATGCAAAGGGAAAGCGCTCGGTTGATGCTGCCGGAGATGTTGCCTACAGCGGGATTAAAGTAATATTAAGAGTGGCAGTGATTGTAATTGGAGTTCTGCTAATTATTTCGGGGTTTTTAGGATTACTTGGCTTTATTTCGTCAATGGTTATTGGTCATTCGTTTGTGCAGGGCTGGCCATTAATTTGGAGCCCCGAAATTGAAGTCCCCGGTTTTTTAAACCATTTTGTTGAACCCGGAACCGTTACATTTGGAATGATTGCCATTGGTATTCTGGCCGGAATACCTTTGCTGGCCATGCTTTTTATCGGAACAAAACTTGTATTTCGCTACAAAACCAACAATACAGCAATTGGTCTTACAATGGTTGGAGTGTGGTTAATTGCCCTTGTATCGTTAATAGTGGTTTCGTTCAGCCAGTTGGGGAATTACAAAAGCCAATCATCGTTTACCGAAACAAAAACCATTTCATGCGATTCATGTCAAACGCTCGTTTTGAAACTTGGCGAAGACAAATACGCAGATTATGCTAAAATGGATTTCGAAATTGACGATGTGAAGGTAGCAGTTGTCGATGGAGAAGAAGTGATGTTGGGTCATGCAAGACTTGATATTGAAAAATCAGGCAACGACGAATTTGTAATTCTGGTTAAAAAGGCATCACGCGGAAAATCACGCGAATTGGCAAAAGAAAACTCCGAAAGTATCATTTACCGTTATGATTTAAAGGATTCAACCGTTGTGTTCGACCCGTATTTTATCCTTGGTAAAGGCGAAAAATACCGGGCACAGGAAGTCGATATCACCATCAAAATTCCTGTTGGAAAAGCGGTTTACCTGAGTGACGATTTGGTTAAAATTATCCACGACATCGAAAATGTTTCCAATACCTGGGACGGCGATATGGTTGGAAAAACCTGGGAAATGAAACCCGAAGGGCTGACGATGAAGGAGGAGT
>Ga0316610_1000374_pt1 | contig 11052 bp, 10 predicted proteins | sample MIS2017111B_MG_FD_207677 | JGI IMG/M metagenome (GOLD analysis project Ga0316610, IMG submission 207677) | Microbial mat bacterial communities from Middle Island sinkhole, Lake Huron, Michigan, United States - MIS.2017.111B | ecosystem: Environmental > Aquatic > Freshwater > Lake > Sediment... | reverse complement strand
ACTAGCCCGTCTACGTCAAGCGGGGCTACCACCCCTACCCTTGACGTACCCCCGCCGCCCGTTCCCCCTGAATTGCCTGACGAGCCTGAAACCACACGTCCACCGAATTTCATTGATGAAATGATTGCTGCAATGAAGGCCGCTTTACCTGATTTGGATAAACAGGGCAATGAGTTTATAGCCAAATTACTTGAGATTAAAGATAAGGTTTTAACAATGCTCAAAGGTAAACAATCCCTTGACGAACAGCTTGCCGACCTTGTTAAGTTACGAAACAATGAGAGTGATGACGTTGACGTAATGAATGAGTTAGACAAGAAAATAGCTTCACTAGAGGCTAAACGAGATGCAATGATTGAACAGGGTCAAAACCCCTCAGTGGGCATTGAAGGCATTGCGAATCCCATTGGGTTAATGGTCACAACGATGTCGGCCTCGTTAGTTGAGTTACAGGGGTTGGGTAGTAAATTCAATGAGGCAATGACCTCATTATTTACAGGGGGTAAAATCTCTCAATTGACTGATGACGAAGCGGCAAAACTAGCCGACAAAAATGCCGCATTAGGGACAGAGGCAACAGACTCATTAACTGAGAAAGGACAGGGCATTTTAGGGTTATTGAATAAATTCAAAGAGGCGATTTTGGCCGTGTTTACCAATGAGACTAACGGTTTATTCCCCTCACTCAATTCAACGTTTTTGACCAATGTTGAGTTAATAAAAGTTTCAGCAACAGCTTATGGTAAAACCATTAGTGATAGTATCGCACAAGGTATCAGCGAAGGCTCACAAGCTATCTTTGATAAACTCAACACCATAACGTCTAAAGTTAATAGTGAGTTAGCTAACGTTAATAACGCTATCGCTACCGCTAAAAGTTCTCAAGAGGCTTTAACGGGTATCGCCCAAAATGTTCAAAATATCGCCAATAACATCAACTCAACTACTCGTAATACGAGTATTACAATTCATAATCCTGTAAAACAAACAGCAGAAACAGATTTGCGGATGGTTATGAATTTAGTATAATGTAATGATTAGGAGATAACTATGGCACTTATTCAAGTTTATGCTAAAGGAACACCCAAAACATTCAATTCGGCGGGTGGGAATGTAATAATTAGTATTAGCGGGGCAGTCAATCTTGAGAATAATGCAGGGCGCATATCGGCTCAAACCGATTTAGGGGCGTTCCCTCGTGGTACGTTCTTTGAATGGAAGGCTAAATTTCGTTCAAACGTGGCAGCAACAGTCGGTCAAGCCGTTACGTTATACGCTGTTTGGGGCGATGGGGCGGGTTACGTGGACGGGGCTTTAGGGACAGTTGACGCGGCGGTTGCAGGGGCGGATAAATTACTCAACTTAAAACAAATCGGGTTGATTTATGTAGATATTTCTAATACAACGGATTATATGACCGCAAGTGGATTATTCACTTGTTCCTCTCAGTATATGTCGTTATTGGTTCGCAATACAACAGGACAGGCCATTTACTATTTTGAGTTTATAATGAGTGAGTTAATTTCTCAAACGGTGGCGAGTTAATGTTACAAGCAACGGGCGGACTTATCTCCCAAAGAGGGGAGTGGCAAATCCACAGTTTCTTGAGTAGTGGTATGTTTACTGTTTTGATTCCAACTGAAATAGAATACTTGATAGTTGGTGGAGGAGGCGGAGGCGCAGCCGATATTGGTGGCGGGGGTGGCAGCGGTGGCGTAATACAAGGTATATCTTTTCTCTCTCAGTCATCATATCCGATAATTGTTGGTAGCGGCGGGAATGGCGGGGGAGGGGCAAGAGATTCATCGGCTATGGGTGCAAATGGCGGCAACTCTTCATTCAATGGATTGGTTGCCATTGGCGGAGGCGGAGGCGGTCGCTACACTGCAAACGGCCTATCGGGTGGTAGTGGCGGCGGCGCAGGGGCTGGCGAGGGGCTTACATCGGGTGGTTCTGCTACGTCTGGGCAGGGTTATGTGGGTGGTTCATCTGTTTCGGAGGAACAACATTATCAGGGTTCAGGTGGTGGTGGAGCAGGCGCAGCGGGTGTCGGGGTTAGTGGTGGCGGACAGGGAACGGCGGGGGCAGGTGGCGGTGGGATTTTATGGAATAATTCTTATTACGCAGGGGGTGGTGGCGGGGGATCATATCGAGCTAACGAGGGAACAGCCGCTTTGGGTGGTAATGGCGGTGGTGGTCGAGGCGGTGGGACAATTAGTGGCTCTAGTGCTGTGGCGGGTGCTGGAACTGCTAGTACAGGCAGTGGCGGTGGCGGTGGCTACGAGTTCGCTGTGGGGGCTAATGGAGGTAGCGGGATTATTATTGCGCGTTATCGCCTCGTTCAGCCCAAAATCTTCACCATTCCTACAGGACTACTCAGTATTTACGGAGAATAACAAATGCAAGTTGCACCAAATGGTACAAATCAATCAGTTTATTTTGAAATAAGGGATTTATTGGGTACTCCAAAAACGGGGTTGGTTTATAACTCCGCAGGGGCAATGGCTACCTATACCCGTCAGGGGTCACAATCCGTTACGATAACGTTATCAAGCCTCATATCGGCTGATGGTGTATTTAGTGCGGGTGGATTCATTGAAACGTCTACGGCGGGGTTATATCGGCTTGACGTGCCTAATGCCGCGTGGGTGAGTGGAGTGAGTTTAGTTAATGTCATTGTCCGTTTTGATAACGCTATTACCAACAAATTACACGTTGATATTGTGGCGGGTAGTACCTTAACAAGTGAGGCCATTGCCGATGAAGTTCTAACTTCATTAGTGGCAGGGCGTGGGGCGGGTTCATTAGGCCAAACATTACTTGACTTAACGAGCGCAGAATCCACGTTAAGTCAATCGTCACGAGAGGCGATGGCGGTAACGTTACTCACTCACAATATGTCAGGCATTACAGGGGAAAGTCGTAAATCGTTGTTAAATGCCCTTCGTTTATTTATGAATAAAGTCAGTATCTCAGAGACGACACAAACCGTTTACAAAGAGGACGATGTTACAGAGGCTTACAGTTTAACTATTGCGACCTCAAACTCAACTAACGTCATTACGGGAGTGACACCTATCGTATGAGTGGGTATCTATCAGGTATTTGGCGACCTTATGGGTTATTTAGGCGTGATAATAAAACTGTATTACCGTCAGGGTGGTTCATTAAAGGGGCTGATGGGACATTATTACAGTTGAGTGCTAACGGGGTTCAGGTGATTGCCTCAAATGGCACAGGACTGCCCGACCCTGAGAATGTGACTGCTCGTTACGCTTTGATTGACGGTGGGGTATTTCAACGGCGTATGTTTGCCCCACGTCAGTTTAGTTTGATTTGCGAGTTATTTGGCGGGGCAGGACTGAAAGGTATCCATAGCCTCAGACAAAAACTCATAAAGTTTATGAGTGTTAATGATGATACCGATATTCAAATCATTTACTCAGGTTACGATAAACCCGTTTACATTGATTGCCGTTATGTTTCAGGACTTAATTTAGGAGAAAGATTAGGTTATACTGAGAAAGTGGGTTTAACCTTTCTTGCCGTAAAACCGTTATGGTATGAAACAGTACTGTACAGTCGGCAAATTAGTTCGAGTGTAGCGCAGACGGTGAATTATATTTCTCAAGATAAATCACTAATGAACGGTGGGTTAGATAATGTCCCAAAGGCCATTTTTGATTTGGTGGGTTATACGTATGCCTTCGGCTCATTCACTAACTACGGGCGTAAATATAACGGAACGTGGTCTAATATCGGAGATAAACCTCGTGATGCTGTATTACAGGCCGTTAAAGATAATGATAATACGGTTTATGCTGTGGGGAATAGTAAGATAATTGAGATGTTGAGTGAGGGTAGTCAGGTATGGGGGTATTTAGGTATTTCACAACCCAACGGGGCTGTTTACGCCACTTGTGTAGATAGTGGTGGTAATACCTATATTGGTGGTTCGTTTACTCAAGTGAGTGGAGTGATGGTTTCCAATATCGCTAAATGGGACGGATTATCATGGAGTGATATGAGTGGGGGGATAAATGGGACTATTTATGGGTTATGTGCCAACGGAACAGACATTTACATCGTAGGAGATTTTTTGAGTGCTAATGGGCTTAGTGGAGCGAATTATATTGTTAAATATGATGGGGCTGTTTACAGTTTAGTGGGGACAGCGAGTTCAGTGAACGGTATTACTCGCTGTGTTGCCTTTGAATCAGATGACCTTTATATCGGTGGTGATTTTACAACACCGACAACCCATATCGCAAGATTAACCGTTACAGGATGGGACGGTTTATTGTCTTGTAGCGATACTGTAACAGCAATTACGAGTAGCAGTTATGGATTGTTTGCTGTTTCACCTTTAGGGACATTTAGTTTTTACTCAGTTTACAGTAACAATATGGACGCTTTGAGTGATATAAATACGTGGGACGATGTAGGAACGTGGGATACCCCACCTGACCTCGTGAATGGTTCAGCTAAAATTGCGAGATTAAATGGTTCTTACGAAGCTAGTCTTGATTACGGGGCTTTAGTGCCTTACTCCTGTTACGCTACGAATACGGAATTATACATCGGTCACGCCACAGGATTACTCAAATGGAACGGGTCTTATACTACCATCATTACCACCAACGCCCCCGTTTACTCCATTACCGTTATCGGCTCTGATGTCTATTTCGGCGGTAATTTCACTCATAACATCTCGAATTATTTATTACGCTATAATTCAGGACAATTTTACAAAGTTACCGACCTAAACAATACCGTTCAATCACTTTACTCTCATAATAACCAATTATTTATCGGTGGTAACTTCACAGAATATCTTTTAACTTATTATAATTACAGACTGTATAGTTTATTTTATAGTTCTGTCATTAAGACAATTGTAATAGATGGGTTATATGGTTATATTGGGGGAGATTTTGGGGTAGTGAGAGTGACGTTAGCGACAGGGCGGAGTAGTCATTTGAGTGGGTTAAGTAATGTAAATAGTGTGTCATTTATGGGGTCGGTGTATGCGGGTGGGTCGTTTAGTGAGAACGTTAAACGATGGAATGGGACGGCGTGGGTATCGGTTGACGGTGGGACTAACGGTGAAGTATATCAACTTGCTACCGATGGCAGTACCCTTTATATGATTGGAGATTTTGAGGTTGCGGGTGGTGAAGTAGCGTGTGGCGGTATCGCCCGTCTCATCAATAACGTTTGGGTCAACTTCGGAACAGGTATCAACACCACCACCAATACCATCAAAGCAATTCTCGTTAAATCCCCCTCAGAAATCTATGTTACAGGTGATTTTTTATTGTTTAGTGGTGTTACCTTAACTATCCCTGTAATTAAATTTAACGGCTCGAAATGGGTAGAACATTTAGATGATTATGAGAGTAACGATAGTGTAATTAGTTGTATTAGTGTTGAGAATAATGTAACGACATTGAGTTATGAGAGTGTAGCTCACGTTACTTTTTTTGGAGATGTGATACAGTATAATGGGACGGCGAAAGGGATTCCTCAATTGATATTAAGTGGGGTTGGTTCAGTGAGTTCTTTTAGAAATACGACAACTGATGCTTACGTTTCATTTAATGATTTAACGTTAAGTGCGGGTGACATAGTGACGTTGGATTTAGACCCCACGAATATGACCTTTACGAAATTAAATTATGGGATTACCTTGACGGATATAATTGGTAAAATCTCATTTGATTCAACTCCGTCAAGTATGCGCTTAAAGCCTGGAGCGAATAGTATTAGGGTGATTGCAGACGGAACAATTACCGCCGTAATCAAATGGCGTAATTATCATTGGAGTATTGACGGGGTTTCTCAGTAAATGAACAACTACGAATTATGGCTATGCGACCAACAAGGGTATCGCCTTAAAAATCTCACTCAATTTACTCGTTTGGAATACGGACGTAAATTAAATCAGGTTTCTTTTTGTAAAATTAACACTACCGATTTATCATTTTGGGGATTATTACAGAAAGATTTAAGATTACTGATATTTAAGAGTTTTGATGGGGGGACACCGTTTTTAGCGGGAGATTGTTGTTGGTTTACTCGCTCGTGGTTTAGGACGTTTAATGATGGTGTAATGAGTGTGGAGTTAAATGCCGCTTCACCTAACTATCTCATTGGGGGACGTGAAGTTCTTTATGCGGCTGATACCGCCCAAACGAAAAAAACCAATATCGCCCCTAATGTCTTACTCACTGACATTATTCGCGAAAATATGGGGTCAAGTGCCATTTCAGGGCGCAATCTCTCAAGTTATATCACCATCGGTAGTCCGTCACCGATAGGAACAGTCATCAATAAATCTTGTGCGTGGAAAGAAATTGAAGGAACTTTTGAGGAAATTTGTGCCACCGCTACCGCCAACGGTATCCCTTTATTCTATGATGTAACCTATAATTATAATACCCGTTTATTTAGTTTTGAAGTATTTCAACATCAAAGGGGAACAGATAGGGGCTTAACAAGTGCTAATCCTGTGATATTCTCAATTGAGATGGGTAATCTTAATAATATGGTTGAAGGGATTGATTATATTGACGAGATTACCTCAGTCATTGCGTTAGGAAAAGGTGAAGGGGTCAATAGAGCAACCCACGAAATCACCAATGCTACTGAGATAGCCGCTAGTATGTTTGGACGGAGAGAACGTACCCTCAACTCTAATGCCGATACTTTAGCTGAATTACAAGACGAAGCTAAAGCGGCACTAGAGGAAGGAAAAGCTAAAATTACATTTACTGCCGATTTAGTTGAGGTCGGCACTAAATTCGATAAACATTACTTTTGGGGCGATAAAGTCGTAGTCGTTAATTTTGACAAACAACCTAAAACTTGTTACATTGATGGTTACACAATGACTGTAGAAAATGGTAAAGAAACACTCAAGACTATCACGAGGATTGTCTAATGACCGCTATAGAATCTTTATTATTACGAGTTATCGCTTTAGAAAAGGGTCTTGAAAAATCAAAACAAGATGGGCGGGTTAAAAATAATTTTAGATTTAGTTCCGCACCGACAGTGATTGATGATAGTTCGAAAGGGTACTCTGTCGGTTCAGTGGGTATTACGATAACGACTAAACTTTGTTATATGTGCGCTGACGCTACCGTTGGGGCGGCAGTATGGAGATTGATTAGCTGATGATACGAACTAAAGTAATTACAGGTGTTACAATTGCGAATAACGCCACTTATCTCACGGCAGCGATAGACCCAAAGAACGCTCAGTGGGCTGATTTGGTGTTGGTGGGAACAATGGGGGCGAATTTAGTGGGTAGTCCTACGTTTGACATTCATAGCCATTTGAGCGTAAATAACGGGGTAACTTATAGTGACTTTGTTGAGGCCGAATACGGCTCATTGGCAGGAAAAGCCTCAGTGAAATTAGGAACTACGAGTATAAATGCCCTCTCAAGTCGTTTAATGATGCGTAATCGCCCCAATACGTCAGGGGTTTATCTCAAATTCACCGTGGTGAATTATACGGGACAATCCTTCACAGGGACGTTAACGTTTATATTCAATGTGGACATTACCTAATGAGCGTGATAGATATAGCTTTGTTAATAATAGTTGTTGCGGTTATTATGATTTACACTTATCAGCGACAGCGTTTGATAGACGAGCAAGCAGCTTTATTAGAGCGTGAACGGGTCAAAATCAGACTCATAATTGATACCGTCCCCTCATTCATATTTATCACCGATGAAAATATGAACATTTTGTTAGCGAATGTATCTTTTGCTAATATGTTTAACGTTAAATTCAGTGATATGATAGGAAAACCCCTTACCACCTTTATAAACGACCCCGTTACAATTCTTAAATTACAAAATGACGTAGTTACCATATTGTTAAAGAATATCACAGAACACGGTGGGGAGTTGATGTTACGACACCCGCAAACGGGGGAAAAGCGTTATTACAATTTAAGTCGGAGTGTATTTCATAATGGTCATAAAGGCGTAATAACGATAGCGAATGATATTACGACACTTAAAGCCACGATAGATGTTTTAAGAGTTACTCAACAGCATTACGCTGACTTGATAGAAAGTAGCTCGAATCTGATTCTGCAAATATCGCCTGAGATGACTATTTTGTATAGCAATGCTACGAGTAGAAAACATATAGGGTATGACCCCTCAGAATGTATTGGGTTATCGTGGATTGAAATAATAGACCAAAATGACCGTGCTTACGCTAATAAACAATTTGTGAGATGGTCAAATTTCGCCACAAAATCAGAGGAACGATGGGAATGTGCTGTTATTACGAGAACAGGTATTATCAAAACTTTTTTATGGGATATAACAATTATTTGGCGAGAGGATATTTTTATCGGCTTACAAATGAACGGCATTGATATTACAGCTAAATCTCAACAAGAATTTGAATTAAGAAAAGCAAAAATTGATTTGAGTGAGATAAACAAAAAACTTTTAGCCGAACAAACTCGTTATCGCGAAATAGTTCAATTATATGAACTAATGGTCAAAACGTCCCTTAATAAACCCAATGACTAATGAAATAGATAGTTACATCATAGAACAACAAAAGTTATTGGCCGAAATGGTCGCTAACGGTAAACGCGACATTGAGTTACGACAAGTAGAGTTAATTAAGCAAGATGAATTAACTCGTGCTTATGTTGCACGTACTCAGGCCGATGAATCTTTGGTGGCAGAAAGAAAGATAACCAACAGATTAGCCGAAGAACACAATGCTGTCATTGCAGAACTAATCGTAAAGCTCACTAGAGTTTTGGTTTATTTAGAATCGGGTACATTTCCTCAGCGAATTGATGAAATCGTTCAATCACAAAATTTAATTGTTAGAACAATTGAATCTTTGATATTGATGTCTTTAGGGAGAGGAAATGTAACATCCGATGATTTACTTGAGTTAATAAAATCAGGGGTCATTCAAGATAATGCCCAACGCTCTAAATCAGGAACGTTTAATATTCATAAAGAATTTATCAACGAAACTTTTGTAAATTTATTACTCAACTGTATTACCATCGCTAATAACATTGATGACTTGATAAATGAAATTAGCCCTGTTGATATAAAATATCAAGTGAAATCACCAAACCATAAAACCAAAGTTATCCAATTTGTTACAGCAATCGGCATTTACAATGCGTGGAGTGATTTGATACGAGTATTAAATTATTTTGAAGGGGAATCTTTAGGAGTCATCGCCGTCAAAGAATATCTAACTTCTACCGCTAAGATTTGACAAAAAACTCAGTTGAGTTATAATGGTATTTATAAATGGGGTATAGCTCAATTGGTAGAGCAGCCGTAAAAATTATCCAAACCGCTTTTTATCTGAGTGATTGGATCGTAGGAATGGATTATCAACGGGAACGGCGGGTTGTAGGTTCGAGTCCTACTACCCCAACTTAGGACGTAGCTTAATCGGCAGAGTGCGAAACACCGTGACCAAAATTTACCTGAGTAAAATCGGGTCGGCAGAAACGGTTCTCAACTATCAATGACGAGATGTGGGTTCGAGTCCCGCCGTCCTATTAGTCAGATTTGCAGTGTTTGGTAGCAAGTAAAATCCCTGTTCACTCACTTATCCGCAAGGGTCGCAAGAATAGGGTTATCATCTCGAAAATGACGATGCGAGAGTCCGAATCTCTCCACTGCAAATTTGACAAACAAAGACAACTGAGTTATAAAGGTATACATAGTTGGGTCGAGTTGAGTGGATTATCAAACCAAACTAAACTTTTGAAAAAAACTCCATTCTAAAAAATTATCTAACTTACGTCGGGTCGAAGGTATAGGGTTCTCAACTGATTATTGAAATAAACTCCTAAACCATTCCGTTATCTGACAAAAAAAACAAAATAATTTTGGGTCGAATATGACGGGTTATCCTACGCTCATTTAGGTGATGTAACAATCTAATTAGGCGTTAAACACCCCCGTTATAGTCAATTTATCCAATTAAAACATTGTTACTAAAGTCAACGATATTTTAATTGTTGACTTTTTTTATTATTATCGTCTTAGGAGAACATTATAGCAATGAATTACAGTAACCATTTTCAAACTCAAGTAACACCACAAACTCAAAAAATCCCTAACACTACTCAAGTCGCTAATAACGCAGGGGGCTTTGTGTGGGCGGTAGATGATTGGAAACGTCTTGACCGCTTTTTGATTTTGGGAAGTGAGGGTGGCACGTATTATGTCGGTGAACGTGAATTAACGGTGAGTAACGCTGAGGCAGTAGTGCGGTGTATCTTGAGTGATGGGGTACGGGTGGTCAATCGGGTGGTGGAGATTAGCCACAACGGACGTGCCGCAAAGAATGACCCCGCCCTCTTTGTGCTTGCAATGTGCGCTAAAATGGGGGATTTAGAGACCCGTAAAGCGGCATTGGGGGCATTGTCTCAAGTGGCACGGATTGGGACGCATTTATTTCATTTCGTAGAGTTTATTACAGGCTTCAAGGGCATTGGTGGCGGTAAATGGAATCGGGGAATGAGAACGGCCTTTGCTAATTGGTATACCAATAAATCAGTTGAGGATTTAGCGTATCAAGTGGTGAAGTATCAAAGCCGTGATAAGTGGTCACATCGGGACATCTTACGGTTAGCTCACGTTCAACCAACAAGTGACGAAATTCAAAATGTTTTTAAGTGGATTGTGAAACGGCCTTTATGGGAACAAAGCGAAGTTACTCCAAATATCATTGTGGCGTTTGAGGCGGCCAAAACCGTAACGACAGAGAAAGAAATTGTAACACTCATTAAAATGCACGGATTACCTCGTGAAGCAATCCCTACTCAATTCCTCAAATCTAAAGCCGTGTGGGAAGCAATGTTACCCACAATGGGTTTAGGGGCGATGATTCGTAATTTAGGGGTGATGTCTGCTAATGAAGTCATTAAACCAATTAGTAAAGTGACTGACTTCATTGTCTCTCAACTAACGAACCCTGAGTTAATCAAGAAAAGTCGGATTCACCCAATGACTGTACTGATTGCCCTCAG
>Ga0316610_1000372_pt1 | contig 11126 bp, 14 predicted proteins | sample MIS2017111B_MG_FD_207677 | JGI IMG/M metagenome (GOLD analysis project Ga0316610, IMG submission 207677) | Microbial mat bacterial communities from Middle Island sinkhole, Lake Huron, Michigan, United States - MIS.2017.111B | ecosystem: Environmental > Aquatic > Freshwater > Lake > Sediment... | reverse complement strand
CTTTATTTTCAATAATTCTTGTAGCTACTGCTGTATGTCTAGCGATTAAATCGTCATACTTTTGAATATTACCTAATACATCTGTACTAGGGATTTCAATAGAGTGAGTAATATTCATACTACCATAAATAGTGTGAATAGCTAATACGCTATTAGGTGAAGTTAAAGCTACTTTTAAATTTAAAATATCCATTATTTTTATAATAAATTATATAAGTATATTAATATGTTTATAGCTAATACAAATTTTAAATATATATTAATATAGTATCTTAAACTAACTAAACTAATAATATGATAAACTTAAAACCGTTTAATGATTTTGTAGAAGAACTATATAAAGACTTTGATATTTATAAATTCGATAAGTTCTATCTATTATTTGAATTATTATTAAGTTTCTATGAACAAGATATAGATTTTACTTCTTTTGTAGAAGACTATATAGAAAAAAATAATTTAGATGATAGTATAGAAAATCAATTAGATTTAATAGATATATTAAGTAGTAGATATAACACATTAAAAAAGGAATATAGAGTAAGATATATTGAAGATTGTTATGATTTTGAAATAGATCAAGATTCTCAAGTACACTATATACTAACTTTTGATGATAAACTATATAAGATTTATTTAGTAGGGGTATATGATAAAGAAGATATGTTAATTTATATAGATGAAGTAAAACAAGAGATTGTTATTACCTATAAAGTTATAGGAGAAGATATGAATAAAGCTATTAATAGTTTAGAATCTTTTAATAAATATATTAGTTAGTGCAATATTAAAAGATTTAAGTATATATTAATAAAATATGATTAACTACTAATGAGAGATGAGTTATGTTAAAAAGTATTAAACTAGAAAATTTGTTAGGTAAAGATATCGAAATCGATTTAAATAGAGAAACGACTATTATCGCTGGAGATATAGGTTCTGGTAAAACGACTATATTAGCTAATATTCATAGTAAAAATATCCGATGATGATTGTAAACCATTTAATTGTGATAAAGCAACTTTGATTAAAGAATATGAGAATTATACACCATTCTTTATTCCAGCTACTTGTAAAATTAATAAGAAAATTCTAGATAGTTTACTTTTAGATATAGATGAAGAACTTATTAAAGAATATTCTAATTTTAAAAACTATTTCTTTAAATTCAGTTTGAATGAAATTAAAGAAATTTTCAACGGTAAATGTAATAAGAAAATATCCGCAGGGGAAAATAAACTGTGCTATATGCTAGTTAAATTGTTAACTAGTTTAAATAAAGCGAATCCTGTAGTATTAGCAGATACACCGGAAACTTATTTAACTAACGATTTGATTAGAAATTTACCTGATGTTTATTTAGAAATTAACCATAAACTACAGCTTATTATAACTAGCAACCATTATGAAATAACAAGAAAATTACAAGTTAGTAATATTATCCAAATCGATTAAAATTTATATTAAATAACTGCTTATTATATGTGCAGTTATTTATTTTTTGTATATGCAACAAAACTATTCAAATAAAACAGATGTTGAAATAAAACCATATCAAAATTATGTATATGAAATTGAACTTATCGCTATTCGTGAAAATCAAGAACCTTTAGATTTAACTATGTTCTGTAGAAACGTCATGTTAACTATGGACTTCGATCTTTCACAATTCCCGTATTTTTTTATTAATTTATTAGTAACACACGGAATTTATACAGAAATTCAACAGAATTTTCGTGATTTTAAATTTCAAATATCTATTAAATCTAAAAAAGTTAAGAATATTGGGGTATTTGATTACCCAGAATATTATATTAGAGATGTAATATGTTCTAGTATGGATATAGAAAATAGTAGTCCACCAGATGAACAATTTCAAAACACTCCTAGTAATGTACCTACGTATGAAATTAATATGGTATTGTTTGATGTAGAACATCTTAAGATTAATAAACCCCAAGAGAGTAAAGTATATCACGATGTAAGTATGAAACAAATATTATCTTTAATAGCTTCTAAATTTTCTAAATATAAACCAATAATATCAGAACCAGATAAAAATATAAAAGAAGATAAATATACTAATATTATTATACCTCCTTATTCTCCTACTAACATATTAAAATATTTACAAGCTTACTATGGTATATATAAACAAGGTATAAAAACTTTCACAGATTTTAAATATTTTTATTTATTAGCTATGGATAAATTTGTAGAAAAAGATGGAGAATTTAGTAAAATAGATATAGAGATATTAGATACTAATATACATAAAGATTTAATGTTTAGTAGATATACTTATATAGATAGTGATAATTCTTTATATAGATTAAGAACATATTCTGATGATATTCATTTTAAACCAGTAGATAGTTATCAGAAAGAGATAGAGGGAGCTAAAATACAAGTATTAAATACTACTAATGAATCTACTATGATAAATTTAAAAGGTACTACTGAAATTACTCCTACAGAAAGTGGTAGTAAAGTTAAAAAAATATATAATAATAGTAGTAATAATTTTAATATTACAGATAGAATGAGAGAATTAAATGAGAGAGTAGAAGAATGTACTATTACATTTTATCATTCATTAATTAATATATTTAGTATAGAAAAGAAAGTTAGTTTAAGATATTTAAGTGTAAATAATACTAATTTTAAAGGTGATTATAGAATTAAGAGTGTAGTACATTTATTAAGTAGAGCTAGTGTCGGTGAGTTGAATTATAATATTCAGTCAAAATGTATTTTAGTTAAAGTGTAGTATTTTCTATGTTATAAAAAAAATAATAACCATATATGTAAGTAATTTTATATATATGGTTATTTTATTATACCTTTTCTTTAAATTATTTTTTATAAAGGATTCTCTAACTTAACTTTAAAAAGGTATAATATTAACCGAGTATAGATTTTTCAGTATGAACATAAAACCCTTTTGTAGATTTTCCTTCTATTTGAACAGAACCTATTTTAGTATTATAATACTTGGTAATATCAGAACCTTTAGCTAATTTATTAATATTTAACTCTTTATATATTTCAGTAAACGTATTTTTTAATTCTATATTACCATAAAAATTTCTATATTCTAAATCTAATTTATTCCTCAATATACTTATTATCTTATTTTCTAAACCTTTGTCAGATAAAATAATTAATTTATTTTTAATATTAGTAGTTTTATATTTTAATTCTTCAATACCATCAAATCCTAATTTATTAATAGCTTCTTCTAAGAAATCATATTTTTTAAAAGCTCTAATATATAACTCCTTATCATCAGGATTATTATCTAATTCTATTACTGTATCTTTAAAAGATTTATTTTTAACTCTATCTAGTTTAATATGTTCATCATTAAAATATTCATGTTCAACAATAAATCCTTTTAATAAATACTCTGTTTCTAAATTTACTTTTAAACCGTATAAACATTTACAGATTTTATAGTTATATAAATCAAACTTAACTAAATTGTTATCATAAAACAATTTTTTATTATATTTATCATAACCTATATAAGTATCATTAGCTTCATTAATAATTACGCTAATAAAACCGTCTGTAATTCTACCTCTACCTGCTGGTACTGCTTCTAATACTACAGTTAACTCATTTAATAGTTTAGGTACTTCATTTAATATATCTTTAGAATATTCTTTAAACTCTTCTATATTTTTTATTCCACTATATCTTGTTGTGCTATAAATATGATATATTTCACTTTTATATTTACTATCTCTAATTCTTCCTGCAATTTGTATGAAAGAAGTAGATATGTCAACTAAAGTATGTTTCCTATCACCATCTGAAACTATATAAGTTACTCCATTTTCATCAAAAATATCTACTCCGTCAAAACATGTTGATGTTAAGAAATTAATTTTCTTAGGACTAGAATTTATAGAACTATTTCTTATTGTAATATTTTCTTCATTATTATTTTCAGACCATATAGCCCTACAGTTCTTATTAGTTAATTTACATTCATCAACCATTTCTTTAATAAATTTTACGGAGTTAATAAAGAAATAAGCATTACCTTCTTTTTCTCCTTTTAAATATCTTTCGATTTCTTCTTTAACATATTTCTTTACATTAGTTCCACATTGCATTGCCCTAACTTTAACATTTAAAAACTCTTCCCATTCAGCTACTACGACATCCTCATCAATTAACTCTTCTAACATAAAATCATCTTCTAAGACTGTTGCTGTCATAAAACAATAACTTTTAAAATTTCTAAAGTTATCTAATACAGTTCTTACAGCTTCGTTTCTAAATACATAAGAAGTTAATAATAAATGAAATTCATCAATAAGAATATTAACTTCATTTAGAAGTGTTTCGTTATTATATGTAGGATAAGTGTCTAATACTCCAGTTACCTTATCTAATGAATTATATGTTACTAGTATTTTAATGGTTTTAGTTTTATTTATATATTCTCTAATATCATACTCAGAAACATCTCCATCTACAGCTAATATATCATAACCTAATTTACGGTACGTTTCGTGTTTATTTTTTATTAAATTCTTAAACGGAACACAAATAACATAATCTTCTTTAGAAGTTAAAGCTAAGTGTGTACCACCGGCTCCTGTTAAGGATTTATTAAAAATACAGTTCTTAGGTAAATCTGTTATAACTTCACTTAAGAACTTAGTTCCTTTAGGTATATTTATTACTTCTCTTATTTTCATATAGACCTTTTTAAAGTTATTTATACTTTTTTAAATTCATATTTATATGTTATATCCATATATTTATAATATATATTTATAAAAACATTTAAATATAATAAAACTTAAACAAAGATATAATGTTCTTAAAAAATAATACAAGACTAAGTAAATATCAAGAAGAATATCTAAACATATTAGAAAAAGAAATTAATTATATAGAATCTACTGATAATTTTCTTAGTGAATCAGAACAAGATTTCTTATTAAATGAAGCTTATTTCGGTAAAGATGAAAAGTTATTAGAAATAGAAGATATTTTTAGAGAACTACAACAATCTTATCATGCGGATAGAAAACAAGAAATTACTTATTTTGCTCCCAAGATAAAAAGAATAGAAGAGATATTACAAGAAAAATTTAATATTAAGTATGTGTTTTTAAATTATCTTTCTTTAGTAGGTAGTCATACATTATTTCTATCTTCTTTAAATACACTATTCCATATTAACTCTAATTATATTCTAACTGATAAAGAATTAAAATTTAAGAATGAATTTCCTTTTATTTTAATATCTATGGATTTACCTAACTTATTACAAACTCTACAACCAGATGAAATATTAGCTATATTATTACATGAAGTAGGACATAATTTTAAAATTAATAGTATTACTAGTGTAGGAATAAACATAGCTCAATTAATTATTTTTAATATATTAATATTAGTACAATTTTTACCTTTTATTATTTCTACTACAGTAGGTAAATTATCATTCTTGAGTAAACCTATAGACTTACTATTAACATATATATCTAGAATATTTAAAATAATATATGAAGGTGTAGATAATAAGTTTCCTCAATTCTTATATATCTTCAATTCAATAATTAAAATATTATCTACTATACTATCAGTAGCTAGAATACCTCAAGCAATGTTTATGAAATTCACTAATCTATTTCAGATTATGTATAATAGTTTAATAGGTGGTAGTATTACACATGAAAAGTATTCTGATAATTTTGCTACTTCATTAGGTTACGGGAATTCGTTAATTTCAGCTTTAGAGAAAATGACTACTAAATCTACTCCAATTTATATAAAAAATAAAGAAGATGAAAATTTAAATTTAATTATTTCCACTTATATAGATTTTTTAATTTCAGCTGTTACTGGTATGTCGCACCCTAATAATGCTAATAGATTAAAAGACCAGATTAAATATTTAAAAGATGAGTTAGATAGAAATAATGTAGATAGTAAGAAGAAATCTGAAATATTAAATGAAATAAGTAAACTAGAAAATTTATATTCTGATAAAATTATTACTAGTTTAGCAGATAAACAAGGAATATCTAAAGAAGAGTTTAGAAAACAATTTAGTAAAGAAGCTGATGAAATACAAAAAGATTCTGAATATTTTATGGAACTTAGAAAAAAATTTGATTTCTTAGTAGATTTAACATTACCTATTAATGAAATACTAGACGATGTTTCCGCTAAGATATATAAAATAGATAAAGACTTATTATATAAATAAAAAATAAAACCTTCATATGTAACATATGAAGGTTTTATAATTTCTTAGCTACTCTTTCTACTAGTAGCTTTATCATAGTTCTTTCTAGCACGACTAACTTCATAAGTTTTATAGTCAATACCTTTTAAAAACCCATGAACCCAAATTCCTGTAACTACAGCTAACCCTACAAAGGTTTTAACTTTGTTCATTTTTTAATTCCTTCTCTTTCAAATTTTTGGATTCTGTTATGAGCGGCAATAGCTCCATTCTCTGTAGCTTTTTTAGTTTTCCAATAATCAAACAACTGATAAGCTACAAAACCTACTACAGCCACACCAACTACTTTTTTATTAGTGATTGACGCTTTAACTGTTTCTTGTACTACTTTTTTTGCGAACAACATGATTACTCTCCAATTTCTTGATTTAATTTATTGATTACTTTATCATTTACATCTTTGCAGTAATCAACAGCTTTTTGTAAACTGTCTTTTAACTTACCTTCTTTTAAGTTATTGTCAAGGTAATCCTCAATTTTTTCTGAGGTTTCTTTTTTACCTACAAACAACACTCCGCCGAAAGCAAAGTAAGCTACACTAGCAGCAGTTAATACTAATTTTAAACCTTTCATTTTATTTACCTTCTACTTTAGATTGTTGTTTTTTAGAATCTTGAATTTTTTTAGCTACTAATAATACAACTAAACCAAGACCCATACCCAATACAGTTGCTGTTGACTTTTTCATGATACTCTCCTAAAGGAACATATTATTTTTACATTACTTATATATTAAGTAATAACTATTTATTCTACTAATATTATATATATTTGAAATGTCTGACTTTGCACTAAATACACTTTATTTAGATTTACTAAATTTTATTAGTATCTTCTTATAATTATCTAACATATTAGAATATAATCTACTCACAAAATTAGCTTGATTTTTAATATTTTCTATGTTCTCGTCATTACTATTCTTAATTTGATTATCTAATTTATTTTTTACTTCTTTAGTTCTCTCTCTTATTCTTTTTAATATATCTAATCTAGAGTAAAATTCATTAGGTTTAATTTTCATAAATTGAACAAATTCATTAGTAGCTTTTATAGAAGTAGTAGCTGCATAAGTTCCTAGTATATTAGTAGCTACATTTGCTAACTTATCTGAATTATCTGTTTTATAACTATTAATATCAGTTCCGCTTAATTTAGAAATATTATTAGCGTAAATTGATAATATTTTATCATTATTAACTTTATCTATAGCTAAATTTATTCCAGTATCTGAAGCTAAACTACTAGCCGCTCCTACAACATACATAATATTTCTAGCAGTATTAACATTCTTATTAAACTCTGAAGTATTTCTTAAATATTCATCTATTTGTTTATCTAGTTCTTGAATAGCTAATTCTTCTGGTGATATATTAGGAATAGTTATATCTTCATTATTAGTGAATTTTCTTTTTATATTAGTAATTAATTGTAAGAATTTCTCTTCTAACCAAGTAAAAACTTTACTTATATTATTAAATAGTTTAGCTATAAATTCTTTAATAGAGTTCCATATAGATTTTAATTTTTCTTTATAGTCTTCTTGTAGTAATATATCTTTATTAGAAAATGAAGAATGTTCTTGTAGTATAATATTTTCTTTAAGATTATAATATTGTTCATTAAAATTTATTAAATCTTCTAATAGATTAATATTATTTATATTTGTTTTATTACTTATTAAAAACATAAATGATTGTATGTAATGTTGCTTATAATTAAAAGTTTTAAAACAAATACTATACTAATTAAAGTATAGTATTTGTTTTAATTATATAAAGAAATTAACCGTTAAGCATATCTTTTTGACCGGATTCTTTTTCATCTTTTTTAGCTTTGCTATCTGCTTTAATATCTACAACTTTATCTTTTACAGCTCCAGCTGCATCGGAAGTAGCGGCCCCAACAGCTTTACATTTAGCAGTAGCCCATGAAGCTCCTCTAGCTAATGCACTAATAACTTTAGCAATAGCACTTGCTGCTTTTTGCCATTTAGAAGCATCAGCAGCATTACCAGCTTTTTCAGCAGCAGCAGCCCAAGATTTTACTTGTTCTAATTTAGAAGCAGCAAACTCACCAACTTCTAGAATAGGTTTAACTAAACTATCATAAGCTGATTGACCTTTCATTTTCTTATATCCAGTATAAGCACCAGCAGCTGCCATAATAGCTAAAACTGAAGCCAATGCAGTTTCTTTACCTTTTACAGCTTCTTCAACATAAGCTTTTGCACCTGCTACGATTTTGCTAACTTTTTCCATCAAACCGTCAGGAACTTGAACTTCTTGTTTCTTCATAAATAAGCCTCTGAATTTAGTAAAAGCATTAGCTACGAAAGTCTTAATCTTACTAATTAAACCAGAAATGAATTCTACAATCTTACCTAAGAAACCTTTACCTTTTTCTTTAACTTCTTCTTCTGCTTCTAAAAATTCAGATTCAGATAAATAACCTTGTTCTTTCTTTAATAGAGATTCATGTTCTAAAGCAATGATTTCGAATTTATTATCAGCAATAGCTTCCTGACTTTCTAAAATAAATTCATATAGTTCACTGATTGATTCTGTCATTGAAAAACTAGATTCTTTTACAGTACTTGTTAAAAACATATTAATTATTTTCCTTTAATATAATATTATATATTATTGTTTATATTTTATTCCTATTTATTTGTTATATTATATAAACTTTTAGAATCCTACCGTATGAGCTACACCATTTAACCAATGACCAGATTCTGTTACTAGTTTACCACCATTAACACTAACCCATGAAGTTACTTTCTTATATTCATTTAATAATTTACTCTCAGTAGTAGCTTTAGCTTTACTAGCTAATCCATCTAAAGTTTTTTTAATATTTTGTCCTACTACAGGAATCTCTTTTGCTTTATTGGTTAGGTTACTATATTTACTTTTTACTTCTCTAGCCACTACTTTTTTACCAGCAAAAAAGGTTAATCTACCAAGTCCGTTATAAAATAAATTGCTTACAGGATTACTACCGCCACTAGTCATAGGACCAAATACTTTCTTTTGTAAATCTTCTACATTATCTTTACCTATAATTAAAGTAGCGGCTCCTACAACAGAAGCAATAGCTCCACTAACTTTCATAATTTTCATATATTTATCTTCAGCTTCTTCAGGTTTAGCTTTTATAGTTACTTCTTTATCATCTGGAGTAGCTTTTAGTTTATTTAATACAAAAGTAATAGGAGAGAATAGTTTTTTAATTATCCAAGCAAATGCATCTACTATTTTTTGAATTATATTCTTAATAAAAGTTATTAATCCTGATAATAACCCACCTGAACTACTACTAGTATTTTCTTCTTCTGTTAATACACCAGCTTCTTGTAATAATATATTAGTATAAACATTATTATATTCTTCGTTAAAATTTAATACTTCTTGATAATATTCTGTTAATATATCATTAAAAGTTCTTCTTTCTTTTTTTATTAGAAACATATATAATTTCTTAAATAAGTTAGTATATAATTAATAGTTTTAAGTGTAGAGTTAAACTTTTTAAATATATATGATAAATATAACTTAACTACAGGAAAACAAAATGAAAACATTATTAAAAATTATTACAGGCTATATTATTATAGCTTTTATAGCTGGAATACTAAAAGGTTTAATATTTGGTAAAGAAGAAAATAATACGGAAGAATAATAAATATCTCTTACACTAGTGCTAGTGTAAGAGAATAGTTTTAATTTTTTATTTTTCTAACAAAATTTTTGAATTTATCTATAGTAGAATTACCGTTAATATATTCTATGATATCATCTTTAGCATTTAATCCTATATTAATACCTAATGAACTAGCTAATCCTACTCCTAATGTAACTCCACCATCAAAAGGAGCAGCTAATATCCCAGCAGCTAAACTTGCTGCACTTTTAGCTCTTAATAATGGAGTAGCTATTTCCTTAGCATGATCTATAATTTTATCAGTATCTTTATCTTTTATAGAGTCTTTAATTTCAACTACAGATTTAGCTGCACCTTTAATACTACCTCTATTCTCTTTACTAAAATCAGTAACTAGTTCTTTACTACTCTGAACTAATATTTCTTTAGCTCTAGCAGCACTCATCTCTTCATAATATTCTATAGATTCAGTTTTTAACTTCATTTCTTTACCAGGAATATTATGAGTTTTTAATAGTTTACTAGTAATTCCTACTGATAAAGAAACAGAATAATGTTCTAATTGAGCTAATATATGAGCTTTCTGTTTTACTATTTGAACTTGTTCATCATCTCTTCCAACCTCACTTAATACTTTAGAAGTATTGTGTCCACTACCAAAGAATTTTAATTTATTAATAACATTATTAATCATACCTCTAACTACACCAGTTTTCTCTATTACTGGAGGTTGTTTCTCTTTAATAATATTTCTAGCGTTAGAAAAGAACTCTGGTAATAGATTAATAACTTCTCTAGCTCTCTGTAATTCTTCTTTAGTTTTAGCATTATTAACTCTCTGTTTAACAGATTCTAACATATCTAATAACTGTAAATCTTCATCTACTGGAAGAACTATAACTTCATCAGCTTTACTAAACCTACTACTAAACCAAGATACTACTTGTAATAATTTCTTAATAACGAAATTAAAAGCATTTACTATAGAATTCTTAATCTTAATTAAAAATCTCTTAATAGCTTCCCATATAGCTTTAATATTATCTACTAAAGATTCTTCTAAATATTTTTCATTATTAGTTAGTTGATAATGTTCTTGTAGAGATATGTTTTCTTTTAATGTATTATATTCTTCATTAAAATCTATAATAGACTCTAATATAATATAAAGGTTATATTTCTC